>ENA-UOYA01004619-UOYA01004619.1-activated-sludge-metagenome-genome-assembly--contig:-NODE-4619-length-11379-cov-5.192865_pt1 | contig 11379 bp, 11 predicted proteins | sample MGYA00238163_ERZ764804 | MGnify/ENA primary metagenome ERZ764804 (study PRJEB28919, sample SAMN05720223) | activated sludge metagenome | isolation source: Anaerobic digester | place: Hong Kong...
AAGAAAAACTTTTTTCATGCATCCACAAGCACTACACCTTAGATGAATGGAATAATTTCATAAAATCATCACCTGCAGATATTCAAGAATATATTGCAGTGAGTACAGGAACTGGTAAAAGCGACTTGAAAAAAGTGTCAGAAATATTCAATCATAACCCGCAGCTGAAATTTATTTGTATCGATGTAGCTAACGGATATTCTGAACACTTTGTTGGTTTTGTAAAACAAATGAGAAAACAATTTCCAGATAAAATTATTATTGCTGGAAATGTTGTTACAGGCGAAATGGTTGAAGAACTTTTGTTAGAAGGTGCAGATATTGTAAAAGTAGGCATTGGTCCAGGTTCAGTTTGTACTACTCGTGTAAAGACTGGAGTAGGTTATCCACAATTGTCTGCCATTATTGAATGTGCTGATGCTGCACACGGACTTGGTGGACATATTATAAGTGATGGTGGTTGCGCTGTTCCAGGTGATGTAGCAAAGGCTTTTGGTGCTGGTGCCGATTTTGTTATGCTTGGCGGAATGCTTGCAGGACATACAGAAAGTGGTGGCGAATTGATTGAACTTGATGGAAAAAAATTCAAGCAATTTTACGGAATGAGTTCTGAAACGGCTATGAAAAAGCATGTCGGTGGAGTTGCAGAATATCGTGCTAGCGAAGGAAAAACAGTTCAAATTCCATTTAAAGGAAAAGTGCATCACACACTTCAAGATATTTTAGGTGGTTTACGAAGTACTTGTACTTATGTTGGCGCTTCGAAACTGAAAGAACTAACAAAAAGAACAACTTTCATCAGAGTTCTGGAACAAGAAAACCAGATTTTTAACAGATAAAAAAAACGCTCAAGAAATCTTGAGCGTTTTTTATTTTGTGACCTCGACAGGATTCAAACCTGTAACCTTCTGAGCCGTAATCAGATGCGCTATTCAGTTGCGCCACGAGGCCTTTTTTGTGGGTGCAAATATAATTATTATTGTATAAGTTACAAATTGATTTCTAAATAAAAATATATTTTATTTCCCCAATGCGTTTTTTGTAACATAGTAACGCCAAGCAATGATAGCCATTTGCCACTTTTTTGCTTTAGATAAATCCAATTGTTGTTTACTAAAACTAGGCAAAATAAGTTTATTAATCTTTGCTAATAGTTTGTACATATTTTTATTTGCAAAAATAAAAAAAACCACTCAATGAGTGGTTTAGTTAATTATGCTTTTTGTTTTTTTAAACTCGATTTAGTTTTTTCTAATTCTTTTCGAGCGTCTTCCATTTCTTTTTTGGCTTTCTGCAATTCTTCTTTGGCTTTTTTCATTTCTTCTTTTGCATCTTCGATGTCTTTGTCACCTTTTGGTGCTTTTTCACCTCTAAAACGATTTCCTGCCATCATATCGTTTAGTTGATCTTGCATGCGTCGCATTTGCTCTTGCAAATCTCCCATGTTGTGGTCATCAAATTGGAAATTAAAATTTTGATTATCATCAAAATGAAACTCTTCAATTCTATTATTTTTAAGGATTTCATCGAGTTCTTCTTTACTATAATCTTCGCCACCTTCAACTATTTTTCCGTCCTCAATGACAAGAGGTTTTTTATTATCGTTTTTGATAATCATTTTTGATTTCTTTTCAATAAATGACTTGCCTCTTGGCGGCATTCTGAAAGCAAAAGAATCTCCTTTTAAACTGTCTTTTTCAAAATCAAAATCCAATCCTTTTATGATGCTATTATCACCCAAACTATTGAACATAAAAGTATTATCATTTGAATTTGGATCACCAAAACCAACTTCGTCGTCAAATTTGTAAATTGTAATAGGATGAATAGGTTTTTTACCATCAAATTCAAGAGTTCCTTTGTTTCCATTTTTATCATCAAACTGAACTTTTAAGGCTACAATTTCGCCTTTTTCATTTCTTTTAAGTGATGAATATGAAACAATAACACCTTTGTCAGCCATTGCTTTTATATCATCTTTCATCTCACTTTCTGGGGTAGATTTGTTCCAGTTCATAACAATACTTTCACTTTCTTTTGGGGTTTTCCATGTGAAAGATTTACTGCTAGTTTGTGCAAAACTCAAATAAGTTGACAATAAAGATAAAGACAGTAATAATGTTAACTTGTTTTTCATAATCTGTTAAATTTTAAAAATATTTAATGATTTAAAATTAATTTCTAAACAAACTTATAAAGGTTATATTTTTTTTTGAATAATGATTTACAAAAGTTTAACGTTTAGTTATTTTTGCTCAGCTTTTGCTTTTGCACGCTTTTCAGCAACATGAGCTTCTAATTTTTCAACATAGCGTTGCATTTCTTCTTCAAATTTTTTCATCTTTTGCTCATAAAGTTCCATTTCTTTTTCGAAAGGTTTCATTTGCTCATCAATTTTTGACATTTTTTTTGCGTAGGCTTCCATCTCTGGTTCTAGAGCTTCCACTTTCTTTTCATATTCCTCTAATTTTTTTTCAAATATTTTCCACTCTTTTTCATTGTTTATCGTAGTTCCAACTGGTGGCGATGGTGGAGTAGGCATATTAGGAAAAGGAGCATAATCTATATTGACTACAGGTGCTACTGGCGCAACAGGCGCAACAGGTGGTGAAGGAAAGTCATCGCTGTAACTGTAAGAATAGGCTTCTTCATTGTCGTTTTCACTGCTATTTGGATAAGAGTAGTCAGATGTTTGAGCAATTTTACTCATACTAATTTGTTTGATACCAAAATCATATGAACCATTTTTTAATCGATTGGTGTAAATGAGTATTTTATCAATAGGAGTACTTTGATTAATTTTCAATTCCTTTTTTCTGCCATCTTCACATTTCATTTTGATGCAAATTCCTGTGATTTCACCCATTGAGTTTCTTTTTATTTTGGAAATTTCTGTAGTGATTTTTTCTTCTTTAAATGCATTTTTTAAAGTGCTTAATGATTTGTCCGACTCTGTTGCGTCAAAAGTAATTTCACCACCTTCGTGGATTTCTATGATGCTAGTACTGTTTTTAGCTTCTTTTTCTTGTGCAATTGTTTGTATTTGGAAAAATACAATAAACGCAATTAATGCAGGAAGAACAAGTGCATACTTCAATGAGTTTCTTTTGTGTGATTGATTTTTGTTTAACATAACGATTCGTTTTTTGATTAATGATTGATAAAATTGATTAGTGATTGATAAACTATTTTGATGCGTTACTACTTTTAATAGCGCGCGCTGATATTCTTTCTTGTCATCTATTTGAAGCATAGCTTTACTATCGGCTATGTATTCTAAATTCTGAATGATTGCTTTTTTGTATAGCCACATAAACGGGTTAAACCAAAACATAACGCAGAACATTCTGGCAATTAATAAATCTATAGTGTGTTTTTCTTTACAGTGAATTTCTTCATGAAGTAATATGCTGTTGAGTTCTTCTTTGTTGTAAAGATTAGAGTTAAAAACAATATATTTAAAAAATGAAAATGGAGCAATATTTTTGTTTAAGTCAATGAATTTAATATTTTCTTTTACAACTATTTGCTGTTTTAATAACATTTTGTAAAGCGATATAATACTGATTATAATTTTCACAACTAAAATCATTGCAATTGCTATATAAACAACCCAAACATAATCTATCCAATGGAACGCTTCAACTGTTGGAAGTTCTTTTGAAATACTATTATTTGGCTGAGAGTAAACCATAAATTTATCTACTGTTGCTTTGGGTACTTCAATGTAAACTATTTTCTTTATAGTGACTAAAGGCAATAGGAGTGAAGCCAATAATCCCGAAAGCAGAAACCATCTATTAGTATTGAAGAATGTTTCTTTTTGAATCAAAAATTGATAGGCCAAATAGAACATTGCTAACAATCCTGATGATTTTATTAAGTAGATAAAAAACTGTTCCATATTATTCCTTTTTTTCTATTAACTCTAATATTTCTCTTAATTCTTTGGCAGAGATTTTTTCTTCTTCAGCAAAAAATGAAACCATATTTTTATAGGAATTGTTGAAATAGTTTTCAATAGCATTTGTCATGAATTCCTTTCTATAATCTTCCTTAGCAACAATTGGGTAATACTGATGTGTATTTCCATAGGCGTTGTGAGCAACATAACCTTTTTCTTCGAGGTTTCTTATTATAGTTGAAAGAGTGTTGTAATGAGGCTGATCTTCTTTTATTTCTGCCAAGACATCTTTTACAAAAGCTTTTTCTAGCTTCCATAAAATATGCATAATTTCTTCTTCTTTATTCGTTAATTTTTGCATATTCATAAATTTATATATCAAACTTAAAACTATTTTTTTAGTTACACAACTATAAATATAGTTATTTAACTAAATTTTAAGTTTTAATTTCAATAAGAGCCATTTTTTAAGAAATTAAGATTTAAAATATTTTTATATTTTTGTTGAAAGTGGAGTTTATGAAGGAACTAAATTGCATAATTATAGATGATGACGAAATAGATAGACTTTCTATTATTAGCCATGTAAAGAAATATCGTCAATTCATAATTAAAGGCGTTTATGAAAATGCTAATGAAATAGCTCCAACTGATTTGAATGATATACAAGTTGCATTTTTAGATATTGATATGCCAGAAATATCTGGATTAGAATTTAGAAAAAAATATAATAATATACCAGTTTGCATATTTATTACAGCACATCCTGAACATGCCGCAGAGAGTTTTGAATTAGATACGTTAGATTTTATTGTAAAACCAGTTAAGAATGATAGATTTCAAAGAACTGTCAGTAGAATTGATGAGTTTTTTGAAGTAAAAGATAAAGCGGCGTTGTTTGAAAAATCTATTGGTGGTGATACTATATACATCAAAGAAGGACATGAACAAACAAAAATAAAACTTCAAGATATCTTGTATTTAGAAGCTTTGAAGGATTACACTTTATTGGTAACCAATAAAAAAAGACATTGTGTGTTGTCTAATCTTGGAACGTTACTCAAAGAAAATCATTTCAAATCATTTGTCAGAGTTCATAGGAGTTTTGCCGTTCAGAAAAACTATATCAATAAAATTCTTCCCAATGAGTTGATAATAAATGAAAATCATGTAATCCCAATTGGCAGAAGTTATAAGGAGAATATTGTTTTGTGATAATAAACGTTATAAGTTTAGAATACTTGATTTTACAATTAGTATTTAACAGAGCTTTTTTCAATAGCTATTAAGCTGATTACCCAATACCCCAACGCAGTTCCTATTAAACCAAGTGTTCCCATAAATAACCAGTTTGATTGATATCCGAACCAATCAATAACAGCCATTCCCATCTTAGCACTAAGAATATGAGCCAAACTGTAACTCATTGTAAAGATTGCCATGTATCTACCTTCATGGCCTTTTGGTGCTCTACTAATTGCAAATGAGTTTGAGAAAGGAAAAGCAAACATTTCTGCAAAAGACATGATGATCATCATGATGATTAACACACCTGACCAAAAATTTATAAGTAATAGAAACAAACTGATTGCCATTAGCAAACAACCCCATGTTACAATTTTTACTTTATTAATTTTCTTCCGCTCCAAATAGCCAACAATTGGCATTTCTAGAAAAAATATAATTAATCCGTTCATTGTCAACAATAAACCTGTTTGAAATTCAGTCAAATCAAACTGCTCTTTATGGTAGAGTGGAATTGTGGTAAACAATTGAAAAAATAGTATGCCTGTAATGGTACAAGTCAATAAAAATATCCAAAAAGGCTTGTCTTTGAATACAGATTCTCTTTGCTCTTCTTGCAAATGCAAATCAGTACTTTTCTCTTTTTTCTTCTCTTTAACAAAAATCCAAAATATCAAAATAGCCACAATACATGTTGCGCCATCGACCCAAAACAAACCATGATAACCAATCCCCATAATTATCAAACCACCCAAAGCTGGTCCAGCAGCAAAGCCAAGATTGATTGCAAGCCTAACAAGTGTTAAAGCTCTGGTTCTATTTTCTGGTTTTGCATAAACGCTTAATGAAACAAACATCGCTGGTCTAAACATGTCAGCAATAACCATGATTCCAAAGATGCTAAAACACAAAGCATAATATGATGTGATATATTGTAAAACAAAAAACGCCAATCCGCTAGTAAAAAGACTGAAAATCATTATTTTATAAAAACCAATTTTATCAGATAATTTTCCTCCTAACCAAGAACCTAGCATAGAACCAACTCCAAACCAAACCATAATCCAACCCACTTGACTGTAACTAAAACCTAAATCTTCTTTGAGGTATTTTGACAAAAATGGCAACACCATAGTTCCAGCTCTGTTGATAAATGTAACTAGCGTAAGTATCCAAACTTCTCGTCGGAAACCTTTGAAATTACTGATATAACGCTGAAAAGCTTTTTGAAGCATGATTGATGATTGTGCCCACAAATGTACAAAACAATGTTACTATAAGTTTGGAAATGCGCTAGATTTTAAACTACTTTTGCATATGCTTTTCTATAATTTACACACACATCATTCTGTTAATTGCAATGGAGTTGTTGAGTTACTCAACCAATATCCGTGGGAATTTCAAGAAAATGTAGAGACTTTTTCCATCGGAATTCATCCTTGGTATATCAATGAAGAAAGATTAGAAAGTGATTTAAAAATAATTGACGAAAAACTCCTTTCAAAAAATTGTTTAGCGCTTGGCGAATGTGGTTTGGACAAAAGAATTGAAATAGATATCGAACTCCAAAAATTGGTTTTTGAGAAAGAAATTGCTTTAGCAGAAAAGCATCAGAAACCATTGGTACTTCACATGGTTGCGGCGTTTCAGGAACTGATAGAAATCAAAAATAGATTGAATATTTCTGTTCCAATTGTCATACATGGGTTTTCAAAAAATGAACAGCTTGCAAAACAGTTAATTGACAATGGGATTTATCTTTCGTTTGGGAAATATTTATTGAGAAATCCAGAGCTCGAAAGCGTTTTCAAATCCATTCCAGAGGATAAATATTTTCTTGAAACCGACATGATTGAAGAGACAATAGAACAAGTTTATACTAAAGCGGCAAAATATAAAAACACAACTGTAACTGACATTCAGCAACAGGTAGAGAAAAACTGGAAAACAGTATTTGGTAAACAAATTTAAAAATTATTCAAAAATGGCTAAATGGCAAGAAAGAGCAGAATTGCTATTCAAAAAGGAAGGTTTAGATAATTTAAAAAAAGCAAATGTATTGGTTGTTGGGCTTGGCGGAGTAGGTTCATTTGCAGCTGAATTTTTGGCTCGTGCTGGAGTTGGAAAAATGACTATAGTAGATGGCGATGTTGTTGATATTACCAATATAAACAGACAATTACCAGCTTTACATTCAACAGTTGGTTTACCAAAAGTTGACCTAATGGCGCAAAGACTTCTAGATATTAATCCTGAACTTGAGCTTACACCAATCAAAGAATTTTTGTCACCAGAACGAGCATTTGAATTAGTAACGAATGATTTTGATTACGTTTTGGATTGTATTGATAGCGTGACACCAAAACTCAATTTAATTTTAGCTGCCAAACGAAAAGGAGTAAAAGTTATCAGTAATATGGGTGCAGGAGGAAAATATGAAGCTTCAAAAGTGAAAGTAACTGATATTAGAAAAACTGATTATTGTCCGCTAGCAAAAGTTGTTAGAAAGCGTTTGAAGAAAGAAGGAATATCTAGCGGTGTTAAAGTTGTTTATTCTTCTGAACGTCCTGACGAAAGCAGTGTAAAAATGACTGATGGTACAAACTTTAAAAAATCATTCTATGGAACCAATAGCTGGATGCCATGTCTTTTTGGGCTTCATGCTGCAGAAACAGTAGTCAAATATTTACTGAAGAAAAATAAATAGCAAATAGTATAAAATACAATTTTAGATAAATGATTAACACAGTGATTTTCGATATGGATGGTGTTATTGTTGACACAGAACCAGTGCACCATTATGCATACAATCAACATTTTAAGCTTCTAAACATCAATGTTACACCAGAGATGTATGCTTCTTTTACAGGAAAATCGACTAAAAATATCTACACACAACTAAAAGAAACATTCAATCTGAATGATGATGTGCAAACATTGGTTGAGGCCAAAAGAAAACTATTCAATACAGCTTTTGATAGCAAAGATGATTTGTATTTACTCGATGGTGTAGAGGAATTAATAAAAGAGCTTTATCAAAATGGAATTCAATTGATTGTTGCATCTTCATCAGCAAATGAAACAATTAATAAGGTTTTTAAGCGTTTTGATTTAGATAAATATTTCAAGCATAAAGTTTCTGGTGAAGATTTTCCAAAATCAAAACCTGATCCTGCCATTTTCCTAAAAGCTGTTGAACTATCACAAAATCCAGCTGATAATTGCATTGTCATTGAGGACAGCACAAACGGAATTAAAGGAGCTAAGGCTGCTAATATCTTCTGTGTTGGTTATAAAAGTTTTCATACGAAAGGTCAGGATTATTCACAGGCAGATTTGGTTATTCAAAATTTTAATGAACTTGACTATATTAAAATAAAATCTATTAATGTTGTGATGTAAATGAAGACGATAAAGCCAATCATTTTTATTTTTTTGTGTTTGTTTAGTTTAACTACAATATATTCACAACAGCTTGATAGTTCTTCCTTGAAACAAAAAGTACTTAGCCAATTAAATATTAGTCCGAATGATATTCAGAAAGATTTATTTGTTGATAAAGTATTACCATACAATAAATCTGTTTCGATAGTTGTTATTCCAAAAATTATAGACAAAGAAATAGATTCATTTGTAGAATATGATGCATATATATTATTAGTTGATAATTATAGTGGAAAAATACTTTCAAGATATTATAAATCAAAAGCTTGGACGAGTGATGCTATCTATATTTCGTCTATAGAAATAGATGTTGCAAATTATGATTTGAACTCTAATGTTAAAGCTTTTGGAATAAGAGTAAACTATATATCAAGCAGTAGACCTAATCCATATGAAGAAACTGAACTGTCTCTTTTCATTCAACATGGTAACAACTTAGATTGCGTTTTAAAAAATTACATTGTCGCTAGATATAGTGGCGAGTGGAATTTAAATTGTGAAGGAAAATTTGAAACCATAAATTCAACAATTATAATTGACAAGAAAATGACTAATAATTTCTATAATTTGATAGTCAAATCAAAATCTGTTACAATTGAAAATGAAAAGGTTAATAATGATTGTGTGGAAAAAATTATCGATAAAAAGACAAGTTTTGGTAAATTAATTTTTAATGGTTTAGAATATCAATAAAACTAACCCAAAGCTTCTTTATATACTTTCAAGCATTTTTCCCTTGCTTCTTTGTGATCAACTATTGGTTTAGGATATTGTTGAGAATTTAATTCTGGTATCCATTTTTTAATATATTTCCAGTCTGTATCAAACTTTTTGATTTGTTCTGTTGGATTAAAAATTCTAAAATATGGCGCTGAATCAACACCACTTCCAGATGCCCATTGCCAATTGCCCACATTGCTCGATTGTTCATAATCTAATAATTTATTAGCAAAATAAGCTTCGCCCCAACGCCAATCAATCAAAAGATGCTTGCATAAAAAACTTGCTACTATCATCCTAACTCTATTGTGCATGTGACCAGTAGTGTTGAGCTCACGCATACCAGCATCTACAAAAGGATAACCCGTTTTTCCTTCGCACCATTTTTTGAATTTATCCTCGTCATTTTCCCATTGAATAGCATCATATTTTTCCTTAAAACTTTTATTTATAGTATGTGGAAAATGCCATAAAATCATCATAAAAAACTCTCTCCAAATGAGCTCATTCAGGAAAGTTTCATTTTTGCTTTCAATAGCTTTTGCAACAATACTTCTTATAGAAACAGCACCAAATCTTAGATAAATACCCAAATAGGATGTCTTATTCAATGCAGGAAAATTGCGTGTTGCTTCATAATTATCAATCAAAGTATTTGAAATATCAAAAGAAGAAACTTTGATAGTTGAAGTTACAAAACCAATATCACCCAAACTTAAATAAGGATAGGAGTGAGAAGCAATTTTGTCTAGTAAGCTTTCTGAATTATAGTGGGTTAACTTGATTTTCTTGAAGCTTTCTTTCCATCTTCTAGAATAAGGAGTAAAAACAACATATGGAGTTTCGTCGTCTTTTAAAACCTCATTTTTTTCAAAAATCACTTGATCTTTTGAGGTTAAAAAATCAATATTATGCTCTTTGAATAAAGAGTTTAATTCAAAATCTCTTTTGCGAGCATATGGTTCATAATCATGATTGGTATAGATTGCTTGGATTTTATTTTCTGAGATTATTCTTTTGAAAACATCAAACGGAGTTCCATGAAAAACAGCCAGTGATTTTCCTATTTTATTTAATTCAGTTTGAATAAGCTCCAGTTGATGATGAATAAATGTTACTCTAGCATCATCTTTGGGTAATTGCGATAAAATATTTTCATCAAAAATAAATATGGGCAATACTTCTTTCTCGCTTTTCAAAGCATGATAAAGCCCTATATTATCATTCAATCTCAAATCACGTCTAAACCAAAAAACATTCATTACAACTTTGTTATTTACCAAAAAGTTCAACTAATTTTTTTTCTCTGTAATCAAAAATATTCTTGAGTTGTTTTTTTACATGTAGTGCATTTGCAATATCACCTAAAATCCCCAAAGGTAATTGATAATCAATAATATCTTCCATTTCTACACCATTTTCAACAGGTGTGATGAAGTGTTTGTGATGCCAAAATGAATAAGGCCCAAATCTTTGTTCGTCTACAAAATATTTCCCGTCAACAACATGAGTGATTTCAGTAACCCATTTCATTTTTAATCCTAAAAGTGGAGAAACTCTGTATTCTATTATTTGTCCAGGAAACATTTTTCTGTCTGCTCCAGAAATAATATCAAAACCCATGTAGTCTGGTGTGATGGTTTTTAAATTTTTGGGTTCTGACAAAAACTCCCAAGCTTGTTCTTGGCTAATTGGTATAAACTGTTTTCTATGTAATCTATTCATTGTTTCAAAATTATTGTACAAAAGTACAAATATGTTTAATCTTTTTACAAAATAATTAAACAAAATAAAGAAGTTTAATTTTTACTAATCATTTTTAAGTGACATTTTGATTGAGAATTCAAAGTTTGCATTTTTAAGGGATAACGTGTTACTTTTATTAAATCAATTATATTTGAACTTTAATTGTCAAAATAATGAAACTCGTCTTTGCCTCATCCAATAGCCACAAGATTAACGAAATCAAAAAACTTTTGCCCGAAAACATTGAGTTGTTGGGATTAAACGATATTGAATGCTTTGATGAAATTCCTGAAACTGCCGAAACTATAGAAGACAATGCA
>ENA-UOYA01004621-UOYA01004621.1-activated-sludge-metagenome-genome-assembly--contig:-NODE-4621-length-11377-cov-8.280957_pt1 | contig 11377 bp, 9 predicted proteins | sample MGYA00238163_ERZ764804 | MGnify/ENA primary metagenome ERZ764804 (study PRJEB28919, sample SAMN05720223) | activated sludge metagenome | isolation source: Anaerobic digester | place: Hong Kong...
AAAGTAAAGAATTTTTACGCTATATTTGTCTCACAAAACATTTAGTATAACCTAAAAAATCAATTATGGGAACATTTAAAAAACAAATGAGTGCTGCTATCACTTTAACCTTAGCGCTTGTCCTTGTATTTATGTCTGCTTGCAAAAAGGAAACCGGGCCGGCCGGACCAGCCGGTAAAGATGGTAACGCTAATGTGAAAGTTTACCTTTTCAATGGTGCTACTTTAACACCATCCGTTCTAACTATTACCAACAGGATACCTCTCCGTTTTTCTGCGGTAGATAGTTCGGTTGTTTTAGCCTATCATAAAAGCTGTGGATACTGGTTTCCAACTCCCGGATTGGGTTGTGGTGCAAGTTATATGGCTAGAGTGCGCTACAATACTAGTGGATACCCTGATTCCACAGAAGTATCAACTTCAATTTTCAATCCGAATGGTACGACATACTCAAGTGGAGGCGAGTCTATCGAAAAAGTAAAATATGTTGTTGCTCCGGCATCGGCTGTGTTTGGTAAAAAGGAACCCGTAGATTACTCCGACTACAAGGCTACGATGAAATATTTTGGCTTATCGGAAGACTAAAACAAATGCTTTGCATTGCTTGCTCCCGTTGTGCGTGTTTACATGTGCAACGGGAGTTTTTGTTTTCCCGGTGCTGTCGGGTGTTTCCACCCGACAGTTAGAAAGTTGTAAAGCTACAACGATGAACATTTTTTTGTATTCTAATCGCTGCTTAACGGTCAGGTGGAAACACCTGACCGCACGAAAATGCACAACGGGAGTTTTTGTTTCAGGATGAAAATCTTAAATGCTTGCACAAAGCCGCGTGAAGGATAGAAGCGGAAAGCCCGCAGTGCCGCTGCATAGCGGCACGAGGACTTGCAGCGGATAGCCTGGTTACCGCTTCTTAGCGGGAACACGCCCTGATGTTGATTTTCCCCCGCTGTCAGGTGTTTCCACCTGACAGATGTGTACATCAACTGACCTTAGTTTTCTGTCGGGTGGAAACACCCGACTGCACGAATAAAACAATTCGCTTTTTTCTCGATTTTATTGCCATTTTTGGGGCTTAAACTCAGTAAGCGTAACGTGAAAACAAAATCAATAGTTAAGGATAAAGTATCGGTGATTACTTTGGGCTGTTCCAAAAACACGGTGGACAGCGAAGTGATGATGGCGCACCTGCAACATGGTGGCTACGATGTGGTGCACGACAAATGGAAGAAGGGCCGAAACATTGTGATAGTGAACACTTGCGGGTTTATCGATAAAGCGAAGGAGGAATCGGTGAATACGATTTTGGAGTACGCGCAGGCGAAGAGCGATGGCAAAATTGAGAAGTTGTATGTAACGGGTTGTTTGTCGCAACGCTACAAAGACAACTTGGAAACGGAAATTCCGGAAGTGGATGCCTACTATGGAACGGCTGAATTGCCGCGGTTGTTGAAGAATTTTAAGATTGATTACAAACACGAATTGGTGGGCGAGCGGTTTCTATCGACACCAAAACATTTTGCCTATTTAAAAATATCGGAAGGGTGCAACAGAACCTGTTCGTTTTGTGCCATTCCGCTGATGCGCGGGAAACATGTTTCTCGTCCGATTGACGAACTGGTGACCGAGGCTACAAAGCTGGCGGCACAAGGCGTGAAAGAGTTGATTTTAATTGCACAAGAGTTGACGTATTACGGCATTGATTTATCGAAAAAACGCCAGTTAAATGCTTTATTGAAAGCACTTTCAGCCATTGAAGGTATTGAGTGGATTCGGTTACATTATGTGTATCCGGCACAATTTCCGTTGGAAGTGTTGGATGAAATTGCGAACAACCCAAAAATATGTAAGTATTTGGATATGCCGTTGCAACACGCGAGCGATCATGTGTTGACGTCTATGCGCAGAAATATTACCCGTCAGGAGACGAAAGATTTGATTAATACCATTCGCGCAAAAGTGCCGGGCATTGCTATTCGAACGACTATGTTGGTGGGCTATCCGGGCGAAACGGAACAGGATTTTGAAGATTTGAAATCGTTTATTGAAGAGATGCGTTTTGAACGTTTGGGGGTGTTCCAATATTCGCATGAAGAGAGTACACGTGCCTTTAAAATGGAAGATGAAATTGATGCCGAATTGAAAGAAGAGCGCGCAGCTGAGTTGATGGGGGTGCAGGAAAGTATTTCGTTGGCGAACAATCAGGCCAAAGTAGGCAAAACCTTTAAGGTATTGTTCGACAGAAAAGAAGGCGATTATTTTATTGGCAGAACCGAATTCGATTCTCCGGAAGTAGATAATGAAGTGTTAGTGAAAGCACAAAAAACCTATGTGCGCATTGGCGATTTTGCCGATGTGAAGATTACCAGTGCAGAGGAATTTGATTTGTATGGCGAGATTGTAACCACTTCGCACAACTAATATTGGGGTTATGGCGATGAAAATTTATTTCGACAATGCAGCTACAACGCCAATCGACCCTGTGGTTTTGGCGGAGATGATGCCGTATTTGACGGATATTTTTGGTAACCCATCGTCTATACACGAATATGGCCGAAAAGCAAAAGCTGCGGTAGAAAAGAGCAGAAAAATTGTAGCGAAATATTTGAATGCTTCGGCTGCCGAAGTGTTTTTTACTTCGTGCGGAACGGAGAGCAACAACATGGTGATTAAGCAAGCTGTTGCGAATTTGGGGGTGAAGCGGATTATCTCCTCTCCCACCGAGCACCATTGTGTATTGCATACGGTGAAGACTGAAGGCAGCAAAGGCGTGCTGGTGGAATATGTGCAGGTGAATGCAAAAGGCGATATAGATGTAGCGCATTTAGAAACATTGTTAGCCGCTCAACCCGAAACGAAAACATTGGTATCGCTCATGCATGCCAACAACGAGATTGGGACTATACTCAACATTCAACAAGTGGGTGAAATCTGCGCTAAATATGGCGCTTTGTTTCATTCCGATTCGGTGCAAACAGTAGCGCATTATCCTATGGATGTGCAAGCAACAAAGGTTCATTTTTTGAGCGGTTCAGCCCATAAATTCCACGGTCCGAAAGGCATTGGTTTTGTATACATCAATGGCCATAACGCCATTAAACCGCTGATTGAAGGCGGAGCGCAAGAGCGCAATATGCGAGCCGGCACTGAAAATGTGGTGGGCATAGTGGGTCTAGGCAAAGCCTTGGAGTTATGGATGACCGAAGGTGAGCAATATCGTAAACATATTGAGTCGATTCGCGATTATATGGCAACACAATTGCAAGCTGAGATTCCGGGCATAGTGTTTAACGGATATACCGATCAACGAAGTTTATATCATGTGTTGAGCGTATCGGTTCCGGCCAATCAAAAAACGGAGCTTTTGCTGTTCAATTTAGACATTTCGGGTATTTGTGCATCGGGTGCTAGTGCTTGTGCATCGGGCAGTATACAAGCATCGCACGTGTTGGAAGCCATAAAAGCTGATGAAAACCGCAGAACAGTGCGCTTTTCGTTCTCGAAAAACAATACAAAGGAAGAAGTTGACTTTGCTGTAGCGAAGTTAAAAGAGATGGTATAGCGCCATTTAACAGATTTTTAGGGTCTGTAAATCATTTATTTCAACTTTCCCGAAAAAGGATACTTTTGCACCCGCAATACGCAGTAAATATGGAAAACAAAAATACAGTCATTGGAACGATACTCCTCGGAGTTTTGGTTTTAGGGATGTTCTATTTTCAGAGCAAAATAGACGATAAAGAGAAGAAGAAAAAAACAGAAACTGCTGCTATTAAAACCGATTCGATAGCTAGTTCAACGGCTGTTGCTCAACTCGATTCAACTGGTGCTCCAGTTATCGACAGCACGTCCAAAACGACACAATTAGGCGGTTTTGCTACGAGTGGCGAAGCAAAAGAAACGATTATTGAAAACACGAAGTTGAAAGTGACGTTGAACAGTGTTGGGGGTAACATTAAATCGGTGGAGGTTAAAGACTACAAAACATGGGATAAGAAACCGTTGATTTTGTTCACAGAGCAATCGAATCACTTCCAATATATCATTGATAACAATGGAGAAAAGGTTGAAACAAACAACATTCGCTTTGAAACCCTAAATGCAACAGCAACGGGCGTTTCATTTGTAGCGAAAGCCGCTAATGGAGCTGTAATTGAGCAAAACTATCAACTGAGTGACGATATTTACAAAGTTAACTACGAGTTGAAAGTAAACGGCATTCAAAAGCCCATTGAGTTAGATTGGAAAAGTCAGTTGTTGAATTTAGAGCATGCGGTTTCTACTGAACGTACTTATTCTGCATTATATTATAAATACAAAGAAGATAAAGTACAGCACTTAGATGAGACTAAGGATAAAGATGAAGCCAAAGCGGAGAAAGATGTGGAGTGGATTTCTTTCAAACAGCAGTTTTTCAATGCCACACTATTAGGCGATGGCGTATTCAAAAATGCAGCTTTTAATACCCACCATTCAAAAGACACCTTGAACTATGTAAAGCGTTATGATGCTACTGCACAAATCAACACACAAGGCGGAAAAGGCGATTATAAGATGGCATGGTATTTCGGTCCGAACAAATATGATATTTTGAAAAAGGCCGGTCCGGATTTAGAGAATATCATCAAATTGGGCTACGACAACTTTGTGTTTAATTGGATTAAGTACATTACTCGATTCCTTACTATTCCTACGTTTAACATATTGGAAAAAGCAGGTTTCAACTACGGTATCATCATTTTATTGCTTACGTTATTATTGAAATTATTGCTTACGCCATTGACTTGGAGTTCGATTAAATCGGCCGCACACATGAAAGCCATGAAGCCGGAATTGGACGCATTGAAAGCAAAGTATGGCGATGATCAACAAAAAATTGCTGCAGAGCAGATGACTATTTATCGAGAGGCAGGGGTCAATCCGTTTGGTGGATGTTTACCGATGTTATTGCAATTGCCGATTTTGATGAGTATGTATTTGTTCTTCCCGAATTCGATTGAGCTTCGTCAGCAATCGTTCTTGTGGGCCACCGACTTGTCGAGCTATGATTCTATCTACACGTTCAGTACGGCATTACCTTTAATTGGAGACCACATTTCGTTATTCACGATTTTGATGACGGTAACTTCTATTGCCTTTGCAGCTTATTCACAAGCCAACAGCGGTATGCAGAACACCCAACCGGGTATGCAGTATATGCCATATATTATGCCGTTGTTCTTAATGTTTATGTTCAATAGTTTCCCTGCAGCACTTACTTACTATTACTTATTGCAAAACGTAATTTCCATCGGACAACAAGCATTCATTCAAAAGTTCTTTATCAAAGAACATTTGATTCGTGAAAAAATTGAGCATAACAAAAAGAATCCGAAAGAGAAATCGAAATGGCAACAAAAATTTGAAGACATTCAAAAACAACAACAAGAGAAAAACAAGAAATAATATTTCAGGAATGGCAACTTCGGTTGCCATTTTTTATGCCACTAAAAGTTTCTCGCAAACCACTAAACTTAATGTTTCGGTTTTCTTGGCGTAGCTCACCACCATACTACCGTCAAAGGGTTCTACCGATTTTATTTTAAGCGATATCCCCAAATGCAAACCTCGAGCGTTTAAGAACTTGAGGAAATCATCGCTCGAATGCGTAACTGCCGCCAACACAACGGCTTGTCCCTTTATACATTCGCACAATGGAGTATACTTCTTCCAAACAATTTTACCGTGCTTATCGGGTATAGGAGAACCGTGTGGATCCTCTTTAGGATAGGCTAGTAACTCGTCCATTTTATCGAAAAAGGCAGGCGATTTAATATGTTCAACTTGCTCGGCTATGTCGTGTACTTGTTCCCATCCAAAGCCCATTTTCTCTACCAAAAACATTTCGGTTAAACGGTGTTTGCGAATGATGAGAGCGGCCTCTTTTTTCCCTTTTTCGGTGAGCTTTACAGGCTTGTAGCTTTCATAATTCACCAAACCCTTTTCCGAAAGCTTTTTCATCATGCTATTTACGGTAGGCATTTTAATCTCCAGCGATTTGCTTAAAGCATTTACGGTGGTTTCGCCAGACTCGGTAGATAGGATGAACAAGGCTTTCAGATAGTTTTCTTCAGTATAGGAATTCATGGAATAAACATAAGTATAAATAATGCAAAAAATAATAGTTAGATTAGTCTAACTTATTAATTTTATATCGTAAACATTCAAATGACATCACTCCGAACATTAACGATATTCCTGCTAATCGTAACTTACAGTGGTACTTACGCTCAAAACGGAAGTATTACAGGAACCGTTCGTGATATGGCTGGGTCTTTGAAAAACATATCGGTAAGCATGCCATCGTTAGCTAAAATAGCTTATTCCGACAGTCTTGGCAATTTCAGGATAGACAGCCTTTCATCAGGAGAACAGTCTATAACTATCATTGCGAATGGATACAAAAGAATAGATACAACCGTTTTATTGGACCTTTCCAACCAAGCGCACATCAACCTTTTGCTGACCAAAGAAGTATCATTTATCGAAGATGTAGTGATTACCGGAACGCTGAAAGAAGTGAGCAGATTGGAAAGTTCCATTCCTGTTGAAGTGTACACGCAAAAATTATTTCAGAAAAATCCAACACCTAACTTATTCGAATCGGTGGGCATGATCAATGGCGTAAAGCCCCAACTCAACTGCAGCGTTTGTAACACGGGCGATATTCATATTAATGGGATGGAAGGTCCTTATACCATGATTTTGATTGACGGTATGCCCATTGTAAGTGCCCTTTCAAGTGTGTATGGATTGAGTGGTATCCCCAACAGTATCATTGATCGCATGGAGGTGGTGAAAGGACCTGCCTCCTCACTCTATGGTTCAGATGCTATGGGAGGCATCATTAATGTGATTACTAAAGATCCAAAATTGGCTCCGGTATTCAGCAGCGACATAATGCTAACCACATGGGGCGAGTTCAATATAGATGCTGCCGCCAAATGGAATGCCGGAAAAAAAACGAGTGCTTTAGCCAGTATCAACTACTTTAATTATCAAAACCCCATAGATAAAAACAAAGATGGATTTACGGATGTAACATTGCAAAACAGGTTTACGTTTTTCAACAAATGGAGCATTGCACAAAGGTATCAGCGGAAAGCAAGTATTGCTGCACGATATGTTTTTGAAGACCGATGGGGAGGGCAATTGAATTGGAGCAAAGAAAGGCGAGGGAGCGATTCCATTTATGGAGAAAGTATTTACACGAACCGATTTGAGTTGATTGGTCTTTATCCTTTACCCATAAAAGAAAATGTGACCTTTCAATTTTCGTATAACTGGCACAATCAAAATTCTTACTATGGAACAACTCCATTTATGGCTAAACAGCACGTGGGGTTTGTACAACTGTTTTGGGATAAAACTATCTTCAAAAAGCATGCTTTATTGATAGGCGCAGCCATGCGCTTCACCTATTATGACGATAACACAGCCGCGACAACAGCAAACAATGGAAAATTGAATAACCCCATGAAAACGCCACTTCCTGGTATTTTTATGCAAGAAGAATGGAGCTTACATTCAATGCACAAGCTCTTACTGGGCTATAGGTTCGATTATGATGTAACGCATAAAGCTATTCACTCGCCTAGAATTGCCTATAAATTTTCGCCTTCAAAAAAACATACACTTCGTCTGAGCTTCGGTACAGGATTCCGTGTAGTCAATCTTTTTACGGAAGATCATGCAGCGCTTACGGGTTCGAGAAATGTAGTGATAGCAGAAAAACTAAATCCGGAAAGATCATATAACGGAAACTTAAATTATGTATTGAGAATTCCAACTAATGCAGTTTTGTTTACAGCAGATATCACCGGTTTCTACTCCTATTTCACTAACAAAATTATTGGCGATTACGATAGCGACCCGAATAAAATCATTTATTCAAACATCAATGGACATGCAGTATCTAGAGGCATATCCCTCAATATTGAAGCCACATTCCAATTCCCGTTGAAATGCATAGCAGGTGTTACGTTTATGGATGTGTATCAAAACAGAAAAGACAGTTTAGGTAACATGCAGAAGATTACACAAAACCATGCTCCACAATGGTCGGGTACTTTTGCCATTAGCTATGCATTACCCAAAGGATTTGCCATTGATTTCACCGGACAATGGAACGGTCCAATGCGATTACCGATTTTAGCGAACGACTACAGACCTGCATATTCGCCTTGGTTTTGTATTGCCAACTTACAAGTATCGAAAAAATTTAACCATGGTATCGAGCTTTATGGAGGGGCAAAAAACTTATTCAACTTCCGACCAAAAAACCCCATCATGCGGGCGTTTGACCCATTTGACAAACAAGCAAATGACCCAGTAAACAACCCGAATGGATACACCTTCGACACTAACTATAATTATGCATCTATGCAGGGTATACGCGGATTTTTAGGGCTGCGGTACACAATACCTAAGTAGACAAAGCGTCTACTATAATCGACTTCATCAAAACGCTGTGGAAACAGATATACTGAAAAAGAGCGCGTAGCGTTATCTTTAAGGTTCAATTGGTTTGACATGAAAAAAGTAGTTTTTGGTTTATCGCTATCAGCGGTTGTGATGTTGGCATTCCTTATTGGCATCTATTTAGAACGCCATGGAGAGATTGCTGAATTGAAAACCATTACCCAAAAAATCAGTTCGGCAAAAACCCCGGAAATTAAGTACGGATTGAACTTGAGTGAATTTGTTGTAGTGAGTCAGAAGGTGCAGAAAAATGAAGTGTTTGCCGATATACTTTTGAAAAATAATGTAGCCTATCAAACTGTACATTATTTGATGAATGAATCGAAATCGATTTTCAATTACAATAAAATTAAGGCGGGAAATCAGTATACAGTTTTAGGCGAAAAAACGGACACTGGTTTTGTGCCGAAGAAAATTATTTACGAAGAGAACAAAATCGACTACGTGGTATTTAACCTAGAGGATTCGTTGTATATCCACCGCGGTCAAAATCAAATAGAACGTAAACATCGAGAAGTAGCCGGAGTGATTCGTTCTTCGCTGTATGAAACCTTTGATATACTAGATATACCGCCAACATTGGCTGTTCGCTTAGCAGACATTTTCTCTTGTACAGTCGATTTCTACAAAGTACATGAAGGTGATAAATTCAAAATTGTTTTTGATGAAGATTTTGCAGAAGGAAAATCGGTGGGTGTAGGCGAAATTTCTGCTGCCATTTTCAATAGCAACGGGAAAGATTATTATGCCTTCTACTACGAAAAAGACAAGGTGCATGAAGGGGAATATTTTGATGAGAACGGCAACAGCATGAAAAAGCAATTTTTGAAATCGCCAGTAAAATTTGCGCGAATCAGTTCTCGCTTCAATTTAAATCGCTTTCATCCGGTGGCAAAAGTATTTAGAGCGCATTTAGGTACTGATTATGCTGCGGCATATGGAACACCAATTCTTGCTACTGCCGATGGTGTTGTTGAAGAAGCAAAATTCGGAGTGTATAATGGTAATTATGTGAAGATTCGTCACAACGGACAATACAAAACACAATACTTGCACATGTCGAGAATTGGCAAAGGTATTCGTCCGGGTAGAAAAGTTCGACAAGGCGAAACCATTGGTTACGTTGGCAGTACTGGTTTAGCTACAGGTCCACACGTATGCTATCGTTTTTGGAGAGATGGCAAACAAGTAGACCCTTTCCGTCAGAGTTTGAAATTTAGCGATGCCTTAGGCGGTAAAGAGAAAACAAGCTTCTTAGCGAAAACCAAGGCCCTTCGAACAACAATTGATGGCTTAGCCTACGATGCAGATCCATTAAAGAAAATTGAAGAAGAACGTCAAGCTAAAATTACAACAGCCGCCAATTCGTTTGTAGAACGAATGTTCTAAGCTATTTTACCATGGAGAAACACGCGAATAACAGTGTGTTGTATCGGTAAAATTAAAATAACGCTTATCTAACTTACTGAAGGGTATCCATCCATTTTGATGCACTATTCCATGCGGCTGAATAATACGCTCTATGGGCACTTCATATACATCAAATGTTACCAAATGAGAAGTGGTTCTCTTATTTTCCAAAGCGGATAAAAGTGCAAATTCGAATGGCGTACACCATGGTTGGCCAAGCAAATCCATTGGCACAAACGATGAGTGTATCACCAGCTTTTTGTCTTCATATTTCTTTATAAACGCTCGTTCCCAATACAATCGTTGCGTATAATGTTCGGAAGCCTTTATTGTTCTTCCGAGTCCAAACAGAACAGAAAAAACAAACAAGAACAGCAAGGTCGTATTGCTAAATTTCAGTTTGAAAATGAATACAAATGGAACCAACAACATGAACACCAACGGCTGATACAAGTTCTCGAAATACAAGCTCTGCCCTTCTTTAATGTCATAGAAACAAACGTTGGTAAATAGCATGAATCCTAACACCAATAATGCAAATAGGAACCCGGCAATATATTTCCGATGTCGGACAAATACAGCTATACCCAATACAAAGAATACACTTATCATCAGTAATTTATTCCACAACAGCGACAACAAAAATCGGTTGGTAGAAATATTAAAGTAATACGGATAAAGTGTTTTCCAATTGGCAACATGTTCCATAGCGCCTTTATCGTAGTTAGAATACGACACCATTTTTGTTTTTAGTATGAAGACAAAAACAGAGAAGACAATAGTGAAAAGAAATATCGGTTCGGTGTAACGCTTTGTAATAAGCAAATACAGCATCAAAGCAAAAAAACAAAAAATAGACAACGGGTGAATGGTAAAGCCTAAAAACAAAAGCAAAAGCAACAATAGAAGCCGTAAAGGGTGTAAAGACTTGCCTATACAATTATCGATAAAAGCGTAGATAAATAGCCAATACAAAGGCAAATATTGAGATTCAGCCACCATCCAAAAAAACATTTCGGAATTAAAGAGAAATGGTGATAACACAATGGCAGCAGCCGCTTTCCAATTCTTCAACCAATACCCGCTTAATAAGGAAAGAACAACAGCTATCAATGCTAAGTTCAAAGAATAGGCTACCGCTATCCATTTTAAAGGCAATGAAGCTTTAATAAACAAGAAAGGAAGTAATTGCGAAAGTACAGCAGGATATCGATAATGCTGAATACAAAAGCCTTTGGTCTCGAGCATGTCAAAAAAATAGAACGATGAATCGTACATGATATCGCGCTGCAAATAGAAGACAATGGATAGCACCATCAACAATGCAGACGTTACAATTGAGAAATATTTAAATTGACGTTCCATTCGTTTGTCTAAAGATTTACCAGTTTTACTACAATTCGTATTTCCGATTTTCGCCCTCTATCATCAACACATGAAATAATTTGGGG
>ENA-UOYA01004622-UOYA01004622.1-activated-sludge-metagenome-genome-assembly--contig:-NODE-4622-length-11376-cov-8.006183_pt1 | contig 11376 bp, 8 predicted proteins | sample MGYA00238163_ERZ764804 | MGnify/ENA primary metagenome ERZ764804 (study PRJEB28919, sample SAMN05720223) | activated sludge metagenome | isolation source: Anaerobic digester | place: Hong Kong...
AGCCAACACTACGGCATCAATGCCATTCATAATTCCTTTATTATGTGTTGTAGCGCGATACGGATCGATTTGTGCAATGCGCACGGCCTTCGCAAAACGAGCCGCAAATTCACGAGCTTTCATTTTGCCATCATCGAAAGAACCGAGCTCATCTACATTACATTCTACTTCCGCTTTCACCACACATTCCGGAGTGTAATTCGAAAGTATACACATAATTACTTCTATGCTTTGTTCTTCCAAATTAAAGCGTGCATCGTTCGAAATAATATCTACCAAAGACTTTCCGAATTCCTCCAAGCATGAATTAATAAAATTCGCGCCCATAGAATCAACCGTTTCGAAATAACAACGAATTTGATAGTAATCGGGTTCTATAGATGTGAAATCAATCAATTCCAAGTCTTTCACACCTCCTCCCCTTTTCTCCATATTAGCCGTAATGGGCTTCACAGCTTGAAGAAGCTTTGCTTTTATCTCGGTATTGAAAAGGAAAAATAATTTCTCTATATCGCCATCAAATTGAAAATGCACTTGTCCAACCTTTGTAGACGCAATCACTTTCGCTTTAAAACCACCCCGACTTAACCAGAACTTAGCGGCATTCGAAGCAGCGGCCACTACCGAACTTTCTTCAATCACCATTGGCACAGCGTAAATTTCGCCATTGATCATGAAGTTAGGTGCGATACCGAAAGGCACGGGAAAGTTCGTTAATGTATTTTCGCTGAATCCATCCAATAGCTTTTGCGCTTCAATGTTATCGTGCCAGAAACCGGCAAACTCTTTCATCACATCAATCGGATTCGCATAAAGGAAATTCTTCGCCATCCACTGGATCTTCTCCTTTTTGGACATCTTCGAAAAACCTTGTATTTCTTTACTCATATTCCTTAAACTAATATTCGTTCGAGCTGCTGCAAAATTATGAATTAAAACAATAAACTATGCCTCTAGCTACTAGAAGCTAGCCTCTAGAGGCTCATTTCTCACTTTATTCGCAAAAAAGCATTGGCAAAAGTTAATCCTTTTATTTGACTTTCAACGTAAGCTTTTAAACTTTCGTATGATTCTCCTGCATATTGCAACAACGCACTTCCCTGACCATAAACAGCAGGAAGCTTCGATTTGTTTATCAGATAATAACCATCGAGGTAGTTTTTCACTCCACCCGAGATAATCAACTCTTTCACTTTTACTTTATCGCCCAACGCAGTAATAGCAGTATTTGTAAAATCCACCATTTCGGCAGCCGAATGACCCACTTTCGCAAACGCATCAAAAATCTGTTGCTTCTGCATATCGGAACGTAGCAATTCAATTTTCGCAAAATTGGTTCCGCCTGCAGCAGCAAAATCGATAGCCGCCAAAGGCATTTGTAACAATGCTTTTATACTTTCCGGTCCGAAGCCCTGACCGACTTCTTTTACGATCACCGGTTTAGAATACAAACTCAATACTTCTGCAATGGTTTCTAAAGGCGGACGACTAATATGATCCCCCTCAGGTTGCAACCATTCCTGCATAGGGTTTACGTGAATGAACATACCATCGGCTTGTAACTTATCGGTAAGTGCCAACGCTTTTTCAAAACTTTCGGTGGCTAATAATTTTTCGACTTGAGCAATACCAAGATTAATAAAGAATGGATGATCGTTTCCAATCAACTGACGTAAATCGAAATCGGCAAAAAACTGATCGCTATCCAATAATGCACGCGTTGAACCTAAGCCCATACCTAAACCAAATTCACCGCAAACTCGTCCGAGGTTTTGGTTGATATGTCGTGCCGGTCCGGTTCCCCCCGTCATAGAAGAAATCAAAATCGGTGCATGCATCGTTTTTCCTAAAAAAGAAAAAGGTTGAAGGGCATTGGAAGGATGCGCAGATAACATCGGCTCGTAGTAAAAACGTTGGTCCAATTCGCTCGTTTGAATCTGCGATTGAAATGCCAAATCGATGTGATCTTTTTTCCGCTGCTCGGCTGTTGGGTCTAAATTCATGTATTTATTTTCCGAGGCGAATTTACGCATAAAGCTTAAGGTTTCGATTTTTTGAACCGTTTTAAGTTCGGATAAACCAAATACACGCCCCAAAACGACCTCGTTAAAGGCTTCGTTCACCAAAATCGCATATAAATGATTATCAGCATTTTATAAATACTCTTTTCTAGCTCTCATTTCGTTCGAATACGCAAAATCGCTCCATTCGACCGCTAAAAATAAATTCACAATAAACTGATATTCAGCTTTTTGAGTGTTCGTTTAAACAAAAGTGGGATAAGCATACGTCTGCTGCTCGATACATACGCCAAAGGGCTACCCCTAGCCTAGGTTTGCATCACTAAAACACAACGTATGAGCACATTAAAAAACTTAATAAAATCGGCTTCGCATCCTTCGGAGTTGAAGGCATTACTTAAATTTTCCATCAGCGAAAAACCCAAACAGGGTGAAATCAATTTAGCTGAAGCCGCCCTCACAAAATCGGATATGGCATTTTGTTTCGATGCCCTCACAAAGGTATCGCGTTCGTTCGCCATTGTGATCCAGCAATTACCGCAAGAATTAAAGGAAGCGGTGGGTATTTTCTATTTAGTGCTTCGCGGACTCGATACCGTTGAAGACGATATGGAACTAGACGAAACGGAAAAAGAACATTTGCTCCGCAATTTTTACAAATCGTGTTACTTATCCGATTTCACATTAACAGGCATTGGCGATACCGAAGATTATCGTTTGTTGTTGCAACATTTCGATAAAGTAACGCGCTCATTCATTCAATTAAAACCGGAATATAAGGAAGTGATTTCCGATATCTGTTTCCGCATGGGGAATGGAATGGCCGATTCGGGCTCTTACAAAATTACTACCATTCAGGACTACGATATCTATTGTCATTATGTAGCCGGTTTGGTAGGACAAGGTTTAAGTCAGTTGTTTTCGGCATCAGGTTTTGAAGCAGAAGGTTTAGCCTCGGAAATGACCATAGCTAATTCTATGGGGTTGTTTCTGCAGAAAACTAATATCACCCGCGATTTTCTGGAAGATTTTGACGTTAACCGCATTTTCTGGCCCAACGAAATTTGGGATAAACATCATCCAGAACTATCGCTTTTCAAATCTATGCCTGAAAGCAATACTTCACTAAAAGGATTGAATTGTATGATTGAAGATGCGATTCGCCATTTACCCGATTGTATCAACTATTTGAGTCAATTGCAGAACATACAAATTTTCCGTTTCTGCGCTATTCCGCAATTGATGGCCATTGCTACGCTTGTTGAATTGTATGATAACCCGGAAGTGTTTCGCAAAAATGTGAAAATCAGAAAAGGCTTATCGGCCAAAATCATGATGGAAACACGCGATTTCGAAAGCACAAAACAGATGATGCTTCATTTCATCGAAGAGTTGGAAGAAAAAATGCAAGACAGTAAAAACACTCCTGCTACAATGTGGGGAAGCATCTGCCAAATTAAACTGGCACTCGGACAAATAGTAACGAATCCAATAATTTTTTAATGATGAACGAAACACATCTCATTCACCATGATGCTGATATTTGTATCATAGGTGCCGGGGTTGCAGGTGCAGCCTTGGCGTGCAGCTTAGCAAATGAAAAGCTAAAGATAATTATTGTTGAGAAAGACTGGCGCGAACAAGATCGTATTGTTGGCGAACTGATGCAACCCGATGGCGTTGAACAACTGAAAGCGATGCAATTAGCGCATTTGCTGGATGGGTATGATGCCCAACGCATAACAGGTTACACGATTATGAAAGACAATACGCCATTACACATTGCTTATCCGGAAGGGAAATTCGGCTTGGGATTAACGAATGGAAAATTTGTGCAGAAGATGCGCGATGAATTGACAAAAGGCAATAACATCAAGCGAATAGAAGCGGAAGCACAAACATTCATTCACGAAAAAGGAAATCGAATTGCAGGCATTTATTGCAGAAATAAAGATGGTCAATCGATTGCGATTAAAGCAAAATTAACCATTGTAATGGATGGATTCTTCTCAACTTTCCGAAAACAAACCACTGAAGTAGCAGCAACCGTTACGGGATATTTCTTAGGTATTGTTTTGAAAGATTGTCCGTTGCCATTTGCTGAACACGGACATGTATTTTTGACTGAGTCCTCACCGTTTTTATGTTACCCCATAACGAAAAATGAAATCCGATTTTTAATTGACTTCCCGGGCCATCAACCACCGCGAAAAAGCGAGGAGTTGGTACAATACCTCCTCCAACATGTGCGCAGTCGTATTCCGGAAAGTATGCACAAAGCTTTTGATGTATGCATGCTAGAAGGAAAATTCAAGGTAATGCCAAACCATTATTTGCCGGGCAAACCGATTATGCAGGATGGTGTGGTAGTGCTTGGTGATGCGCTGAATATGCGTCATCCGCTCACCGGTGGAGGCATGACGGTTACCCTTCGCGATGTGAACAGCATACAACAGTTATTGAAAACGATGTCAATAGAAACTACTGAAAACCGAATGGAATTGATTCGTGCATTCTATGCTTCGCGAACACAAAATACTGCAGTAAATATTTTAGCAGATGCGCTTTACAAAGTAATGAGCAATCATGATTTGAAAGAAGCCTGTTTTAATTATTTAGCAGCGGGAGGAAAGCAAGCAGAAGAGCCTATTGCCTTACTTTCAGGAATCGATAAAAGCAAAACCACTTTAGCCAAACACTTTTTTGCTGTAGCAGCGAAAGGTGGAATGAAGAAAGTAAATAAAAATCCAGGAATAGCTTCAATGGTTGATGCGTATTACATGGTAGGCGATGCTTATGCCATTATTTATCCACTTTTAAACAATGAAGTACAAAACAACACAACAAAAATGTGGTTACGTTTGGGCAATAAAATATTTAGAAAAAAACAGATTGCACTTTAAAATTTAGATATGCTAAAAACTATTTTCATTCTCATCGTTACGATTATTGTAGTTCCCTTTGTAGCCATACAATTCGATCAGCCGCTTTCTGCATTACAAATTCAAATGCTACAACATTCGGGGTTATTAATGTTAGGTGTTGCATTAACATGCTTTGTTGTAAGCGAATTAACGAACAATTGCAGTCAGGTCGATAAATTGTGGAGCATCACGCCTATCCTCTATACATGGCTCTTTGCTTACGAAAGTGATTGGAGTCCGCGATTAGTGTTGATGGCTGTATTAGCCACTATTTGGGGCGTTCGACTTACCTATAACTTTGGCAGAAGAGGTGCTTACAAGTTAAAATTCTGGGAAGGCCATGAAGACTATCGTTGGGATGTTCTACGCAAAAAGCCATTCCTGCAAAATCGTTTTACATGGACCATCTTTAATCTGGGGTTTATTTCGCTCTATCAAAACACATTAATTTGGCTGTTCACATTGCCTGCTGTGATGGCATTTCAGGCCGATAGCCAGCAGTTAACGATTGGTGATTATATTTTGGCTATCGTTTACCTAGGCTTCGTAGCGATTGAAACCATTGCCGATCAACAACAATGGAATTATCAAAACGAGAAACACCGCAGAATGAATGTCGGTGAACCATTGGGAGAGTATTACGGAAAAGGCTTTGTGCACTCGGGCTTGTGGAAACACGTTCGTCACCCGAACTACGCCTCGGAGCAGAGTATTTGGGTTACCTTTTTCTTGTTCACCATTGTGGCAACGGGGAGATATTTGAATTGGTCGGTAACCGGAGCGTTATTGCTTATGCTGCTCTTTCAGGGCAGTGCCGATTTTAGTGAGAGTATTTCGAGCGAGAAGTATGAAGGCTACAAAGATTATATCAAAAAGACACCACGATTTTTGCCAAAACTATTTTGATGCAAAGGAAAAGCGTGGGAAACATAAATACAAGTCAATATTTTGCTAAAATTGAGGCGAATTAATCATCCTCAATAAAAAAGCATGAAATCGTACACCGAGTTAGTCGCTATGTTTGAAAAATATTATGCAGAACAATCGTTTGATGAACGTTATGATGTTTATCGTGCCATGCAATACATTATGGCGATGAGCAGTAAGCGTATTCGTCCGGCACTCACCTTAATGGGTTGCGATTTGTTTAATGGCAATTTGAAAACTGCATTACCTGCTGCGTTGGCGGTTGAAGTGTATCACAATTCTACTTTGGTACATGACGATATCATGGATAAGGCCACTACACGAAGAGGGAATCCCACAGTGCATAAGATATATGGCAACAATGTAGCCATCAACACCGGAGATATGATGTTTACGCAATCGTATGGCTATTTGGGTAAAATCAAGAAAGACAACATTCAAGAGTTGTTTGCAATTTTCAATGATACGGTAGTGAAAGTAATTGAAGGCCAATCGAAAGATATGGAATTCGAAACCAGAGATAATGTTTCAGAAACGGAATACTTGGAAATGATTAAAGGCAAAACGTCTGTGTTATTGGCCGGTGCGTTGCAAATGGGAGCATGGATTGCAGATGCCGATAAGAAATCGCAAAAGAATATTTATGAATTTGGATTGAACTTAGGCTTATCGTTTCAAATTCACGATGACTTTTTAGATGCCTATGGAGATCCAAAGAAAGTGGGAAAGCGGGCAGGTGGCGATATTATACTCAATAAGAAAACTATTCTTTTGTTGAAAGCGATTGAATTAGCCAATCCAACGCAACGCAAAAAAATTGCTGCGTTACTTACAGAAAAAGATAAAAGCAAAAAAGTGAAAGAAATGCTGGTGCTAATAGAACAAACAGGTGCAAAGCAATACACGGAAGATTTGATTGATGCCTATTATAAAAAAGCCATCAAGAATTTAACGGCCATCACCGCTAAGGAAGAAAACAAAAAACCATTGTTTGAACTAGCCCATTTGCTTCGCAATAGAGAAAAGTAATTTGACAAACATGAAATACTTTTGGATTGTTTTATTGTTCTTATCTATTGACTGTTTTGCACAAACGTCAATTACAGAAGGATTATGGACAAACGAAACCCAAGATATGCGCATTCAATTTTACGAGAAGAACAATCTGATTTTTGGGAAACTGGTTTGGGTGAAAGATTCTTTAGATGAAAATGGAGAAATCAGAAGAGATATCTACAACGAAAATCCAAAACTACGCAGTAGAAAGATAATAGGCATAGATGTTTTAACCGGCTTAAAAGGAAAGCGCAATGGCACTTCGTGGAATGATGGCAATTACTATTATTTTGATGGAGGTAGCGATTATAATGCCATAATGTATATCGAAAACGATGTACTCTACATCAAAGGCTATTGGTGGTGGTTCCGCTTTTTAGGCAAAACACGAAAATGGACAAGATATAAATAGGTGATTAATAACATTACCATATTCAGTTACATTGGGCTGTCGCAAGCGCTGTTCTCTGCTTTTCTTTTTTATACTAAAGGAAAAAAGAAAACGTACGACCGTATTCTCATCTTGTGGTTGTTGACGATTGCGTTACGTTTCTTCTTAATTGCAACGGAACAAGTACACGGACAATTTTTCGATGCTGAGTTCTCCATTGGCTTAATTCCTTTGACATTTGGACCATTTCTGTTCCTATATACAAAATATTTGAGCGACCCGTCTAAACGTTTCTCGCCATACGAGTTGTTACATTTTGCACCGTTTCTAGTATTAGTATCGATATACTTTATTGTTTTTAAAGATCAATTTTCGATTCAAGCTTTTGCACTAAGCATTTCTATTTCTACTTTTTTCTTAATCACATCTATTATTTACACTGTGCTTGTATTCCTTTGGCTGCAACGCTTTCGTAATTCGATTAAGATGAACATGTTTTCGTATGATACCACTTCAAATCGTTTATTTTGGTTGAATTACATTTCTGTGATTTATGTAGTGACTTATATTATTTATTTCATTACGCGCTTCTACTCTGCTTTTGCAGGATCCAATTCAAAGGATTTGGAAGTGATACCAAGTATAGGTTTAATGATTCTCACCTATTCGGTGAGTTACTTTTCTATCAAGCAACCCAACCTGTTCAAACACGAATCGGAATTCAATGAAGACGAGGAACCCTATCGCAGAAGGATTAGCGATACTGTAAATCAGCAATTCACCAAACCTGCAGCTATAGTAACTGAAAAGCCAATTGAAACAAATACACCTACAGCAGAAAACCAAGAAAAACAACCCGACTTAACACCGGAAAAACAAAAACAGATTGAGAAAATCAATCAGTATATGGCCGAGCAGAAACCCTTTCTGAATCCAGAGTTAACGTTGATGGACTTGTCGCAAAACTTAAATATTCCGAAACACCAGATTACATTATTACTCAATAATCATTTAGGGAAAAACTTTTTTGAATACGTAAACGAATTCAGAATTGAAGAAACTAAAAAGCGAATGATTGATTCGCAATACGAACATCTCACGTTGGTGGCCATTGCATATGAATGTGGCTTTAACTCGAAATCAACCTTCAACACGTTCTTCAAAAATGCAACAGGACTAACGCCTACGGAATGGCGAAAAGAAAACAAAACGAAAGAAGACTAATTATATTTTCGTTTGTAACGTGCCAAAGCCCAAATGGGGAAAACATTTCTATATGATGTATACGTAATCATACAATTGAAATTAAACACACCGCTGATAGCTTCCTGTGGCCAATCACCATTTCGAACTTGACGTTGAATCAACAACTGTATTGCTTGATCAATAATTTGCTTATCCGGATAATCGGCTGCCATTAAAGATAAGACAGCCCATGCCGTATTCACACATTGTGAAGTTCCATGCTGAATATATTCTTTACGAACACAAGATTCAAACGATTCGCCCCATCCGCCATCTTCCATTTGTTTCGACACCAGAAAATCGCATGCTGCTTTCACCGATTTTGAATTAGCATAGGTATAACCTTGCTTCGTTAAACTTTCCAATGCAAACCAAGTTCCATAAGTAAAGCAAACAGCCCAAGAGCCAATCCAAGAGCCATCTTTTCTTTGCTTTGCCAATAAAAATCGCAATCCGGTTTCAATGGCATTTTTCACCTGATTGGTTTTGTACTGCGGAAAATGTTGATGAAAAACATGCAATGCTTGAATACAAGAAGAACTACATTCTACAAAAGAATAATCGATCATAATATCTGCAAATACAGCAGCAGGATTGAGTGCTTCCAACCATTTCGGTCCACGCGATAATTCATACGAAGCCCAACCATTGTCTTCATTCTGAAAAGAAAGAATCAAATCAACCGCTTGGCACATCCGTTCATAACTCACTTTTTGTTGAAGTTCAGGGAATGCAGTATGTACTGCAAGTGAAGCCAATAAACCTTCTGCTGTGCAATCAGTAATTGGCCAACTGTGATCGCGTGTAGAAAATGGCCACCCTCCTACTGATGCATGTCGGAAGTAGGTGTTGAAATCACGAACCTCAGTTTTGATTTGCGAGTAATCGATAAAACCATATGCACTTTCTATTGAAGATTGAAATGAATTCGCCATATCTGATTCGCAAAACGCTTGTACGGCAAAGGCTGTATCCCAAAGCTGTGAACCATTGTAACCATTCATTTTTAATCCATCTTCGGCTAGCCACAAATAATCGAACCAGCGCTCAACATGTTTTTTAAATTGTTCGCTTTCTTTGCCATACTTATGCCACACGGCAATGGAATTCATCACTTGATTCACTGGACCAATATTGATGTAGTTCGTTTGCTCATCTTCTGCATCTATATATGCACTCACAAAATCGAGCGCTTTATTACGCCATCGTTGAATTGGAGAACGTTCATAAAAATTCGCGAAAGCATTAAACGCATTGAGTATTGATGATGCCTTATGATATACATCTAGTGCATTCACTTTATCTTTTGCCTTTGTCCAATTAACTTGATTATAGGGTGTTGTATAAATTTCTTTCCGAATAGTATGCACCAATTCCGACTCCGCTATTTTTATTCGATGGGCATAGCAATAACTCATTGGCAAATACACCATACGCGTATGACACCAATAACGCCAGGGATGGATAGGCAACCACTTTGGAAGTAGCCACAATTCAGGAAGTAAAGTATTATTTCCTTCCCAGGCATACACATTCAACAACGACAAATAAAATTTCCCCCACGAAGGTATGCCTATTGCTCCACCCGCCTGTTGAATCCATGTTTGCGCTAATTGCATACGCTCATCAGAAAGATCAAAACCAAAAAAACGTAACGCAACATAATTCATTACTGTTCCGAAAACAGTTGATTTATCCTCGATGTGTAAGCCCCAACCGCCATCTTTATTTTGCTGGTTGAAAATATATTGGGCCATCAATCGTTGATGAATAGCGGGTAGTGGAGTATCGGTAACAACAGATGCCACTACTAAACCTGGCAACAAAAATAATGGCCCGCCATAATCGCCTGTCCAGTTGCCGTCTTTCGTTTGTATAGCCGAATAAAAATGTATGGCTTGTTGTAAAGCATCTTCAACAGAATCAGACTTTCGTTCTCCAATATCTTGGCCTTCCAATTTTGCATTCCGATAAACCAAATCGGCTGCATTGGGATTTATATGCTTATTAAAATCAAAAGCTTTTGCAGCATCATGAAGATACGCATTGGTAACTGCACCTTGTTTTGTAAAACGCCATATCTGTCGGCCTTTGTGCGTTAACAGATCCCAATCTTTCCAAAAAGAATTCATACGGAAAGATGAAACATTTTCAACAAAAATGAATACAAATAATGAATTATTTATTCCCAATAATTCAGAAAATATAATATTAGATTTATTCCAAAATGTTACATCCTAAAACAAGTACGATGTCAAAATCCATTAATGTTATTATCACAGGTGCAACCGGCATGGTTGGCGAAGGGGTGTTGCATGAAGCACTCTTAGATTCGAATGTAGAATCTGTGCTCGTTATCAACCGAAAAGCTTGTGGTATAAGCCATCCAAAGTTGAAAGAAATTATTCATGCCGATTTTTTTGACTTAAGTGCTATCGAACAACAATTGCAGGGATACAATGCTTGCTTCTTTTGTTTGGGTACAACATCAGTAGGCGTAGATGAAGACACCTATTACAAAATGACCTATACGCTTACGCTAAACTTCGCAACAACACTCAGCAAATTAAATAACGATATGTGTTTCTGCTATGTTTCAGGCGCGGGAACCAATTCTAGCGAAAAAGGGGGGTCGAATTGGAGTAGAGTGAAAGGGAAAACTGAAAACGATTTGATGCAACTGCCTTTCAGCAAGGTTTTTGCTTTTCGTCCGGGTTTTATTAAACCAACAGAAGGCTTGAAAAATACGCTATCGTTCTACAAATACATCAACTGGCTTTTCCCTATCGGAAGAGCAATAGCCCCTGGAATG
>ENA-UOYA01004626-UOYA01004626.1-activated-sludge-metagenome-genome-assembly--contig:-NODE-4626-length-11369-cov-34.429910_pt1 | contig 11369 bp, 10 predicted proteins | sample MGYA00238163_ERZ764804 | MGnify/ENA primary metagenome ERZ764804 (study PRJEB28919, sample SAMN05720223) | activated sludge metagenome | isolation source: Anaerobic digester | place: Hong Kong...
ATTAAACCAGATGTGGCAGAGTTCACGCAAACAACCTCCTCACATCCAGTAAATTTTTTTACGTCGCGCTCGAGCTCTAGAACCTTTGGACCTGTTGTTATCCAGCCTGAAATTAGCACGTCATTAACTTCCTGAATGACGTCTTCATCAATAAATGGCGGGGAAAATGGTATCATGCTATCTTAAATATTTATAAGTTATTTTCCTAATAAATGTTGGTGCTATTGTAATACAAAAAAGAATTATTGCATTAAAAAAACCAATAATTCCATAATTTAACTCCTTCGAAACCTTAATTCGTATTAATAATAATGCTTTTGCTCTACTGAAGCCTCCTCTGCGTTTTCGAAAAAAAAGGCTATCCATTCTGAACTTTAATACGATATCCTCTAAATTTGCAAATTTACAGCCATTCTTAAAGCCTTCTAACCACAGGATAGTATCTTGATTCTTTAAATATTCTTTGTTGTATAAACCTGCTTTTTTAAAAAATGTATTTCTAAATAATGCTGCTGGGTGTGCTAAAGGATCTCTCTTCTTAAAAAAGTTATAACAAGATACATGATCTAAAGGATAGCGTACTACCTTACCATAGGAATTGCTCATTTCATCAATCTCTTCAATTGCCCCTCCAACAACATCAATTTCAACATTTTCAACTAAAAATTTCATTTGTTTCTCAAATCTGTCTGGCATTGCAATATCATCCGCATCAATTCTACCAATGAACTGATAATTATTTTTAATACAATATTTTATACCATCATTCAATACACTTGGCAGACCTCGATTCTTATCAAAACGTAATATTATAGCATTGATATTTTTGGTTTCAATTATTAAATCGTTCAATTCATTTGAAATTGGCCCATCAATCAAAAATATAACATCAAAATTTTTAAAAGTTTGATCTCTTAAACTATTTATGGTTTGTTTCAGGTAATCAGCTTTATCATTCAGATAAATAGGCAAGAGTATGGCTAAATTATTCATCAATTTTACGATTTAGAAGATATAACTGTCGTTTCCCAGAATGTGTTGAATCTATAAAAATTAAACCATCATGAGCCCATCTTGGATGTAAATCACACCTTGTTTGTTCAGCGTATTTTAGAGGTTCTAAAAACTCCCCAACTTTCTCTAATACATTACTCTTTAAATCATAAATGTATAATTCCTTCATCCTAGACCTATTTGGATATGTATCAAATAGAACTTTATCTCCTCTAACTGATGGATGGCCGTCCCCAAAACCATCTAAAATACCAGTTCCCAATTGTGTAATATTTAATGACTCTGTATTAATTATATGGTAGTTATCCTTACCTGATTGACTCCTCATGTAAACTATCAAATTTTTATTATCGTACCAAGAATAATGACTAATCATACCTGTATTCGCAAGAAGTTTAAGATTCTTCCCACTTTTATCAGATTTAAATAGTCTATCATATTTCTGACAATTAATAAAAAAACGATGAAGGAATACAAAACTTTCTCCATCAGGTGATATCATTATATGATTCACCTTATGAACTGCATTTTTGGGAGGATTGCTGAAACCAAATTGTCTTAATGTATCAAGGGAAATTATAAGTTCTTTCTTGTTCTGTACTAAATCACAAAAAAAGACACCATCGTTTAATAGATCATAAATATCGATAACACTACCATTCTTTATACGATTGGTATACCCATAGTCAGGGCGAAGTATTGCAAGCCGACTAAAATTTAAACTCAGTGCATAATCACCATGCACATCGTATATTGGAAATGAAAATTTTTTTTTAGTCGATATCTCATTTGCATTTACAATAATCGAACAAAAATCATTCTTTTCGCTATCATAATCATTATAAATAAATCGCTCATCATCTATCCATTGCAATCGAGAACCCTGCTGCCAGTTGTAAGTATACGAGTTAAATATATCTTCCTTTCCGTTTTGAAGATTCTTTAATATTATTCTAATTGGTATGGAAGTACTAGGTAACTTATTAGTTGCTATATTAGCCTCATGATATAATAACAGATTACCACTACTATTTAGAGGTGATTTATCGTAGTAACCAAAAAAACTTTCACGATCACTTGAGTTAATTTTAACAATCTCATATATTGAATAGTATGATTCTTTTTTCCGAAAAAACAAAAAATTAATTCTTGAATAGATATTTTTAAACCTAGATTTTATGAGTGGAAACCTAGTTAGAAATTTGGCTACAACTCTTTCAATTCTATAAAATTTATTTCCCATTGCTTAAAATAGATTTATATAAGGATAGATAGTTGCTCGTCATTACATCACTAGTAAAATATTCATTAACAATTTCCATCACTTGAAGATTTGGTTTTACTAATGATTTTTTACCTATACTAATCAAGCAATCTATCAGTTTATCCTTATTCCCAGATTGAAAAAAAACACAACCATAAGGATTTGACATAAATAATTCTTTGTGTTGTGGTATATCAGAGGCAACTATATTTAAACCAGCACTCATAGCCTCAAGAACTGTATTAGGCAATCCTTCACTATTTGAAGTTGTAACGAATACATCAGAAATGGATAAAAAATCAATTACATTATTTACATTACCAAGAATAAAAATAGAATGTTTAAATGGTAGAGCTATTTCTTCCATTGAACTTCTTAATGGTCCGTCACCAAGAAATATTAGTGAGAATGTTTCATATAATTTTGATTCAATAAATGCATTTAATAGCAGCATCGGATCTTTTCTCTTAATTAATGATCCAACTGATATCATAATCTTCTTATAAGGGTAATTATTAACAAATTGGTCTCTAAGGCGAGCATTTTGAGTTTTCATTTGTGATTCCCTAATAATTATTCCATTCTGAATGAAGTTTATCTTAAAATTTCTTTTATTATCATATAATTCACTCAATGATTTTGAGCAGGCAATAGGATATTTTATTCGTTTAACAAAAAAAAGATGAAGTATACTTAGTACCCAACCCTTTATATTACCAAATTTTAACTTATAGTCTTCAAAAAAGTAACAGTGAATAGTTGAAACTTTTTTTATCTTTTTTAATAATAAACTATTAAAAATATCAGGTAATAATCCGTGTGAATGAATAATATCAGGATTAATACTTTTAATTTTTTTAGAAAACTTTATAAATCCAATGAATAATATATTATATTTTGTTAGACTCAAATTATGAATGAAAATATTCGAGTATTTTTTAAACTCCTCCAGTCTAGTATTTACAGGTTCATTAAATATTGATATAACATGGATTTCAGAATCTCTTAATAAAGGATTACTTATCAAATTAAACAGAATATTAATTGGTCCTGATCGTTTAAGCGTTGTAACGAGATATACTAATTTCATCGGTTTTAGAATATTTGAGTGCAACTAAAATTACAAAAGACAATACAATAAAATGTAATAAATCATAATAACTAACCATACCTATATCAATAAGCAATTTTAAACAAATTAAGTAAATACTTAATTCAATAAATACATTTTTCATTCTTAGTAAAAGAAGATAGAAAAATGTTAATAATATAGGAAAATAATATAAGAAAAATCCAGGCCATCCAGTAGCTAAAGCAATCTCAGTATAATTACAATGAGAATAAGTTCCTCTTGCTTCGTTTCCAATAAATTTTATTGTCCCTCGCTTGATTAGTAATTGGACATAGGGATCAACTAAAAAATATGTTGATGATTGAGCTCCAACACCTGTAAAAGGGTGCTGATTTATAATACTTATACTATTTTCTATAAGCCATCGGCGTCTATATGAGCTATCACTTATTTTTTCCTCCTTACGATCTTTGAAAAAATCGTTGTAAAATTTTTCAATTCTATTGAATACATTTAATTGTTGTGAAAGCAAAGGAATCAAAATTATCATTATTGTTACTATAATAAGGCTACTTCTCTTTACCTTCCTAATATAATTAACCCCACTTAAAAAGAAATATTTACTAAACTTAATAAGTAAAATCAATGCAATACCTATTAACCCCTTTATGGATTCACTAACAAGAATAAATGATGTAAGAGTTAGTAAAACAACTATTGTTGTTTTTTTATTGGTATTTTTAGTAATAAAATAGTAGATATAGAAAATTATTAAATTAATTAGTGAGAATATGTTTCTGTTATAAAAGAATCCAGAAAAAGGAACTTCTTCATTAATATTTTCTATTCCAATCGGTTTTGTTAGCCTAACATCATACCCTAAAATATATAATATCAACAGTACTAAATTAATAGCAATCCATAAAGTTGTAACTCTTTGAAATATATTTCGAAATCTTGCAAAATCTTCTAATGATAAATCTACTAAAGCCAAAGAAGATATCATATAAAAGAAAGATACCAATAGATACTTTATATGTAAGTACTTATCAAAGGTGTATGGGGTAATAACTAATCCATATAAAATCCAAATTGATAGTACAAAAATACTTAGCGTAAAATATTTCTGTATATAGAGATACTTAAGGTAATCTTTTATCTTGAAAAGTAAAAATCCAAGAAGAATTATGAAATGTAAATAGAAGAATGTACCATTATAACCATATGAAACCAATAAAAGAATTATGATTGCAGCAATTTGAAATTCTCTCCCGAAATTTAGAATTAGTTTCATTTACCGAGTTGATTGTTCAAAATAATTTCATACTTATCTACGATTCGCTTTGGATGATATAAGTCAGTAGGTTTTGAATTCTTAGGATATTTATATTCATCAATTATTGCATTAATAAATGATTCCTTATCATGCATTTTGATTAAATAACCATTCTGATAATCATTAATAATTTCTTTTGGACCATATGGACAATCATATGAGATAATTGGAATTCCTAAAGTAGCAGCCTCGACAAGAACATTTGGAAACCCTTCGAATAATGAAGTAAGCACGACAATATCACATTTTGCATAGAATTGAATTACATTCTCTGAAAAATCGATTAGTTCAATATACTTATTCAAATTTAAACTTGAAATCCGGTTAGTGATTTCAGCTTTCAAACTTCCGTTCCCTACAATAATCAATTTAATATTTTCAATTTGATTCTTTACCTCATTCAAAATATCTATCAGTTCAAACAATTTTTTTTGTTTTTCAAGTCTTCCAATGAACAATAAATTAAAATCTTTTGATTCAGAGTTAAGTGGTCTCGTTATATATTTGTATTTTAGAAATTCAGGTCTTACAGGATTATATATTACATCAATTTTGGATGATTTAATCGCAAATTTTCGAATTAGGTCACTCCTCATTTCATTACACTGGGCGATATTAAAATCAATTTTTGAATATAATTTTCTAATTATAAAGAAGATAATTTTTCTATACAAATTCGTACCAGTATATAGTGCTGTAGGGTTATTAATATGCCTGTGTATAATAGTGTATTTGATCGGAGAAAAGTATCGCAAGACTATCAGTAGTACCATTAATTCATTATCAAATACTAGTACCTGTTTTGGTCTGTTTTCCTTTAGATAACCAAATAATTTGAAAATTATTGATCTAGCATGCAACTTATCAAAAGAATGGATTTCAACAGTTCTACATAGATCAGCCAAGTATACTGCATTTTCTAAATTAATCACTAAAAGACGAACTATATATCCTCTTTCGATAAGTTCATTACATATAGTCACACAAACTCTTTCAGCCCCTCCTCCTCGAAGAGAACCAACAGCTATTGTAATTTCTTTAGACACTGATTTATATAGGTTGTTTTAATTCAGGATTATTAATCAAGTCAATAATGTGAAAATATTGTGGCCAATAATGACCTGAGTGAAACTGCAAATTGCTGTCCCAATAACCTGGGCAATTGTATATAGCTTTATCAACATAAGTATAACTTATTTCACAAAAAAAATGATTGCCATTCTCATCGTATAGGAAGTCATATGCCATTGATTGAAATTCAAACTTTTCTGAGACATCAAATGCTATTTTTATAAAATCTTTATCAATTTTACTTTGGTCATAATCTAATAGACCACTACCTGACGACCTAAAATCGTCAGCTCTATTAAATCTCCTAAAGCAAAAAGCCCTTTTTCCAATAACAGTAATTCTAGTATCGTAGTCATTATTAGGTAAAAATTTTTGAAAGAGGATATAATTTTTATGTTTCTGCCAATAAAAATCATAAGGTAACCCAGCAATTGATTTTACTATTCTGCTAAGATGAAATCTTAACTTTTTGTGAATTGAATTCGTTAAACTCCCTTTAAAATAAAGTTTAGAACTTGTAAAACCCTTACTAAACATCATTTTTGTTATTCTTCGGGCATCTTGCTTACTTTGAATCAGTAAAACACCCTCAGAACTTGCACCACCCTTCAATTTGAAAACAATTGGAAGGTTCATTTCATTTTCTATCCATTTCAATGCATCGCTTTTATTATAAAAAACCCAACTATCTACAAATGGGAAATTATGTATTTTCATTAGATAAAACTCACTGATTTTATTATCATAATGCCAGCATGTTTTAAAATTGGGAAAACACTTTTTTCCCAAATAAAATTCTATTACAGGTAGAATTGATTTTGCAATTTGGTGATGATCATCCCATTGAATCCACCTAAAAATAAAAACATCAATTTTTTTTACTAACTGCCAAAAATCGGGCTTATTAATATCTAACCAAATATAATCAATCCTGTTATATTCCAAAATCTCTGCATACTTATTAACAAACGAATTGTCAGTTTGATCAGGATACCTGAATATTCCAAATCTCATCTTATTTAGGTTTTACTATTTCTTTTTCTAAAATTCTCAATAATGAATTCCTGTGTGAATCGCAGGCTATAATATCATAAAGTTTGTATAGTCTGGATTTTGAATAGAAAATAAACCGGAGCTTTCTAAATCTAAATAAATACTTTTCAATCCTGCTAAAACCGAAAAGAAATCCATAATACATCCTTTCTTTAGAAAGGATAAAATCTAACCATTTTGACTCTAAAAAGTTGTCAATTTCGCCAATTCCCAAAAATTGATTAACTCTTTCGAGAACATCTACTTTGTCTTTATCATGAAGTAATTCTATACTAATATTACTCTCGTTTTGTCTAAATGGAATTATTTTCCAACCAATATTTTCATTATCAAATTCAATTTGGACGATTAACCCAATATTCCAACTAGTTGGCTTACCATCACGAGGAAATATAAAATTTCCAAGCCCATAAAAAATAGGTGCGTTTTTATAAACTTCGACTGGGCCAATAGAATGACTATGGTGACAAATTATGGCATTTACACCTAAATCAATAAAAAACATGCATTGTTTCCTAAAACTCGGATTTGGCAAATTATAGTATTCATTATTACCATGAAGAATTAATACGAGATAATCAGACTTCGTCTTCGCCTCAATTATATCATAATATAAATTTATTATGTCTATTGGATTTGCACCATAACTGTCTTTATCTGCAATTGAAAATTCTATCTCACAAGCATTAATAAAGCCAAAAGTCTTATCCTTTATTATTCTATAGAAAGGTTTTCTAGCCTCAAAAATGTTTTTCCCGACTCCTATAGTATTAATATTATTGAGACTAGAATATTTTAATGTGTCAATTATTCCTTCTTCTCCATAATCTAGTATATGGTTATTTGCTAAGCAAAGTAAATCAAAACCAGCATACCTTAATGCACTAGCAGCTTCAGGTTTTGTTTTTAGATTAGGGCCGAGTTTCTTAATAGGGCTTGTTGATAAAGTAATTGGGCATTCAAGGTTCCCTATTCTAAAATCACTTTCAATTAAACAATTGTAGGAATCTCCAAATAACATTGAATAATCCTGATTGTCAATTAGACTCAATGATTTTTTATCCAAACAAATATCCCCGACAAAAGAAATTTTTATCATATAATATCAATTAAGCATTTTAATTTTTCTAGCCGCTGAATAGGTTAATATCGATCGTAGAGACCAAACAATAATTAAATTGATGGCTGCTCCCCAATGGCTAAATAACTTAACCATCAAAATTGTCATAAAGAAACCAAAAAATGATACTATTAAGATAATTCGCATTAATATCTTATCTTGATTTTTTGGGATCAGGTAATTAGTTCCATAGCAAAACATCACGGCATTTAGAAATGGACTTATACTTAAAATTAGCAATAAATAAACTGATTCTGTAAATTCTTCAGAAAACAGTAAACTAATTATCAGTTTAGAAAAAATAACAATACCTATTGATATCACCAGACCTAGTGTTAATATCAACTTTTCGAATGTAGCATGTTTGTGAATTTTTCTATTGAGGTATGGGTAAAAAGTTCGAGAAAATACCTCAATTAAGGAAATACCTATACTTATTACTCTTTGAGCTGCTGAAAAAAGAGCTACGCTAATGTTATTAGTAAAAAGCCCCAGAAAAAAGGTTGAAGAATTATAATACAGGTTGGGTAAAAATAAAGAAATGAAAACATTAAAACCATTCTTAATCTCGAGTTTAATTTCATTAAATGTTGGTACTACAAAATTTATATTAAATTTTATTATAGCGTAAATAAAAGCCACCAACCCTGCAATTAGAAAACCGAGGGATGTGATCAATGGAACAAAAATATAATCGTCTTTCTCTTTAATAAAAATAAATAATGAAATAGTAAATAGAAGTTTTGAAACAAAATTGAAGAGTGTTATAAACTTCATTTTTTCAATACCTTGAAAGAACCATTCAGGAAAAAAAACATTTCCTACTAGAGTTATAAAACTCAAAATAAATATTAGTCTATCATTCTGAAACTTGTCAAAGCAAGATATGATAATAAAAAAAATAATAAAAGATGCAGTCATAAAAAGCACCTTTATCGATATTATCCTTGAAAAAATCTTCGATAATTCGGATTTAACTTCTCTATTATGAGAAATTTGTCTAGTTCCTGACAATGAAAATCCGTAATCTGTGATTGCTTGAAAATATACAATCAAGGAAGAGGCAAATGCTATGACTCCAAATTTTTCAGCACCAATAACCTTTACTAAATAGGGTAAAGTTATTAGAGGGAGTAGTAGATTTAATAACTGTAATATAGAGAGTGATATAAAATTAGTAACTAATACCTTACCGTCAGCGTTAGTTTTAACCTTAATAATTAAAGACTTACACTTTTCGAACATTTAAAGCCTGTTTACAATTTTAATCACTATCAAAATAAACCAATATTACCAAAGTTCAGCGAGATCGATATTCACATCAAAATTCTTGCAGATAAGATGAAATTAAAATTATCATGTGATTAAACTCTTTTCCAAACAATGCTTTGGAATCATCTTGATTTTTATCTATTCACATCTTATTGCAATATTCAATTCGACTACTTGCTAGGTTTTTCTCAGAATTGAAATCCTCTCCCTAGTGTAGCCTCCATCGACAATCATTTCCGTTTATCGCTGTAAATATTTAATTTTATAAAGGTGTGGCACTTTTTTAAACTGAAAAAATAATTGTTAGATAGTTATTGTAAGGTATGCTCAATTTACTGATAAATCTTATTATTGTTTTATCGAATGAAAAATTATTAACCAACCAAATGCCTACAATCGAATAAAAGTACATTCATCTTTTACCTTTTTATTTAAACTCTTTTGTTATGCCAATTTTTTTTATTCCAATAACACTTTTCATACCACTCCACAAACTTCTTTACCCCAACCCGTATATCGGTATTGGGTTTATAGCCCAGGTCTTTCTCTAGGTCGGAAACATCAGCCCAGGTAGCCGGTACATCGCCGGGCTGCATGGGCAAAAAGTTTTTCACGGCCCTTTTTCCCAGGGCATCCTCAATGGCCTCAATGAAATCGAGCAGCTTTACGGGTTTGCTGTTGCCGATGTTGTAAACCCGATACGGCGCCACGGATGTTCCCGGGTCGGGTTGCCTTCCCGACCAACCAGGGTTTCCTGCCGGCGGGCTGTCTATAACCCGCACCACACCCTCCACAATATCATCAACGTAGGTGAAGTCGCGCTGCATGTTCCCGTTGTTGAACACGTCAATGGGTTTCCCCTCAAGAATGGCCTTGGTGAATAGGAAAAGCGCCATATCGGGGCGTCCCCAGGGGCCGTAAACGGTGAAAAAGCGTAAACCTGTGGTTGGTATTTGGTATAGGTAGCTGTAGGTGTGGGCCATCAGCTCGTTGCTCTTCTTGCTGGCAGCATAGAGGCTCACCGGGTGGTCAACGTTGTGATGAACGGAGAAGGGCATTTCCTCGTTTAGCCCGTACACGCTGGAGCTGCTGGCATAAACCAAATGGTTAACCCCGTTGTGCCTGCAACCCTCAAGTATGTTCATGAAACCTACAATATTGCTATCAATATAGGAGAATGGATTCTGGAGGCTGTAGCGCACTCCGGCCTGTGCCGCCAGGTTGCAAACCCTATCGAATTTTTCAGTAGCAAATAATTTTAGTATGGCTTCCCTATCCTCCAGCTTTAGCTGGATAAACCTGTAGTTTGGGTATCTTGAACTCTGAATTAATTTACCGTACTCAATTTTATGCCTGCTTATACCGGTAACCTCTAGCCGTGCATACTTCAGGTTTACATCATAGTAGTCATTAATGCAATCCAAACCTACCACCTCATCACCACGTTCTAGTAAACGCTTGGCAAGGTGAAAGCCAATAAAACCTGCAGTACCGGTGAGGAGATGTTTCATGCGTTCAAGATTCAAAATTCAAAATTCAAAATTCAAGATTCAAAAACCTGTCCGCCTACTGGCGGAACTTGTCCGGCTCCTGACGGATTCCAGATTCAAAATTCCAAATTCAAGAACATGTCCTCCTGCTGGCGGAACTTGTCCGGCTCCTGACGGATTCAAAATTTAAGATTCAAAAACCTGTCCGCATACTGGCGGAACTTGTCCGCATACTGGCGGATTCAAGATTTGTATTTTATTCCTTTATAATCAGATTTTTTTAGGTATGATATAAAGCCGGATAGTTTTTTGCTAATTGATAAAAGCATTTCGACTACGCAATCACATTCCTGCTTTGAAATATAACCAAAATCAAATGCTCTATAAATTTGAGATCTTGTTTCCCCACAAGAGCCTTTAGATATAAATAAAAATTGAATTAATTCTTTATTTCCACCACGTTCAAATCCCTCAGCAATATTATCCATTATGGAACCACATGATGAAAGTATTTGATTTTTTAGAGTAAAATCTTTAGCAAATCCATCTTTACTGCATAATCCTCTGATAATTATACACAACTCTCTAGAATCCTGCCAAATATCTATATCTTCAAATCGCTCAATTATCACTGAGAAGTCGGAAATTTAAATCTGGAATCTGAAATCTGAAATCTG
>ENA-UOYA01004627-UOYA01004627.1-activated-sludge-metagenome-genome-assembly--contig:-NODE-4627-length-11368-cov-5.931406_pt1 | contig 11368 bp, 11 predicted proteins | sample MGYA00238163_ERZ764804 | MGnify/ENA primary metagenome ERZ764804 (study PRJEB28919, sample SAMN05720223) | activated sludge metagenome | isolation source: Anaerobic digester | place: Hong Kong...
TAAACCGTGTCAATTGGCGGCTCAATGCCTGCTGCCCGTGAAGCCACGACCAGCTGAGACCTGGCGTGGAATATTTCTTCGCCGCCTTTGGAGAAAGTGGTGCCAATATCAAGGACATAGTCAACCCCACCGAAAAACATCCTGCTGACCCTGGGGCAGGCCGAGGCAATGGCATAAGCGTTGACTATCGCATTGGCGCTTTCAATAAAGGGAATCAATTCCATGCTGCCGGCGGGTATGCCGCGCTCTTTCTCTATCTTTTCCATAAGCCAGTCAACCTGGCGTATTTCCTCTGCCGACTCGGACTTGGCCAGGACCAGCCCCTTCACCCCTTCCGTTACCGCAGCCAGCAAATCAGTCAGAATAAAATCTGTTTGTGCGCTGTTGACCCTGATAAAAACATCACCTTTACGCGGCAGTGCCAGGGCTTCCTTTAGAGCATTCCGGGCATTTGCTTTCTCGCTGAGAGCCACCGCGTCTTCCAGGTCCAGTACTGTCCCGTCAGCGTTAAGGAGCAGGGCTTTGCCGACTTTGCGCAAGTCATTGGCAGGAGCAAACAGCATTGTGCGATAAATAGACACGAATATACCTCCTATCTACTCTTAAATTTTCTTACCAGGATATTCTACCCAGTTATGCCTTTTCCCTTTCTCGACTTTTATTCTTTACCATCCTTTTGTGGACAGCCCTTGCCTGTGAGTGTTATAATTAATTAGTAATATCTGGGAGGCGTTGTCATGGAAATAAAAGATAGTGATTTGGTTATCAATGCCGGAGAACAGGGCGCCATAAAAATATCTGAGGACGTTGTAACAATCATAGCCGGCCTGGCAGCTTCTGAAGTGGCCGGGGTAGCCGGCATGAGCGGCGGACTGGCCGGCGGCCTGGCCGAAAAACTCGGGCGAAAAAACCTGTCCAAAGGGGTAAAAGCTGAAGTTGGCGAGAAAGAAGCAACCATCGACATATTTATTATCGTGGATTACGGCGCTCATATCCAGGAAGTCGCACATCAGGTCCAAAAAAGTGTAAGAAGTGCCGTTGAAAGCATGACCGGTTTAAAGGTTTTACAGGTGAACGTCAATGTTCAGGGTGTGTCTTTTGGTTCCGAGAATAAAGATGAAGACGGGCGGGTCAAATAGCTAATGGATTTTCCGCGGATGATTAAAATAAGGCAAGTATTTCCCAGCCTTAGTTTAGCCAACTTAAAAGAAGAAATCAATAAATTACTGCTTGAATCAAAACTATCAAATAAATTAAACCCTGGCATGCGGGTTGGCATCACCGCGGGAAGCAGGGGGATCAGCAATATTGACCTGATTCTCAGAGAAATTGCAGCTTATATTAGACTGCTCGGCGCGACGCCCGTACTTATTGCGGCCATGGGCAGCCATGGCGGCGGAAGTCCCGCTGGACAAAGGTCCTTACTAGCTTCTCTGGGTATAACCGAAGAAACAATTGGCGCGGAACTGCTCTGCTCGGTCGACTGTACGGAAATCGGCAGGGCTTTTTATGGAGAAGTCTATTTAAACCGTGCAGCTCTTGACTGCCAGGCTATTATTGTGGTAAACAGGATCAAGCCGCATACCTCTTTTCATGGGGATCATGAGAGCGGCCTGATTAAAATGCTGGCTGTCGGCATGGGCGGCCCGGCCGGGGCGGCATCCCTGCACCGCTGTGAGCCGCACCTGCTTTCTAGAGCAGTGGCGGAGGGCGGGAAGTTGGTAATGGACGCCTGCCCTGTGGTACTGGGCATCGCTGTCCTGGAAGACGCGTACGAGCAGACCAGGAAATTAGCGGCGGTAGAGCCGGAGGACTTTTTTGCCGCAGAGCGAGACCTCCTGTGTGAAGCCCGCGGCTTTTTACCAGGATTGCCGGTAGAAAACATTGACATACTGGTTGTTGACCAGATCGGCAAAAATTTCAGCGGTACCGGCATGGATACCAATGTAATCGGACGTCTTAGAATCCAGGGCGTCCCCGAGCCTGACCGTCCCAAGATCAAGAGAATAGTTGTCCTTGACAGCGCTTCTGAGGCGCACGGGAACGCTTATGGCATCGGATTGGCCGATTTCACCACAGAGCGCCTGGCCGGCAAGCTGAACCGAAACTCCATCTATCTTAACGCACTTACCAGCACTTTTGTCCAGCGGGCCATGGTGCCGATGACACTTGCCAGCGACCGGGAGGCCTTGGCGGCGGCTTTAAAAAGCCTTGGCGCTATAAAGCCTGCGGAGGCAAGAATCATCCGCATCCATAATACCCTGCACCTGTCAGAAATGCTGGTTTCGGAGAATTTATATAGGGAAATTGCCGGTTCATCTTCAATAGAAAGGCTGGGACCACCCGAGGAATTGCTTTTCACACCGACAGGCGACCTAGTGCCTTTTTAATGATCTTCCGTTAAAAGCCTTACCACCGGCCGGTCCGCGTCAGCAAAATCATATTGTTTCAACTCATCTAATCTTACCCACTTAAAATTTTGGCAGGCCAGGGCTTTCGCGTCACCGTTCAGATAGCGGCACCAGTGGCAGTGCAAAATAACAGTTTTGTCATGGTAGTGATGTTCAACTACCGTTATTTTCTGCCCCACCTCTATGTTCAAATCGAGTTCTTCTTTGATCTCCCTTTTTAAACACCCGGCAACGTCTTCCTCAGGCTCTATCTTGCCTCCGGGGAACTCCCACTTCAAGCCCATATGCGCGCCTTCCGGCCTTTGAGCAATGAGTATCTCAGCATTTCTTTCAATTACTGCGGCGGCCACTCTTATTACTTCCATGAGTTACACCTGCTATTTCATGAATTATACCGCTTCAACTGGATTGAATATTCTGCCGGCAAATTAAAAGTCCTGCATAACAGCGCTAAAAGGATTTTTTATAAAATGACATTGTAATTAAGAATGTTCTTATTTAACGGCGAAAAAATAAAAGAAAGCCCGTAATCACGGGCTTTGGCAAGTGGTTTTGAGATTTAGGCAATCCTTTGCAGGGACAGGTGCGTGCTCATGGCCTGCTGGTACAACTGCAGATATTCCACACCAGAGCGCGCCCAGGAAAAATCCTGCTCCATGGCTCTCCTGATCAGGCTTTCCCACTGAGCAGGCTTTTCCCTGTATAATTCAACGGACCTTTTAATGGTACTGAGCAGTTCCCTGCCCGAGTAATCTGAGAATCCGAAGCCGTTGCCCGAGCCTGTATCCTGGTTGTAGTCACTGACAGTATCAGCAAGGCCGCCGGTCAACCTTACTATCGGAATAGTTCCATACCTGAGGCTGATCAACTGGCCCAGGCCGCAGGGTTCAAAACGTGAAGGCATCAGAAACATATCCGACCCGGCATATATCCGCTGGGCCAAAATTGCGTTGAAGCCCAGGTATAACCCCATCTTATCAGGGTAGCGGCTCCTTATTCTTTCAAACATGTTTTCGTAATACTTGTCACCGCTTCCCAGGACAACAAACTGCAGGTCTTCAGACATCATTTCATCAATGATTTCTGAGATTAAATCGAGCCCCTTCTGATCAACAAGACGTGAGATCAGGCCGATTAAAGGCACATCTTTAACAGGCAGGTTCATTTCCTTTTGCAAAGCGTATTTGTTTTCTTTCTTATTGCCGGTACTGGCACTGTCAAAGTTGCGGTGAATACGCGGGTCGGTTTTAGGGTTAAACTCATGGTAGTTGATCCCGTTGACAATCCCGTAAAGGTCCTTGGAGCGCTTTCTAAGCAACCCGTCCATTCTTTCGCCAAGCTCAGGGCGCTGTATTTCAGAGGCATATGTCCTGCTGACTGTGTTAATCACATCCGAATAAACAATACCAGCTTTTATGAAGCTGATCATACCGTAAAATTCAAGTCTTTCCGGGTGGAAAAACTCTTCACCGAGGCCGAGGACACGCAGGACATCTTTGGGGTAATTACCTTGATATTGGAGATTATGAATGGTGAAAACCGTAGCTATGCGGTTATAAAACTGATCCTGCCTGTAGTGTGTCTTCAGGAACAATGGTATAGGACCGCTCTGCCAGTCATTGCAGTGGATTACATCGGGCTGCCAGTCCAACTTCGGCAGCATCTCCAGTACCGCCCGGCAGAAGAAAGTAAAACGCTCCGCCTCATCCTCGTACATATACATCCGGTCACGGTAAAAATAATGGTGGTTATCTACTAAATACACGGGTATAGTTTTGCGCTCACCCTGGTATTGAGACTCTATGGAGGCTTCTCTGATTATGGCGGTTTCATTGCGGTTTTTAAATGGAACGGGAAAGTCCATTCTGTAAACCCCGGCCTCAATTTGCTGGTAGCGAGGCATGGCAATTCTGACATCATTGCCCATATTATCATTGCCAACCACTGCCAGCGCTTTTGGCAGTGAACCGGCAACGTCAGCCAATCCGCCTGTTTTAGCGAATGGAACGACTTCTGAAGAAACTACTAATATTTTTAGTGGCCGATCAAACATAATGTCGCACCTCTTTCATATACTCATCCCTGATTGGATACACTTCCTCAGTTTCTCTAAGGGCCTGGGCGGCAATTTCAGGCGGTGTGGGGTTGATGAAATACCCTGTGCCAAGTTCAAAACCAGCCATTAAGGTCAAGCGCGGCATTATTTCCAGGTGCCAGTGGAAATGTGTCTCATTTTGCATATTTACAGGACTGGAATGCAGCACCATATTATAAGGCACATTTTTAATCATATGAGAGAGCTTACTCAAAGTTCTCTTCATGACCGAGGCCAAATCCTTCACCTGCGCCTCCCTGATTTGTGCGAAGTCGTACTGGTGCTCTTTAGGGACTATCCAGGTTTCAAAGGGAAACCGCGAGGCAAAAGGGCTGAAACTCATGAAATGATTCCCCTCAATAACCAGTCTGTCCTGTTCAGCTCTCTCCTGCCTGAGCATGTCACACATAACACAGGAACCATAACGGTTGGCGTAATCCTTCATGCCTTTAATTTCCTGTTTTATATCAGCTGGAACAAGAGGGGTGGCAATTAATTGTGAATGGGTATGCTCCAGGGAAGCGCCTCCGGCAGAACCGTAATTTTTAAAAATTTGGATGTATTTTAGCCTGGTATCCTTTCTTAAATCAAGGGAACGGTCCCGCCAAATCCAGATTATCTCCTCAACTTGCTTGTCGCTTTGCATATTCATGCCGCTGATATGACTGTTAGACTCGACAATCACCTCGTGCGCGCCCACACCATTCATGTAATCATATACACCACGGTGCTGCTGGACTGCTTCACCTTCGATCTGGAGCGCGGGGAACTTGTTGGGAACTACTCTTACCCACCACCCCGGTGTGTCTCTGGCAGTACCGGGCTCCCGGTAAGCTATAATTTCAGGAGGAGTTTTCATTTCACTTCCCTCACACAGCGGGCAGTCCTGAGATTTTTTTTCTTCAATAATTTCCTTATAATCCATGGGACGTTTGCCTCTCTCGGTGGCGATAATTACCCACCTGTCAACTATAGGATCCTTTCTCCATTCAGGCATTATTTTACCTCCTGCTGATAATTCCTAGTGCTATTACCATAATATGTTGCCTGTGGCTTCTAGTGCAGGAACGCTTTTTACTTATAATGATAGTTCCGCAATAGTGGTTTTTTTATGCGCCGGGGAGTTTTCTTTTGCTGATAATTTTGGTTTCAAGAAGGAAAAAGTCAAATCTGATCGAATAATTTTACAATTGCATGAAATATGTGTTAAAAGAGGTGCTTTTTGTGGGTAATGAAATGATTAGTATCAAAGGGACAAAGAACGGGTTGGTAATAGTACTGGACCCAAACCATAACTTTGAAGATATTAGAAAGACCTTACTTAATAAAATGGAGTCTTCCAGAGGCTTTTTTAAAGGCGCTAAATTCTCTATTTTCCAGGGCAGTCAGGGCATCCCGGACAATCAAAAAAATGAGCTGGAAGATATCTGCCGCCAATTTGGCCTGGTGCTGAATAAAGATAGTCATACAGCCCATATCAAAGAGCCGACAAAATCTCCAAGCAGGTCTCCCCGTATAGCGCCTCAGACCAATAACGGGGAAGCCGCCCTGATGGTCAAACGGTCGCTGCGTTCAGGCCAGCGCATCGTCTACCCGAAGCATATTGTTGTGCTGGGCGACGTCCATCCCGGTGCTGAAATAGTATCAGGCGGCAGTATATTGATTATGGGAAGCTGCCGCGGCACTGTCCATGCCGGTGCGCATGGTGACCGCACAGCTAAGATTGTTGCCCGCAGGCTGGAACCAATTTCCTTGAGCATTGCAGATGCAAGGCATCAGCCCGACCGCACCGGTGCAAACGCTGAACACTGCCAGGCCGCCAGGCTATCTGGAACGAGAATAATTTTTGAAAAATTTCAACCCGGCCGGTAAAAAAAGGCAATAGCTAACAAAAATCACCCTGGTCTCTGAAGAACACCAGGGTGAAATAATTTTTGGTTTATACTTTATAAACCTGCCTGCCTTTTCAAATAGTAATATGCCAGTATGCCGGCTGTTGACTTGGCGTCACAGATCTCACCCTTTGCAATCATATCCAGAACCTTTTCAAAACTCACCGGCTCCACATCAATAAACTCATCATCATCAAGGTTCTGATTTTTTAGTGTTAAGTCCGAAGCTGTAAATACTTCAATTTTTTCATTGGTAAAGCCTGGTGTTGTATAAAAGGTGATTAACGGTTCTATTTTTTTTGCTTCATACCCGGTTTCCTCCAGTAATTCCCGCCCTGCTGAAGCGGCATAATCTTCTCCCGGTTCTACTTTGCCGGCCGGCAGTTCCAGCAAGGTTTGGCCGACAGCATATCTAAACTGCCTGACCAGGAGCAATTCATCTTTTTCATTAACGGCGACAATAGCCACAGCGCCAGCGTATTCCACCACCTCACGGGTGCTGGTATGGCCGTCCTGCAAGGCAACCGTATCAACCCTCAGGTTGATAATTCTGCCCTCATACACTCTTTTTGTGGACAGCATTTTTTCTTTTTCTCCGGACAGTTCGCATCACTCCCTAAATAATATCTTGCCACCCGTGCAAAGTTAATTATCAGTAATTATTAACAAAATAATGTATTCTCTCTGTAAAAATATTGTCCTGCCTTAGAAACAAATCCTCATATGTTTTCCGTCTAATAGTTGTTATCTGTAAACCTTTAATTTTTTACCTCCTGACAGGTATAAATAATTGAATTAGGGTAATATTTCATAAAAAAGTATATTCGAGGTGATTATGATGAGCATCATGCGTTGGGATCCTCTGGGAGAAATCAGCAGTCTCAGAAACCAGATGAACAGGTTCTTTGATCAAACTTTCAGGAAAAGCATTGTTAGTGGGTCTGAATCGTTTGGCCCGCGAGTAGATCTTTTTCAAACCGATGCAGAGGTTGTAGCCACAGCCGAAATTCCCGGGGTTGCTTCCAAGGACGACATCGAAGTATCTGTAACGCAGGATTCCCTCAGCCTGCGCGGTGTTTTAAAAAGGTCCCATGACATCGACGAAGAAAACTATTTCCATTCCGAGCGGTATTTTGGCTCCTTCAGCCGCACCCTGCCGCTCCCCGCTGAGGTAAAACCCGAAGAAACAAAAGCTGTTTATCAAAATGGCCTGCTGGAAATACGGATGCCCAAATCAGAGAAAGGTCTCAAAAACTCATACCGTATCCCGATCCAGTAACCACAGTATAATCCTAACGACCCTTTCCACAAGGGTCTTTTTTGTTCTGTTTTTTTAGAGGAATTTCCAGTACAGGCATAGAATTTTATCCATAAAACAGTAAGCCTGCATAACCTTGAGCTTTTGCCTGTATAGTAAACTATATTCATTCCTTGAGAGGGGGCACCGGTTTGGCGGTTAAAGTCGGCATCCCCAGCGCTTTGCTGTATTATACATACTACCCGTTGTGGCGGGCCTTCTTTAATGAAATCGGCGTTCAGGTGGTTACTTCCGGCAGGACCACCAAAAACATTCTGGACAAAGGTGTACGGGAGGCGCTCGCCGACGCTTGTGTGCCTATAAAGCTTTTTTTTGGACATGTCATGGAGATAAAGGACCAGGTTGACTACCTTTACATTCCAAGAGTTGTTTGTCTTAACGGAAAAACGATATATTGCCCGAAATTCCTCGGCCTGCCTGATATGATCCGCCACTCTTTAAGCAACATCCCGCCGGTGATAGACGTGCGCATGGATACCCGTCAGGGGCGCTTCTCTCTTATTAAAGCCTACCAGGAACTGGGCGCCCGTTTCGGAGCAAGTAAAAATTCCACACTTCTGGCCTACTGTAAAGCAAGGTTAGTTTTAATCCGCTATATGTCACTGCTGAGAAAAGGTCTCACCCCCGCAGAAGCATTATCACTGCTGGACAAACCTGGGCAAAGTAAGATTGCCGCCCCGCCCAAAACTAATCTCAGGTTTGCAGTAGTAGGCTATCCCTATGCCATATATGACAGCTTTATCAGCGTTAATTTGCTGGGGAAATTGAGGAAGCTGGGTGTTAGTGTCCTGACCGCAGACAACATAAATCCTTTTTTGCTCACTTTACAGAATAATTGTCACCTGCCCAAGCGTTTGTTCTGGACATTCAGCGACATTGCCCTGAAGGCTGCACATTTTGTGTTCAGGCATGGCCGGGTTGACGGGGTCCTCCATTTAACAGCTTTTGGCTGTGGCCCTGACTCCCTGGTTAATAAACTAATAGAATTGGAATCAAAAAAACACCGTGAAATTCCTTTTATGACCCTGATGATTGATGAACACACAGGGGAGGCTGGTATGGCTACCCGCCTGGAAGCCTTTGTGGACATGGTCAGGCGCAGGAAGGAGGCCCGGTTATGCAAAAGCTGACATTTCCAAGGATGGGCGAGTCCTGGCGGACATTCAAAATGCTTCTGGAAGATCTGGGCAACGAAGTGGTAGTCCCGCCCAGGCCCAGTAAACGCACCCTTGACCTGGGAGTGCGTTACTCACCGGAGTTCGCCTGTTTTCCCCTGAAAATATTAACAGGAACTTATCTTGAGGCTATTGAAATGGGCGCCGACACTATCGTCACCTCAGGCGGCATAGGTCCCTGCAGGGCTGGTGAATACGCCATGCTCCACCATAAAATACTGGCAGACCTGGGTCATAATATAAAAATGGTTGTTTTTGAGCCGCCACGCTTTTACCCTTTTAATTTCATCAAAAATGTTTACATCTTAAACCGGGCGCGACATTCAATAAGAGGAATTATCGCGCTGATTAAGAAAGCCTGGCGCAAACTGCAGGCACTGGATAATGCAGAAAAACTTAGCCATGTAATTAGGCCGAGGGAGCTTATTACCGGCACAACCACCCGGGTCTATCGCAAGGGCCTGGAGTGGATAGATCAGGCCTATACCAACGAACAGATAATCGACGCGGAAACAGCGGCTCTGGAAGCGCTGCGCAATGTGCCGCAAAACCCTGAGGCGGAAGTCTTAAGGGTTGGCATTGTCGGTGAGATATATGTCCTTCTGGAACCGGCAAGCAACCTGGAAATTGAAGAAACTCTTGGCAACCTAGGCGTCGAGGTAGAGAGATCAATGTTTTTAACCGGTTGGACCAGGGACAATACCTGGACCGAGACAACTGAGGGAATGACTGTTAAAGCCGCGGCAGAACCTTACCTGCCGGAACTGGTGGGAGGCCACGGCCGTGATTCTATAGGCAACACTATTCTCTGTGCCAAGCGTGGCTTTGATGGTATGATCCAGTTGGCTCCGTTTACCTGTATTCCTGAAATTGTCGCGCGTACTATTTTACCTAAGGTAAGCAGGGATTACGATATACCGGTCCTTACTTTTTTTCTTGATGAACAAACCGGTAAGGCCGGTATGACAACTCGTCTGGAAGCTTTTGTTGATTTAATGAGGAGAAAGAAACATTTCCGGCAGGGAAATGGATTATTAACAGGTTAATGACAGGAAGGTTTGGACATGAAGGCTTATTTAGGAATTGACGTTGGCTCGGTTAGTATCAATATTGTGGTCCTCAACGAGGCCGGAGAAGTCATAACCGGCCTTTACCTTCGCACCAAAGGAAGGCCTATTGAGGTTATCCAGGAAGGTTTGAAACAGACTGCGGAGTCGATTCCGCCAGATGTGAAAATAGCAGGCGTGGGGAGCACGGGCAGCGGGCGTTATCTGGCAGGGATAATGGTTGGAGCTGATGTGATCAAGAATGAAATAACAGCCCATGCCGTGGCTGCCTCAATGGTGATTCCCGACGTCCAGACAGTTTTTGAAATAGGCGGCCAGGACTCCAAGATCATTATCATGCGGCACGGGATTGTCACGGACTTCGCCATGAATACCGTATGCGCCGCCGGCACAGGTTCTTTTCTCGACCAGCAGGCATCACGTCTGAATATACCCATATCCCAGTTCGGCGAATTGGCGCTCAAGTCAACTTCCCAGGTGAGGATTGCGGGACGCTGCACGGTATTTGCGGAGTCGGACATGATCCATAAACAGCAAATGGGACACCAGATCCCGGACATCATTAACGGTCTCTGTGAGGCTCTGGTGAGGAATTACCTTAACAATGTGGGAAAAGGTAAAGAAATACTTCCTCCGATCGCCTTTCAGGGAGGTGTAGCGGCTAACGTCGGCATTAAAGCAGCTTTTGAAAAAGCATTGGGATTTCCTATAATAATACCAAAATATTTTAATGTCATGGGCGCCATTGGTGCTGCTCAGATAGCCTGTGAAGAAGTGTCCAGAAAAGGTGAAACCAGCTTTAAAGGCTTCCAGATCACCAATCTGCCTTACCGGACCGGTAGTTTTGAATGCGACGGCTGTTCCAATGTCTGTGAAGTGGTAGAGATTTTTGAGGGAGAAAAAGTTATCGGCCGCTGGGGCTCACGTTGTTCCAAATGGGATATAACAGGAGAAAACAAGTGAACCTCCTCCGGGACAAGCCCGAAGGCTTCTCCACGAAGGTTTCTCATTTCAACGAAAGCTGCCCTGCCAAAGCAAGGTCTTACGCTCTCTCGTGAGCTACAGGGCCTTGGCCCTGGCCCGGTCCATGGGCATCTACTACTTCACCATGCGGCTACGTAGATACGTGCTTACTTGAAAGCACCAGTCTCTTTTGGGAATCAGTTTTACGCAGCAGCCCATTTGACCTGCTGCAAACCCATACTGATTATCAAAGAGCACAGGAATATTATACCATGGGAACGTCTGTTTGTAAAGACACTTATCGCCCTAAACGGGCGAAGTTCTATAAAAAATGATCATGGCGTAAAAGAAGGTTTAGTGCACGTGTACCCCGGCAGCGGCAAAGGCAAGACCACCGTTGTTTTGCAACTAAATAACTAGAAAACATTTCTTTAAGCCCGATATTAC
>ENA-UOYA01004629-UOYA01004629.1-activated-sludge-metagenome-genome-assembly--contig:-NODE-4629-length-11365-cov-4.872679_pt1 | contig 11365 bp, 10 predicted proteins | sample MGYA00238163_ERZ764804 | MGnify/ENA primary metagenome ERZ764804 (study PRJEB28919, sample SAMN05720223) | activated sludge metagenome | isolation source: Anaerobic digester | place: Hong Kong...
CGCGCGATCGAGCACGATCTCGGACACCGGCACCGCCTTCTCGATCTGCTTGGTCGCGATCAGCGTGTCGAGCGCGGCCTGGATCGACTTGCGGTTGATCGCGGCGCGGTAGGTGTCGGCCTCGAGCGCGACCTTCAGCGCCCGCTCGAGCACCTCGTCGCCCTTCGGCATGTCGAACTTGAAGAACTGCTGGGCGATCCTGGAGACCTCGGGGAAGTTGGCCGGCGTGTTGATGAACGCGTCGGCGTCCTTGACCGCGCGGATCACCGCGTCGATCACGTGCGGGTTCCGGTCGATGTACTCCTGCGTGAAGATCAGGCCGTTGCCGCCGCCGTTGAGCGCGTACATCTCGGCCGGCTCCTTGTCGAGGCCCGCGCGCCAGATCACCTTGCAGGTCTTCAGCACCTCGCACATCGCGCCGGCGGGCTCGAAGATCATCAGCACGTCGACCTGCTTGGACACCAGCGCGCCGTAGGCGGTGTTCGGGCCGCCGACCGCGACGAAGGTCGCGTCGTCGGGCGACAGCCCGGCCTTGGTCAGCATCCACTTGGTGTAGACCTCGGTCGCGGCGCCGCGGGCGGTCACGCCGATCTTCCTGCCCTTGAAGTCCTGCATGAACGCCGGCCAGCCCTTGCCGGCGTTCGGCGTCTCGACGTGGTTGCCGGCGATCAGCGTCAGCACGTTCGAGACCGCGCCGCCGACCACCATCTTCATCTTCGCGCCGCGCAGGATCGCGCCGTTCATCACGTCGGACGGACCGAACGACGCGTCGATGCTCTTGGCGAGCATCGCCTGCACGCCCAGCGGCGCGGCCGGGATCGGCTGCAGCTCGCACTTGATGCCGGCCTTCTCGCAGTAGCCCTTGGCGATCGCGACCTTGATCAGCAGGTTGCCCAGGCCCGGATAGTCCTGGAACTTGACCGACTCGCCCTTGCCCTGCGCGGCGGCGGGCGCGGACAGGGTGGCGAGCGCGAGCGCCGCGGCGCCCAGGAATGCGGTGGTCGACGCGAGGAATCGGGACATCATCGTCTCCTGTCTCAGTGTTCGAAGGTCACGACGCTGCGGGCGACGCCGCCGCGCTTGAGGGACTCGAAGCCCTCGTTGATGCGTTCGAGCGGGATGCGGGCCGAGACCATCTCGTCGAGCTTCAGCCGGCCCTGCATGTAGAAGTCGATCAGCCGCGGCATGTCGGTGCGGAACCGGTTCGAGCCCATCAGCGAGCCCTGGATCCGGCGCTCGCGCAGGAAGTCGAAGCCGTGCAGCTCGATCTTCGTGCCGAACGGGATCATGCCGATGATCGTCGCGGTGCCGCCGGCGGCGAGGCAGGCGAACGACTGCTCGGCGGTCTGCTTCAGGCCGATGCACTCGAACGCGTACTGGACGCCGCCCGCGGTCAGCTGCCGGATCTGCTCGACGGGGTCGCCCGCGTTCGCGTCGACGACGTCGGTCGCGCCGAAGGTGCGCGCGAGCTCGAACTTGAACGGATCGCGGTCGACCGCGATCACGCGCGCCGCGCCGGCGATCGCCGCGGCGTTGATCGCCGCGAGTCCGATGCCGCCCGCGCCGAACACCGCGACCGTCGTGCCCGGCTCGACCTTCGCGGTGCGCACGACCGCGCCGTACCCGGTCACCACGCCGCAGCCGATCAGCGCGGCGAGGTCGAGCGGCATGTCCTCGCGCACCTTCACCAGCGCGTGCTCGTGCACGACCATCTGCTCGGCGAACGACGACAGGTTCAGGAACTGGTTCATGTGGCCGCCCTGCCAGCGCAGCCGCCTGGCGACCCCCGGCGGGGTCTTGACCTCGGTGTCGGCGCACAGCGACGGGCGCCCCGACAGGCACAGCTCGCAGTGCCCGCAGAACACCGACAGGCAGCTGATCACGTGGTCGCCGGGCTTCAGGTAGGTGACGTCCTCGCCGACCGCCTCGACGATGCCGGCCGACTCGTGGCCGAGCACCACCGGCACCGGCGTCGGGTACGAGCCCTCGATGAAGTGCAGGTCGCTGTGGCACAGGCCGGCCGCGGCGGTGCGGACCAGCACCTCGCGGCGCTTCGGCTTCTCGACCGTCACGTCCTCGATGGTCATCGGCTGTCGCGGTGCGTGCAGCACGGCGGCTCTCATCGCGTCTCCTCCGCGGGCGGCGGTCGGGGCAGGAATCCGCCCCGCTTGCCTCGCTTAATTCGGCTGCATTAAATTCCGGCGAGCGCCGACCTGTCAATCACCCCGATCCCGATGCACGCCGTGCCGTCCCCCGCCCCCGTCCCGTCGCGCCGGTCCGCGTCGGGCGGCGCACGCCCGGCCGCCGGCCCGGGCGACGGGTCCGCGCCGACCGCGAGCCTGCTGCTCGACGTCGCCGAGCGCCTGTTCGCCGAGCGCGGCATCGCGTCGGTGTCGCTGCGCAGCATCGTGATCGAAGGCGGCCAGGGCAACCTCTCGGCCGCGCACTACCACTTCGGATCGCGCGACGCGATGATCCGCGCGCTCGTCGAGCGACGGCTGCGCGGGATCGACGCGATGCGCCACGCGCGGCTCGACCGGCTCGCGGCGGACGGCCGCGACCGCGACGTCGGGGCGATCGTCGGCGCCGCCGTCGGCCCCCTCGCCGACGCGGTCGAGCACACGCCCTGGGGCGCCGACTACCTGCGCGTGCTCGCGCAGGCGCTGTTCGACTCGCGGATGAAGCTGCTCGACACCGTGGATCCCGAGGCGATGTCGAGCGTCGTGCGCGCTCGCGCGATGGCCCGCCCGCTGCTGGTGCACCTGTCCGACGCGACCTTCGCCGCCCGCGTGCGGATCGTCCACCACGAGTCCGTGTACACCGTCGCGCGCTGGCTCGCCGAGCACGGCCGGGTCGACGGGTCCAACCGGCGGGCCTACCGCGCGATGGTCCGCGACACGGTCGCGTTCATGGCGGCCGGGCTCGCCGCACCCGCGGGGCGGCGGACCCGGGAGCGGTCGGCCCGCGCGGCCCTCCCGGACGCGGGCGGCGGCACCGACCCGCGGACGGACGGGCGCGCCGTCCGGGACGCGCCTCGCGCCGCGCGTCGGCGCGCCGCCTGATCGGCGCGACAGTCGTCTTGACGCACGCGGGCGACCGTGCGGAAGTGGGTCGCAGGAGCCCCCGCCGATGTGTCCCCGCCCGTTCCCGTCCCGCGCCGCGTCCCTCGCCGCCGCCGCGGGCGCGCTCGCGCTCGCGGGCTGCGCATCGACCCTGGCGACGTCGCCGGCCCCTGCGCTCGACGGCACCGCGTGGATGCTGGTCGAGCTGGGCGCGCAGTCGCCCGCGCCCGATGCCCCCGCCCCCACGTTGCGGTTCGCCGGCGAGCGCGTGACCGGCAGCGACGGCTGCAACCGGTTCGTCGGGCCCGCGTGGGGCGCCGGGGACCGGACCGGCGATCGCGGCGCGCTGCGGATCGGGCGCGACCTGGCGAGCTCGCGCCGACCGTGCGGCGAGGCGGCGCTCGCCGCCGCGGAGGCGTTCAGTCGCACCCTGGCCCGCACCGTCGCGTACCGGCGCGACGGCGGGTCGCTGGCGCTGCTCGACGCCCGGGGCGTCGGCATCGCCACGTTCGTGCCGCAACCCTCGGGCCTGACCGGCAAGGTCTGGCGCGTGCTCGCCTACGGCGACGGCCCGCGGGCCGCGACCGACGTCCGGCCGAACAGCCTGGTCACCCTCGAGTTCGACCCGGAAGGCCGCGTGCGCGGATTCGGCGGCTGCTCGCCCTACGCCGGCACCTGGTCGATCGCGTCGCGGCGGCTGGCGATCGGCGCGCTGCATCCGCTCGGGCACGACGGCTGCCCCGGCGCGCTCGACCTGAAGGCACAGGAGCATGCGGTGCTGCGGGCGCTGTCGCGGGCGACGACGCTGCGGCAGGACGGCGAGCGGCTCGAACTGCGCGACGCGTCCGACGCGGTCGTCGCGGCGGCGGCCGCGCTGCCGCGCCTCGCGGCCGCGGCCCGCTGAGTCCGGCCCCCGCCGGGTCCGGCCCCCGCTGGGCCCGGCCCGCCACGGCGAACCTCCGCGGGGCCGCGGGGTCCCGGCGCGCGACGGCGCCCGTGCGATCATCGGCGGCGACCGCGCCCGACCCGCGCCCCTCCCGAGGACCACGATGCCCAGCCCGCGCCTGCCCGCGACCGTCGCGTGCCTGCTCGCCGCCCTGCTCGCGACGGCGTGCGGCGCGCTCCGCGCCCCGTCCGCGGGCGCGCCGCCCGGCGCCCCGGCGCCGTCGGCGGCCGCACCTGCGGCGCCTGCCGCGCCGCCGACGATCGACGGCACGCCGTGGGCGCTCGTCGCGCTCGCCGGCCGACCGGTCGCGCCGGAGGCCGGCGCGACGCTGCGCTTCGACGGCGATCGCGTGTCCGGCAGCGACGGCTGCAACCGGTTCGCGGGACCGGGCGCCCGCGACGGCGCGCGCCTGCGCATCGGCCCGAACCTCGCGTCGACGCAGCGCGCCTGCCCCGAGCCGCAGCGCGTGCTCGCGTCCGCGTACCTGCGTGCGCTCGAGGGCACGACCGGATGGCGTCTCGACGGGCGTGCGCTCGTGCTGCTCGGCGAAGCCGGCGCGCCGCTCGCGTCGTTCGAGCCGCAGGCGGCGGGGCTGGCCGGCACCGCGTGGCGGGTCGTGGCCTACAACACCGGCCGCCGCTCGGTGACCGGCGTGGGCACCGGCCGCGCGCCGACGATCGAGTTCGGCACCGCGGGCGGCGTGCGCGGCTTCGCCGGATGCAACTCCTTCGGCGGCGCCTGGAGCGAGGACGCGGGCCGGATCGCGATCGGCCCGCTGCGTGCGACCAAGACGGCCTGCGCGGATCCGCCCGACGCGATGGAGCGCGAGGCGGCGCTGCTGCAGGCGCTCGAATCGGCCGCGAGCGTGCGCCGGGACGGGGACCGCCTCGAGCTGAGGACCGCGACCGGCGCGATCGCGGTCACAGCGGTGGCGCCGACCCGCTGACCCGCTGACCGGCGGCGCCCTTCGCGTCAGCCCACGGCCGCCGGCACCCGCCGCCGGGGTCCGTCGCGCAGCCAGCCGCGCCTCGAACGCGCGACCGATGCCCGCAGCGCGATCGGGTCGAACACCACGATCCGGCGGAATCCGAGCTCGACCAGTCCCTCGTCCTGCAGCGCCCGCAGCCGCTGGTTCAGCCGTTGGCGCGACAGGCCGATCATCGACGCGAGGTCGGCCTGCGAGATCGTCAGCGCGACCGGCCCCTGCAGCCCGGCCTCGGTGCGCGTGCGTGCGGCGAGGTCGGCGAGCCGCGCGCGCAGCAGCGCGTCGGGGTTCAGCCCCGGCAGCTCGCCGATCAGGCGGGTCATCCGCTCCGCGGCGAGGATCGGCAGCTCCGCGAACGCCCTCAGCGTCAGGGGATCGGCGTCGACGATGCGCTCGAGCGCTTCGGTCGACAGGACCATCGCCTGCACGCGTCCGTCGGCGAGCGCCGTCGAGATCGCGCGTGCGCCGCGCCGCGGCGCGTTCAGGCCCCACCAGCAGCCGACGCCGCCGACGTGCGCGACGGTCTCGCCGTCGTCGCCGTGCCGCACGACGAAGCGCACCCGTCCGGACAGGACCACCCCGAGCCCGCGCACCGGCTCGTCCTCGCGGAACAGCGCCTCGCCGCGTCGCCAGACCCGGATCGTCGCGTGGCGCACGATCGTCTGCTGCAGCGAGGGCGCGAGGGCCGAGAACCACGCGTTGCGACGCAGGACCTCGAGGTAGGGAGCCGGCAGGAAGGGCGCGTCCAAGGCGGGCGGGACCGGGCGAGTCGTCGGGGATCGCAGAGTCTAGCGGGCGGACGCGCCGCGGCGGTCCCGACCGCCCCGCGCGCCGTCGCGCTTCGCGACGTGCTCCGGCGCCGCGCGCGCCGGCGCGACCCGCTCCGGCGCCGCGTGCCCCGGCGCGACGTCCGCCCTCACGTCGTCCGCCGACGCGCGCAGCCGCTCCGGGTCGGGCACGACGATGCGGCGGAACCCGACGTGCACCAGCCCCTGCTGCTGGAGCTCGCCGAGCCGCTGGTTCAGCCGCTGTCGGGACATGCCCACCATGGTGGCGAGATCCGCCTGCGACAGCACCAGTTCGATCGGACCGTCGACGCGCTGCTCGGCGCGCACCCGTGCGGCGAGGTCCGCGAGCCGCACGCGCAGCTGTCCGTCGAGCGGCAGGCCGGGCAGCTCGCCGAGATAGCGGAACAGCGTCCTCATCAGCTCGAGCGGCAGCGCGGCGAACCCGCGGAAGTTGCGCGGATCGGCCTCGACCAGCCGCTCGAATGCGGCGCGCGGAAGCACCAGCGCCCGCACCGAGGTGTCCGCGGTCACCGTGAGCAGCGCACGCACGTCGGGCTGGACCAGGCCCCAGCCGAACACGCAGCCCACGCCCCCGACGTGGACCAGGCTCTCGCGGTCGCGACGGCCGCGCATCACGCACCGGATCCGCCCCGACAGCACGATGCCCAGCGCGCCGATCGGCTCGCCCTCGCGCTGCAGCGCCTCGCCGCGGCGCCAGGCGCGGATCGTCGAGTCCCGGACGATCGACTCCTGAAGAGAGGTCGGAAGCGCCGCGAACCACGCGTTCCTGCGCAGCACGTCGAAGCTCGGGACCGATGGGGACGCGTTCACGTGACGGTGCTTATCGATCGGCTGTCGCGGTCGCGACAACGTGCCGCCACCGTACGGGCAGGATGCGCGGACCGCCACGCCAATGCATCACGCGCACCACGCGTCGACACACACCGACACGATTCCGATGCCCCACGACCGCCCGTCGCGTTCCGTTCCCTGCGCACCGTGCCGATGACCTGGGCCGCGTTCGCCCTCGTGCTCGCGGCGCTGCGACTGCGCTCGCGGACAGCGACCGTCGCGATCGCGCTCGCGCTCGCGCTGGCGGGCTTCCGCTTCGACGCACCGGGCACCGTCGCCGACGCGGCCCCGGCGGCCCCAGCGGCCCCCTCGGCGCCGACCGCGGCCGGGTCGCCGGCGACGGGCGACCTGCCCGCGCCGACCGCCGCGGCGACGTCCGCCACCGCGGTGCGCTGATCGCCGCGGGACGTCGCGCGGCCGTGCGGCCGCCCGTCAGCCCCCGATGCCCTGGGTGACGAGCAGCGCGCGCATCCGCGCGCAGGCGAGCCCGGGATCGCGCAGCAGCCCCGCCGCGTCGGCGAGTCGGAACAGCTCGGCGAGGTGCAGCACCCCTCGGGCCGACTGCCGCCCGCCGATCATCGTGAAGTGCGACTGCAGGCCGTTGAGCCAGGCGAGGAACACCAGGCCGGTCTTGTAGTGAGGGGTCGGCGCGCCGAACACGTGCCGCGACAGCGGCAGCGTCGGTCCGAGCAGCGCGTCGTAGCGCGCGCGGTCGCCCCGTGCGAGCGCGGCGAGCGCCGCCGACGCGACGGGCGCGATCGCGTCGAGGATGCCGAGCAGCGCGTCGGAATGCCCGTGCGCGTCGCCGGCGATCAGCGCCGCGAAGTGCAGGTCGTCCCCGGTGTACATCCGCACGCCGGGCGCGAGCCGCCGGCGGATCGCGACCTCGCGGTCCGCGTCGAGCAGCGACAGCTTGATGCCGTCGACCTTCGCCGCGTTGCGGTTCACCACGTCGACCAGGATGTCCGCGGCGAGGTCGAGGTCGTCGCTGCCCCAGTAGCCGGCGAGCGCCGGATCGAACGCGTCGCCGAGCCAGTGCACGATCACCGGCTCGCGGACCTGGGCGAGCAGCCGGTCGTACACGAGCCCGTACTGGTCCGGCGAGCGCGCGCAGTCCGCGAGCGCGCGGCTCGCCATCACGACCAGCCGGCCGCCGAGCGCCTCGATCGCCTCGGCCTGCCGCTCGTACGCGGCGATCACGTCCGCGACGGTGATGCGCCCGGTCGGCACGAGGTCGTCGGTGCCGCAGCCGCAGTGCACGCGTGCGCCGGGCCGGCCCCGCGCCGCGTCGAGGGTGCGGCGGATCAGCTCGAGCGAGGCCGGCCAGTCGAGCCCGTCGCCGCGCTGCGCGGTGTCCATCGCCTCGGCGACGCCCAGGCCGAGATCCCACAGCCGCACGCGCAGCGCGATCGTCGCGTCCCAGTCGATCGCCCGGTCGGCGCGCGGATCGGCGTCGGCCATCGGGTCGGCGACGACGTGCGCGGCCGCGATCGCGACCCGGTCGAACGGGCCCGGCGCGCGCTCGGGCAGCGCGGCGGGCGGGGAGGTCGCGAACGGCGCGAGGCGCCCGTCGGGTCCGGGGAGCGTGATCGTCGGCATCGGCGCCATGATCGCATCCGCGGGCGCACGGGCGACGCGCCGGCGCCACGCCGATCCCCCGCGGCGGGGCCGCCGCGAGCGGCCGATCGACCGCTCGCGCGCGCGGCGCGTCCGCCGATCGAAACGACGGGCCCGCGTGCCGCTTCTCCGACGATCGCCCCGTCCGGGGAGGTCGCATCGTCCGCGAAAACCCGTAGGGCTTTTCCGACACCCGCGCATCGCCTCCGACCCCGTCCCCACGATGGCCACCCCGTCCACTGCACAACGACCCGGCATGTCCGCCGCACCGCCCACCCGCCCCGGCTCCGACCCCGACCCCGCCCGCCCGGCGACGCCCGGCGCGACCGACGGCAGCGCCGACCTGCTGCGTCGCGCGCTGCCGCTGATGTCGCGGCACGCGGCCGGCTACGCGCCCGACTCGTACGCGATCTGGTACGAGTACGTGCGCGGCGGCAACCCCGCGCTGCGCGCCGAGCTCGACGAGCTGGTCAACACCTGCGAGCGGCTGTCGCACCAGCTGACCTTCGAGCTGCACCAGAAGCACCTCGCGGACCGCGGCGAGGAGACCGCGCGCAAGGCCGGCGCCGGCCTGCTCGAGCTGATGCACACCGTGCGCAGCTCGGTCGAGGCGGCGAGCTCGGACGCGACCGAGTTCGACGCCCAGCTGGCCGCGTTCGGCGAGGGGATCGCGTCGGCCGGCTCGGCCGAGGACATGCGCCAGCACGTCGACACGATGCGCGAGGACGTCGACCGGATGAACCGCTCGCTGTCGACGCTGAACAACCGGCTCGAGGCGAGCCACCGCGAGGTCGCGCGACTGCAGAACGAGCTCAAGCGGGCGCGCGACGAGGCCTCGCTCGACGCACTGAGCGGGCTGCTCAACCGCAGGGGCTTCGACGCCGAGATCCGGCGGGTCTGCGCCGCGGCCGCGCAGGACGGCGCGCCGTTCTGCGTGGTGATGATCGACATCGACCACTTCAAGAAGGTCAACGACACCTACGGTCACCCGTTCGGCGACCAGGTGATCCGCGCGGTCGGGCACGTGCTGTCGCAGCTCACGCAGCGCAAGGACGTCGCCGCGCGCTACGGCGGCGAGGAGTTCGCGCTCGTGCTGCCCGAGACGCCGCTGGACGGCGGGCGCGACGTCGCCGAGCGCCTGCGCTCGGCGATCGCGCGCGGTCACATCAAGCGCGGCAACGACGGCGAGCCCGTGGGCAACATCACGGTGTCCGCCGGGGTCGCGCAGTACGTGCGCGGCGAGGACCCGATGTCGCTGGTCGCGCGCGCCGACCGCGCGCTCTACGCGTCGAAGCAGTCGGGTCGCAACCGCGTGACGGTCGACCGCTGACTCAGCGCGACGGCGCGCCCGGCTCGGCACCCGGTCCGCGCGCCGGCAGGCGCACCGTGACGGTGGCCCCGCGGCCGCGCCCCTCGCTGGCGGCCCAGATGCGGCCGCCGTGCATCAGCACCAGTCGCCTCGCGAGCGCGAGGCCGATCCCCAGCCCGCCCTGCGCGCGGTCGAGCGAGGCGTCGACCTGCGCGAACAGCTCGAAGATCGTCGCGAGCTGCGAGGGATCGATGCCGATGCCGGTGTCCGTCACCCGGATCGCCACCTCGTCGCCGCAGTCCTCGACCTCGACGCGGATCGTCCCGCCCTCCGGCGTGAACTTCGACGCGTTGGCGAGCAGGTTCTCGAGCACCTGCGCGAGCCGGGCCGCGTCGGCGACGATCCGGGGCGGGCGCGCCGGCACCGAGACCTCCAGCGTCTGGCGGCGCGCGTCGATCGCCGGCGCGAGCGCCTCGGCCGCCTCGTAGACCACCGGGGCGAGCCCGACCGGCGCGAGTCTCAGCGCGATCTTGCCGCGCGTGATCCGCGAGACCTCCAGCAGGTCGTCGACGAGGCGCGCGAGCTGCCGGGTCTGGCGTCGGGCGATCTCCAGCACCGTCCGCTCGCGCTCGCCGAGCCCGGTGCCGCGCGCGAGCACGCCGTGCGCGGTCGCGAGCGGCGCGAGCGGGTTGCGCAGCTCGTGCGCGAGCATCGCGAGGAACTCGTCCTTGCGGCGGTCGGCCTGGCGCAGGTCCTCGAGCGCGCGCTGCGCGTCGGTGACGTCGGCCACGACGCCGCACAGCCGTATCGGGCGCCGCGGTTCGCCGTCGAAGCGCACCTGGCCCGCGACGTCGATCCAGCGGATCTCGCCGTCCGGGCGCACGATCCGGTGGCGCGCGCGCAGCGTGCCCTCGCCGCCGGGCTCGAGCGCCGCGGCGATCGCCGCCTCCGCGGCCGCGCGCTCGTCGGGGTGGATGCGCCGCATCGCGTCGAACGCGGCCAGCGGCGCGTCGCCGTCGACCCCGAACGTGCGCCGGGTCGCCTCGGACCAGGTCAGCCGGTCGGTCTCGACGTCCCAGTCGAACACGCCGAGGTCGGCGGAGCGCATCGCCAGGCTGAGTCGCGCCTCGCCGTCGCGCAGCGCCTCGAGCGTGCGCTCGCGTTCCGTGACGTCGAAGCTCAGCCCGGCGAGCCGCACCGGCCGGCGCCTGCCCCCGTGCACCTCGAACGCGACCTGCCCGTGCCCCTCGATCCAGCGCAGCCCGCCGTCGCGCCGAACGATGCGGAACGTCGCCCGCCAGTGGCCGGTCCCCGCCGGATCGAGCGCCGCGCTCATCGCCGACAGCGCGCGGGCACGGTCGTCGGGGTGGATCAGCGACAGCCAGGTCGTCGAGCTCGCCGGCTCGTCGGGCGACAGCCCGTAGATCTCGCGCAGCCGCGGGCACCAGTCGGCCTCGTCGGTCAGCAGGTCGCGCGCGTGCGTGCCCGCGCCCGTCGACTCGATGGCGAGGCGCAGCCGGGTCTCGGTGTCCGACGTCGGGGCCTGCGGTGGCGACGCGGTCCGTGCCGCGTCGACCGGGACGGGGCGTGCGCTCATGGGGCCGATGATAGGCGCGCGCGACGCGCCGCTACGGCCGAGCCGGCCGTCGGCACCGCCGCGGGACGCACGGGTCAGCGCGGCCGCTCGGGGGCGAACAGCGTCTCGGCGCGCTTCACGTCGTCCTCGGACAGCCGCGTGACCTGCGCGATCGCGAGGCGCACCTCGTCCGACAGCAGCCAGGGCGCGTCCTCGGCCGCACCGGCGAG
>ENA-UOYA01004630-UOYA01004630.1-activated-sludge-metagenome-genome-assembly--contig:-NODE-4630-length-11363-cov-67.755218_pt1 | contig 11363 bp, 8 predicted proteins | sample MGYA00238163_ERZ764804 | MGnify/ENA primary metagenome ERZ764804 (study PRJEB28919, sample SAMN05720223) | activated sludge metagenome | isolation source: Anaerobic digester | place: Hong Kong...
GCGTAAAAGAATCTGAGGAATTGATTAAGAAGTACGAGGCGGAATTAGCTGACCTAGATAAGCAAATGCAAGCTGAAATTGACGCACTCCAGACGCAAAGCACTCAGTCGATCGGAACTATCCGAGAGGTGAGTGTACAGCCCCTTAAGAAGGATATCGTCGTAGAGCTGTTTGGGCTGGCTTGGATGCCAAATTATGCGATTAAGAGTGGTGATGATTGGATAATGTTTGCGGCTTATAAGTAAAAAAACCGAGAACGAAAGCCTACCGCGGGATTAAGCTTCGGGTGGTAAGGTGGCTTGCACACATTGCAGACCAAGGATGGCGATCAGTGCAGGCGAACCGATCATCAAGGGGATGAAAAAGCGTATCGAAAGTAACATCAAGCTAAAAGCCAGCAAGCCAGGCAAGAGCACAAGCAGCGGCTCTGTAAACAGCACAGCAAAGCCATTTTTCCAAGCCAGCTTTAAGCTACGCTCGGCTTGGAGGAAATAGCAAGCTAAAGAGATAAATTGCCACACAAACCAGCTGAGGGCTAAAACGGAAATCAGAATGACCAGATAAGGCGCCAAAGCGAAGCTGCTATTGGCATAAAACCACAGGGTAAAGGCGAATATCGCCAATGCAATTAAATTGAGCAAACCCCATAGCAAACTATCTTTGAGGTGCAGTTTGACCCCCTCCCACCAGCCAGCGATGCCAGTGCGAATGCCGCGCGTCAGATCTAACGCTTGGTGAAAGACGCCGAAAAGCGCCGGCGCAAAACCCAGCACCGTCAGGCTGAGCAGAATGAAAGCTAAACTGACCAGTTCTTGGTTGCTCCAATCCTGCCACCATAAGCTGAATGCTTTGCCAATGACCTGCAGCCCTCTGCGGATATCTGTCACAGTTTTGCCACCTCGGTCTGATTATATACCTATAGGATATATAATCTACTTATTCCTTTGTTTGGCGGGAATTATAATGGGATTGATTCTTATAATGATGGATTGAAAGGGACGCGGAAAAATGTATGTTAACAATTGAAGACACTATTTTAATTGTCGTTGATGCTCAAGGACGCTTAGCGAGAGTAGTGGCTGAGAGTGAGACAGCTATTGAGCGCATTTGCATCCTCGTGCAGGGGGCAAAGCTGCTCGGGGTTCCAACTCTACTCACAGCGCAAGCCCCCGAAAAAATTGGGCACACCATCCCAGAAATTGCAAGCTTGCTGCCAGAGCAGGCAGATCTGCCGCGTATGAGCTTCAGCATCTGGCGTGACCAAGCAGTCAGGCAGGCTGTGCAAGCCCTTAGCCGCAAGCAAATGCTGCTTTGCGGCTTTGAAGCGCATATTTGCCTTTACCAAAGTGCAATGGATCTGCTTGCACAGGGGTTTGAAGTTTACTTGGTCACTGATGCTGTTTCTTCGCGCCGGCTGAGTGATAAGAGTACAGCATTAGCCGAGCTCTTGGCTTGCGGAGTGCATCTGACTACGGTGGAAATGGCGCTCTTCACTTTGATGCGTGATGCCCAGCACCCTGCGTTTAAGCCTGTTTCTGCACTCATCAAGTAACATATAGGCTCATTTAATTATTAACCCGGGTAAAAAAGGCGTTGTATAACGCATATTAATAAAAATCCGATAGTTCAATGATAAATTAAGACAACTTACGTATTTTTGGAGAAGATATGGCTGAAGAAGTAAAAACACAAAAACGGAAAAGAAGCGGAAAAACTATCTGGACGATCGTTTTAATTTTGGTCGTTGCCGTAGGGATTTATGCTTTCACGCAGTACCGGCAATATCAACAAGGGCTGCAAACCTTAGCTCAATTGGAGACAGTTCCCTACAGCCGCGAGACTTTTGTTAGCAGCGTGAACGGGACCGGAACAGTGCGCCCCGAACATCAAGCTGTGCTGATTTGGCAGACCAGTGGCACGGTAGATCAATCCGATTTAACCGTTGGTGATGCCGTGCGCAAAGATCAGGTCATTTTAAAATTGGATGAAAATGATTTGCCCCTGGATATTATTCAAGCGCGTGCCGATAAAATTTCTATCGAAAAATCTCTGGAGGACTTAGAGAGCAACACAGCCCTGCAGCGCACGCAGCTGCAAGTCAACATCGCCCAGGCACAGACCTCGCTTTCTTCGCTTCAGCATGAACTGGAAATCTTGGAAGAGCGCGAATGCACCGTCTGGCGCTTGAATAACTTGCGCACCAATTATGAAGATGCGTTAGAGACTTATCAAAATAACCCCACAGAGCAAAACTTAGCCAAAGTGCGTTCCACGAAGGCTGAGCTCGATTTTTGTGATCCAGAGGTGATTGACCAGCAAATCGAAGAGCTTAATGCCCAAATTGCTGTGCAAAACCAAAGCATTGAGGATTCCCAAGCAAAGCTCGAAAAAATCAAGAATGGTCCGGATCCAGATGAGAAAGAACGCCTTGAACTGCAGTTGGAGGCGATCAATAAGCGCTTAGCTTCGGTTGAACTCACAGCACCTTTTGACGGTACATTAACCGCCCTCTATACTAAACCAGGAGATGTAGTTTCAGCTGGCACACAAGCAGCCCAACTCGCAGACCTGAGCCAGCTATATGTGGACGTGCCTATCTCAGAAGTAGATATCCCCCACATTCAACTGGATCAGACCGCAGAATTGGTTTTTGACGCATTTTTTGAACAAACTTTCACGGGTAAGGTCGTAGAAATTGATCATGTGGGCGATGCACGCACCGGAGTTGTGAGCTACCAGGTTACTATTGCTCTGGAAAATGGCAAAGATCAAATTAAACCCGGTATGACGGCTGGTGTAACTATCCTTACAGAAGAACGTCAAAACGTCTTCACTGTTCCGAGCCAAGCATTGACGACTTATCAGGGCAAGGATGTGGTCTACGTGCTGCGCGATAATATGCCTGTTCCGGTTGAGGTAAGCGTGGGCAGTTATTCCAACGAAAAATTTGAGATCACCAAAGCGGATATCGAAGAAGGTGAGTTGATTATCCTCAATCCGCCCAGCGGCTTGCTTTCCATGATTCAAAATCCATTCGGGAGATAAGCGATCATGATGGAAACGCATGATGCACAACGACCGGTAATATATATCCGTGATCTGCATAAAAGTTATTACATTGGTGAAATTGAAGTACCAGCTTTGCGTGGCGTTGACTTAGAGGTTTACCCAGGCGAGGTCATCGCCATCATGGGACCAAGCGGCTCAGGGAAGTCTACCCTGATGAACATGGTGGGCTGCTTAGATTCTCCTACAGCAGGAGAATACCGCTTAGAGGGTCAGCTGGTTTCAGAGTTAGTTGACGACGAGTTAGCTTTGGTCCGCAACGAGAAAATCGGTTTTGTATTCCAGAAGTACAACCTGCTCCCGCGTGCTACGGCGCTGGAAAACGTGGAGCTTCCTTTGCGTTACAGCCGGGATTCATCTCGAATGCGCGAACGCAGCAGTGAGGCACTTGAGCGTGTTGGGCTGGCTGACCGCATGCTGCATAAACCCAACGAGCTTTCGGGCGGTCAGCAGCAACGCGTCGCTATTGCCCGCGCAATTGTTAATGAACCGGCAATCATTTTGGCTGATGAGCCTACTGGAAACTTAGATTCTAAATCAGGGCAGGAAATTATGGACTTGCTCATCGAGCTTAACACGCGCTTAGGCACAACCGTGGTAATTGTGACGCACGACTCTAAAATCGCTGAACAGACTCAGCGTATTGTCCACTTACAGGATGGCGTCATTGTTGATTATATGGAGGAAGCATGAACTTCTTGCATGGCCTCAAAGAAGCTTTGAACAGCATTGCTGCCAACCGTATGCGCTCTTTTTTGACTATTTTAGGGATCATCATTGGCGTGGGCGCCGTGATTGCGTTACTTGCTATTGGGCAGGGAGCTCAAGCCTCCATTGCTGGTCAAATTGAATCCATTGGCACCAATGTTCTTTATGTGATGCCCGGCAACCTTATGGAAGATATTACCAACCCGCAAGATTTGACTTTGAGCGATGTCTCTAATTTATCTAACCGAGCGAGAGCGCCGCATATTGCGCGTGTAGCCCCCGTGCTGTTTAGCTCGACGACAATCACCTATGGAAGTGACACACTTTCGACCAATGTGACGGGCTCCACACCGGATATTCAGCAAATTCTTAACTTGGAGATCCAAGAAGGTTCTTTTTTTACAGAGAGTCAGCAATCATCCAGAGCCTCAGTTATCGTGATTGGTCCGCGTGCAGCTGAGCGCCTCACGGGCAAATCCTCTGGCATCGTGGGAACTGTTCTACGTATCAATGGGCATCCTTTCCGTGTGATTGGAGTTACCAAGCCCAAGGGCGGCAACCAGTTCAGCTCGCCGGATTTTATGATTTATATGCCTATTTCTTCCATGCAGATGCGCGTCAAGAATAGCGCAGGATCCGAAAAGGTGGACTATATCATCGTGCAAGCGCAAGATAGCCAGAGCATGACCTTAGCGATTCAAGAAACACGCGAAATAATGCGTTCCGCTCACCGTCTGACCCCGCGCCAACCTGACGATTTTAATATCACTAATCAAGAAGATTTTCTCGCGATCGCCAATAGCATTACCCAGATATTAACGATCATGCTAAGCGGAATTGGCGGGATCTCTCTACTGGTCGGCGGTATCGGCATTATGAACATGATGCTTGTGACGGTGACCGAGAGGACCCGAGAAATCGGCTTGCGTAAGGCATTAGGTGCACGGAAGTCAGATATCCTCCTGCAATTCTTGACTGAATCAGCCTTACTGAGCCTGATTGGCGGCGTGATCGGCATTGCTTTTGGCTGGGGGCTCTCTTCATTGGTCGGTTTGATCGCGGCTAATTCGGGAGCACCGCTTACGCCAGTCATCGGCGTCAACTCAATCTTACTCGCGACCCTATTCTCCGCTGCTGTTGGCGTGTTTTTTGGTTGGTACCCTGCCCGCCGCGCAGCGAATCTACAGCCCGTGGAAGCATTGCGCTACGAATAAGATCCCTGTGTGAGAATGAGTTAAACATAATCACTAGGAAAAAATAAAGCGGCTGCTTTTGTAAGAGCAGCCGCTTTATTTATTTAACAATCTATGGTTATGGCCGGCTTCCTAAAGTAACTGGTACCTCCAATTGTTCGCCGTCACGCAAGATCGTAAAGGTAATCACATCCCCAGGGGCTTTATTCAAGATCATGTAGCTGAGTAGATCGCTGAACTCCTTGACCGGGTGTCCATCTACGGCGATGATAAGGTCGCCCCCAGCATAGAGCCCAGTGATATTCGTGCGGCGCGTTCCGCCACGCAGCCCAGCTTGGTCCGCAGGTCCGCCAGGAACCACATCGGTGATGTATGCGCCAGTTTCTTGCGGGAGACCCAAGGTTTCGATGACCATCAAACTCAAACTGTTGAGGGCAGTGAGACCTAAGTAGGGATAATCGTAATAACCATTTTCGATCAGCGAAGGCAGCACTCTGCGCAGGATGTTAGAAGAAACCGCAAACCCAATACCTGTATTCGCAGCTTCACCGGTGAGCGTTATACCGCTGGTTTGAATAGCACGGTTTACGCCGATTACTTCGCCGTTTAGGTTGAGTAAGGGTCCACCAGAATTGCCTGGGTTAATCAACGCATCTGTTTGGATAACATCACCGGCAGAAAATGCTGTTCCACTCGCCGTTGTACGCAAGGAATCGAGAATTCTGCCGCGCCCGGAGATAACCCCTAAAGTTGTTGTGCCGCTCAAGCCGAATGGATTGCCAATCGCGACCACTAACTGCCCAACCTTGGCGGTATCAGAGTCACCCAAAGTCAACGGCACGAGTTCTTCCTCAGGCACATCCACAGAAATCACAGCCAAGTCGGAGTCGGGATCAACCCCAAGGATCTTGCCATAAGCTTTTTCGCCAGAAGCGAAATGGACTTCAAGTGAATCCACATCCTGCACAACGTGATAATTGGTCACAATGTGGCCTTGCTTATCGACCACAAAGCCTGACCCTAAACCTTCACCTTCCGTGGTACTAAATTGGATCGAAACCACACCAGGGCTCACCTTTTCATAAAGCGCTACCAATGTGTCATTTAAATCGACAATATTTGGTGCAACCACATTAGTCGTTGGGGTTTCTGTAACCTGAGGTTCTGGAATTGGTAATTCTGGTGTTGGGGTTGCTGTCCCTTGACCTCTGAAAACATACTGTAAACCAAATGGGGAGCATGCCAGAACCACCATCGCGATCAGGAGGATAACAAATACTTTTCCAGTTTTATTTTTCATATAAGCCGCCTTTAACACTTTGAAAAACTATGATTGTTTTAATTGTAGCCCGCTGTACCCTATAGTCAAGAATGAGCATAAAACCTTAAGAGAATTCATAGAATCTTACCTTGAGATTTCTTGGAACCAAACCAGAAGCCGCCAGAAAACCGCTGGCGGCTTTGGAAATTTTCAGGGGATAGATTAGCTCAAGCCCAGGATGCGTCCAGTCGCAAAGTCGATATCGATATCGTAATAAGCTGGCCGTGTGGGTAAACCCGGCATGGTGCTCATCGTACCCAGCAGCGGGTAAAGGAATCCTGCTCCGATTGAGGCGCTCACATCGCGAATGGGGATGCGGTATCCTTTAGGCACGCCCTTGAGCGCCGGGTCGTGGCTCAGGCTGAGGTGGGTTTTAGCCATGCAGATCGGCAGCTGATCGTATCCCAAGCGGGTGTATTCACGAATACGTTCTTCAGCTAACTCACTATAATCGACACCATCAGCGCCATATACTTCGCGGGCGATGATTTCGATTTTTTCCTTGATCGGAGCTTCCAGTGGATAGAGGAATTCAAACTTGGAAGGTTCTTGGGCAGCTTTCATCACAGCTTTGCCCAGTTCGAGCGCCCCAGCCCCACCCTTAGCATAATGATCGCAAATTACGGCATCTGAAACCTTACCTTCTTCGCGGGCAATCTTCTGCACCAGCTCCAATTCGGCTTGCGTATCGGTAGGGAAGCGGTTAATCGCGACCACCACTGGGATGCCAAATTTGGCGGCGATCCGGCAGTGTGCTAAGAGATTCTCGGCGCCTGCGCGAACCAGGTCTAAGTTTTCTTCAGTGTATTCAGGTGCGAGCGGAGTACCAGCGGTCACCTTAGGCCCGCCGCCATGCATTTTGAGCGCACGCACCGTCGCCACAAGCACTACGGCGTTGGGGATATTGCCGGAATAGCGGCATTTGATATCGAAGAATTTTTCCATGCCCATATCCGAACCAAAGCCAGATTCGGTGACCACATAGTCCGCTAATTTCAGTGCGATCATATCGGCGATGATGGAACTGTTGCCGTGGGCAATATTAGCAAACGGACCGGCATGCACCAGCACGGGTGTGCCTTCCAGCGTCTGCATCAGGTTGGGTTTGATAGTGTCTTTCATCAAAACAGTGAGCGCGCCAGCCACGCCTAAGTCTTCCGTCGTGATGGGTTCGCCGTGACGGCTGAGACCAATCACGACGCGCCCAATCCGCGCGCGCATATCCGTCAGGCTGGTGGAGAGCGCCAGAATCGCCATTAATTCACTGGCTACAGAGATGTAGAAATTGGTCTTGAGAGTGAAGCCCTTCTCCTCAGGACCTTCGCCAACGGTAATGCCCCGCAGCATACGGTCATTAACGTCCACACTGCGCCGCCATGTGACGGTTTCGGGGTCGATATCCAGCCGGGCGAAGCGGGCGCGTTCCTCCGGGCTGAGCTTTTCTGGGTCGCTCTCAGTGATGCCCAATTTTTGCAGGCGACCAAGCATGCCGATGGCAAAATGCCGTTCGCCGTGTTTATCCGGCGGGCAGAGACGATTGAACAGGGCGGCATCACTCTGCTGTGCTTCGTGGAACATGCGTGTATCAATGGCAGCGGCTAATAGGTTGTTGGCTGCGGTAATAGCGTGAATATCGCCAGTCAGGTGCAGATTAAAGTCTTCCATAGGGATAACTTGCGAATATCCGCCGCCGGCTGCTCCGCCTTTGATTCCAAAGGTAGGACCTTGCGAAGGCTGACGGATGCAGGTGAAAACGCGCTGCCCTAAGTGTGCCCCTAAGGCTTGGCTAAGGCCGACCGTGGTAGTGGTCTTGCCTTCGCCCAGCGGCGTGGGGGTGATAGCCGTAACATCAATGTACTTGCCATCGGGCACATCTGCCAAGCGTTCGAGGACGCTCAGCTTGATTTTGGCTTTGTAATCGCCATACAGTTCGATTTCTTCTGGCAGCAAGCCGGCTTCTTCGGCTACTTGTGCAATGGGTTTAAGCTTGGCTGCCTGCGCAATTTCGATATCTGGCGGAACAGGGTTTTGGGGGTTGATCGGCGTGGGGATAAAACGACGCAATCCGGGTTTTTGTTTGAATGAAGTCACAGTTCTCCTTATCGTTCTGTATTGATTTATTCTCCAATCACAACACCGGTGGGCAAAGTCACCGATGCGGCAATGGTTAGGTTTTCAGGGTTACCGAGGAATTCTACAGGCACATCTACCTCAAGCGTACTTCCAGCAAGGATCGGACCGGTGAGCGCTTGCCCACCGCCAACGATGCGCCCAAGCTCATTTTTAAGCACTACAGTAACTAAAGTGCCCGAAAGGCTCGCATTAAGGTTGTTGAGCACCTGAGTTCGGACTATGGGAGCCTCTCCCTCCTCCAGGAGCAGCGTGCTTTTGGTGATTGAAAGCGGGTTATAAGCCAAGGGGTACTCGCCAAATTCTCCCGGCACGATAATCATATCCACTTTAGCGGCTTGAGCCGTTGTAGGGGGGTATAGGATCCCTGGGGAGAAGTTCAACGTTTCCCCCGGGAGCAGCATGTGGATAAAGCCGCGGGAAACTGCACACACACGGTCTTGCGCATCCGCAACAGTGACGATGTAATAAGTGCCGGTGAGCACTTGATCGGTAATATTCGTGAGTATAGCCCCACCAGAGACGTGCCCGTCCTCGCTAATGATGAAGTCCCAATCCTCAACCTTGATGTTTTTCCACCAGCTGCCACCTTCTAATGAAGCTGTGTAGGAAGAGATCCATGGGTAAATTTCCACAAGAACCGGCGCTTCAGAAACGGTTACGGGGATGCTCACACCGATGCGGTCTTTCTCCGGGACAAATTCGGTGAGGATGCTGCCGCCGCCAACAATTTCACCTTTGGCGTTATAGCCAATAGCGTTGACTTCAACCTCTGTGTAGGTTTGCTTATCCCGGTTTTGCAGCCAGCCGGTCATCACCGCGCCGTTCAGGTCCACAAAGAAAGCGGGGTTGATAACCTCGAAGGGTGACTGAAGTTTCAGGTCGCGGTCTTGCGTGCCGGCGCTAAAGCGCACCTCGACGGTTTCAGCTTGCACGCCAGCGATAAGCTGAAAACTACGCACTAAACCCATGGTTTGCTCAGGGATGAGGAAAGGGATCACGCCGGATTCTTGGGCGATGCGGTTGCCGGTTGCATCTAACGCCAAAATTTCGTAGTTCACATCGCGCAAAAGGGCATCTGGGAGGATATTCTGGAACTTGATTGCAACCACGAGTTCGCGCTGCACCTGCACGTGGGCTAACTCGGTAATCTGCACCGGGTTGGGCTCCGCCACGTTCACAGTCGGCGTAGGATTGATGGGCTGAGGAGAGGGCGTCCAGGTGGGTTCGCCAGGCAGGGGGGTATTGACTGCCGTCGGCTGCGGGAGCGTGGCTAAGGCAGTTGGAAGGGTTGCCTCTGGGCTGCAGCCAGCCAGGAGGAGGCTGAAAAAGAGGAAGAAAAGCAGCAAACTTTTGCGTTTAAGCATTCAGCACCTTCCAAAAAGATGCATAAAGCAGACGGATTGGATGGGTGCTGATTTTAGGGGCGAATATGGTAAGCATAAGCAGGTAGATTATACCGTTTTTAGCGGGCGGGCTTATATAGCCTTAAAAACTCTACATAGGGCGGGTGGGACTTGAACCCACACGGTGTCTCCACCGACGGATTTTAAGTCCGTTGCGTCTGCCTATTCCGCCACCGCCCCGTGTGAAGTGCACTTATTTTACCATGATTGCAAGCTTTGCAACAAAATATTCCAGGTTGCAAGCACTCCGGCTATAATTTTATTATGCCGCTGAACCTGCTTACCTGGCTGCTTTCCCTCCTGCCTTTAGTGGTCGTCATGGTTCTGATGTTGGGTTTTAGGGCTAGCGGTAAACGCGCGAGTGCAGCTGGCTGGGTTAGCGCTGTACTCGTGAGCTTGTTAGCCTTTGGCGGCACCTGGAAAGTATTAGCCTACGCCCAGGTGAAAGCGCTCTGGATGAGCTTGGATGTGCTTTACATCGTCTGGGGAGCTTTGCTGTTATACAACCTGGTACATGAAGCTGGTGCTATCCAAGCAATTAGCGCTTGGCTGCCCAGCGTTTCTGGAGATAAGGCTGTTCAAGTGTTATTGGTTTCTTGGCTGATGGTCTCCTTTTTGCAAGGGATGGGCGGCTTTGGTGTACCTATGGCAGTGTGTGCACCGATTTTAGTCGGCATGGGTTATTCCCCGGTTCTTGCCGTGGTGATGACAGCTATCGGGCATGCTTGGGCGGTTAATTTTGGCTCGATGGCGACAGCTTTCCAGGCGCTGATGGCAGTTACCGGGCTCTCAGGGGCGGTTTTGGCGCCTAAAGCGGCTATTTTGTTAGGCTTGGCGATTTTGCCCTCTGGGATGATCGTGGCAGTGCTTGGCAGCGGTTGGAAGGGTTTGAGGCACACTTTTCCTTTGCTATGTTTAGTGAGCTTGGTAATGGGAACGGTGCAATACTTCTTAGCCGTGAACGGATTGTGGAACTTAGCCGCAACTACTGCCTCGCTTGCCGGCTTGCTGGTAATGTTGCTGCTTTTACGCATACCGCGCTTTCGCCAAAAGCCGGCAGCTTCTACCCAAAGCGCACCCAACTCAGACTTGCTTTTTATGGTCTCCCCCTACCTTATCTTGATGCTGGTTGGGTTTGCTGTGGTGCTCATCCCGCCTTTGAATGCGTTCCTGAGCCGCACCGCGTTCAGCTTGACCCTGCCAGAGCTTTCCACAAAGTTAGGCTGGGTAACAGCGGCTGAGCAAACGCGTCCGTTGCATCCTTTCTCACATCCAGGCAGCATTTTGCTCTTTACGGTGCTTGTTTCTTGGCTGATTTATACGCGGAAAGGCTATCTTTCCGAAGGTGCTGGGCGAAGAATTGCTCGCAACGTGGTGAGAAGCGCAGGTGATGCCAGCTTAGGGGTGATTGCAATGGTTGGCGTAGCGGCTGTGATGACCACCAGCGGGATGACCAATCTCCTTGCGCGCGGGCTAAGCCAAAGCATTAGCAAAACGCTATACCCTGCTATGGCACCGTTTATTGGCGTGTTGGGGGCT
>ENA-UOYA01004631-UOYA01004631.1-activated-sludge-metagenome-genome-assembly--contig:-NODE-4631-length-11363-cov-10.601875_pt1 | contig 11363 bp, 15 predicted proteins | sample MGYA00238163_ERZ764804 | MGnify/ENA primary metagenome ERZ764804 (study PRJEB28919, sample SAMN05720223) | activated sludge metagenome | isolation source: Anaerobic digester | place: Hong Kong...
TTTTTACAAAAACGAAATCATGGCTGCATAAAAAGCATCTATGCAGCCATGATGAATTGCCATTCATTTCCACTTTTTATTTTGCAAAGCTAAACATTATTTTTGAATTGGCAACATTTTACAATATATATTTTACCACATTGAAGAATTCGACTGGCGTTTTGGCACATACACTTTATTTCCGTTACCATTCACATAGTATTGTCCACCTCGCGAACCTGTCACGATTTGCTGACCTGCGCCATAGTTATAAGCATCAGATGAATAATCTCTGGCTCTCGTTCCTGTGGTCCCGGTAAACGGGTTGGAATTGTCTCGTGTGGAGAAGTTGTCGTGATTGGTGCTGTTTGGCATCGTCTGATAATGTCCTGTCACAAAAGTTCCGTCGTTGCGTGTGTAACTGGATTGATAACGCACATTATTATTGGTAGATCCGTAAATTGAAGAATTGGAACGTCTGCTGCTTCTGCTATTGCCATAAACCGAACTGTTGAAGTCGTTATAAGACTGACCGAATATTGAACTTGTCATTGCCATGAAGGCGATTAATACTAAAACTAACTTTTTCATTTTGTTTATTTTTAAAATTGATTATTTACGTATTCCATAAATCCTTTTAACATCTTCATAACTTATTAATACATAATACAATGTATTATTTTTACTTATTAATGTTACTTTTGCTCTTAATCCTTGTATATCTACAACATCCCATGAATCATATTTAAATGAATCACTTTTAACTTTAGTAGAATAAGAATCAGTTATTATGGTATAATACTGAAGTTCACTTGAATCAATTCCAATAGTAGTATCCGTTAGAGTTAATGTTAAATTTGTAGATTCAAATTTAGACCAAACTGACCATATACCATCAACATAAGTTTTACAAGCATAACTTTCTATTCTATAATCAAGAGAGTTCTTTGAAAAAACAGTTAATGTTGTTAACGTTAATGCTAAAATTAATAATATCTTTTTCATTTTTGCTTGTTATTTAAATTGCTATTTTTATGTTCTTTATAACTTTATACCGTATTTCTGAAAAGGTAAACAGCAAAATCAGAAAATATGTAAAACAACTTATTTGACATTCGCATGTATGGAAGTTATAGAAGTTAATGCAATTATAGAAGTTAATGTCATTAGCATAAATCCCATTGATATAGAAAAATGTCAAGCATATCATACGGCTATAACTTCTTTAAATTCAAACGATTCTGAACTTACAAAAGTTCAGTTACTTATTGTAAAATCAAAATAAGGAATACTTAGATTTCTTATATTCTTTTGCTACTATGAAATTTTTCTGGTTAAAATCAGAGACCCAATTATTTCCATTATACATTGCTACATGTCCGTATATATGATGTTTCACTTTTGGGAAAACTACTATATCTCCAGCCTGAGGAGTGTAATTCTGCAGGTCAACCTTCTTGAAACCTTCAATGGGCAATAAATATTTATATCCCCAAGCGGGAAGTATAACAGATTTTTTTCCTCCGGCTTCTAATGCATAATATACATACAATGCACATTTATTCGTGGAATGTGGTTTACAATTTCTATTTAAATGTTCAACCGCGCATTCAACATTAAAATTTTTATTCCTACTTATTACTACTCTACATAATCCATAAGTAATAAGTAAAAGAACACAATATAATAAAATCTTTAAATACTTCATCTTTTTGATTTTTTTGAATACAACACTTTAATGTGTCATTTGTTACTTTAGACCTGACTCATGCAAAGATAACAAAAATAAATTGCATTATGCTTGAAAAAGTGACACGACCGGTCGCTTATAATCCGAAAAGCCTTTTGAATACTTTCTCGATTTTGGGCATCGGCTTGATTTTAATTGTAGCTTGAGTGTGGTATTTGCCATTATACGCAACCAATCGAATCTGGCAAATTTCGGGCGGCATCGTGAACAGACATCTGCCCACGGGAGGCAGTTCCACCCGTTTGCCATCAGGAAAATCAATCCTCACAAACTTGGCTCTGTCGGTGTTCCATGAAAGCACAATCAACTCACCGTCCATAGGCTGCTTGTCGCCCGTGCGGCGAAAGAAGTTCACACGAGGCTTCATCTGTTCACGCATCGAATCAGATTTACGTTTCTGACGACGAAGCTCCGACGGCGACAAATGCGCCGTCGGATCATTTCGATTCTCAAAGAGACCTGTCTCGGAATTGAAAACAAGATCATTCAGATTATTCATTTTCCTGATTACTCTCCTATATCCAGTTTGATGTTATCGGAACATATTGCACAATTTTCATTCTTCTTGATGTGCGCTCCATACCAACGCAAAATGGTCGGCATCTGTCCAGCCGAGTTGAAAGGATTCCAGTTTTTATGTCTGCGTTCTCTTCGGTTCGCCCACATATAATAGTTATAGGTGAGTTCCTTTTCCAATTCGCTGAGTCCAGACTCACGCCCTTTTGACAATTCTATCAGAGACAGTTTCACCATCATGTTGCAGATAGGAATGATGTCTGAAGAGAGACCCACTTGCACCATGACCTCAGCATCCTCTGCCGAGGTGTAAGCCGCGATTTTGCCCTCCCGTCTTGCCGATGCCTCGTCAGATACTTCCTCGTCATCGACATTGAACCATTTATTTCCAATCAGGCAGCAATAACATGCTTTGCCAGGATACTGGATAAAGACATCGCCCCCTTCGGCTCTCGTTATGGCTCGGCCATAGATGCACGTGACGTTACATTCTTTCGCGATTTGAGACATCAAGAACCGACTTCGATTGTTGTCGGTCGCACAAATAAGAAGGTTGCACGCTCCAGCGACATTGCGAAGTACATCGGGCTGGAGATTGATGTCCAAATCATGCTTATGGATGACGGCATAAGGGTTCTTGCCCAAGATAGATTCCTCTATCACATCTGTTTTCAGTCTGCCGACGTCTTTGATCGATGCCGTGTGACGGGCGAGATTGTGCAATTCTATTCTGTCGAAATCGAAGATGTCAAATTCGCCCACTCCGGCCTTGGTCAGTTCGATGGCAATGTGCGAACCGAAACTGCCCAGTCCGACAATCGCTACCCGCCTGTCCTGCAGGACATCCACCTCAAGAATGCCTTTGCTGCGCGAGTACAAATCTTCACGTGAAGGTATTGTTGTCATACGCCCGCGTATCCTTTATCTGTCATTTCTGTTACTACCGTACCTTCCGTGGCCATACCGCGGGGAGCCTGTACGAACTCGCCAGAATTTTCGTCATAGACGAGGTCGTCTGCATTCTGGTCATTTTGCATTTGGCGAACTGTTTGCGCCAATGATTTTTCTTTTTCCATGTTTGTAAATATTAAAAATCAACTTTGATGTTTTAGATAATAATCTATCGGCTTGCCCGACCGCAGATGTTCTTCGTACATCTCCAGCCAAAGTCTGCACTTGATAAACACTTTATAGAGCGACACATCCGGAGACCAAGAGAAGCTGCCATAATGGCAAATAAGCGGATGCCCTTCGTATTTGCCGATGATATGCATAGGTCCACTCACCTTACCGAGTTTTTTCCCGTTTTTGTCCCTCAATTCGTTCATCACACACACCCGCGGCACTTGATAGGGGAAATCCTCCAGCATGATTTTCAAGGTGTACACATGTCCCGAATTTGTCATTGCCCCCACGATAAGATACGGTTTCTGTGTTTCCATATCCACGAACTGATACGTGTTCGGTTTCAGTCGTTGCTCCAGCACCGTTTTCTCTGCCTGTAATCTTTGTTGCGTCATCATATTATTTATAATTTAGATATATGCTCTCAAAAGATAATTGCTGTCACCTCCTTGCGGTAATGTAATTCGGGCGATTTTCATGTGCGATAGTGCCGGTTCTTGGGTTACGGGGTGACACAAATCTTGCCTCAGCCGTTCATCCGCCACTTTGCGGTAAGGACTTTCCACCCCTTTCACAATCCATTTGGCTTCCCTACATTCGTTTTGCCCTTCTTTAAACAGAAAAGCATTGACGGTAGCAGACTGTTCATCGCATATTCCAATGCAAAGCAGGAAATTGCCCAGATGCAGCTCCTCTATTGTCGAGTGCACCGTGTGAAAGTCATGCCCGCTGGGATGGGAAAGTCCCAGCTGATGATGAGAATGCCACTCGCCGATATGCTGCAAGCCAAACTCTTTGACCAGCACATCGCCAACATCCCTTAAATAAGCCAAATCCTGATTGAAGAATGTGGTTTGATGGTTTGCACGTGCCCCAGGTCCGATGGCATAACACACCACGGGAGTGCCTTTGGCAGTGAAGAATCCGAACAGTTGCCCTCCTGTCTCAATATTTTTTCTATCCAGAATGCATCGCGACATGTAATCCAGTTCACTCTGATAGACAATGACATTGCCATCCGTTTCCGTGCTCATCATACTAAAGGATAAACGTCTTTTACCCTTCAACCTGATTGACTGGCGAAACTTCAGGTCGTTTCTGTTTCTATATTTTGCTCTTTTCATCTTACGATGTCATTTTTATAGTTATATACCTAAAAAAAGTAAATGAACTTGACGGAATGTAATTGCTACTGCTAAAATAATTGCTATCATAATCGTACTATTTTTATGTTCTTTTATTGTTATATACTTTAAAGAAAAAAAGGTAAACAAGATGAAGCAATAAAAATCACTTTTTGCAGATGGCGACCGACGGGTTTTTAACATTAACTATATGAAACAAATAATAAATGAGAGAAAAAATCGTTTACCTTTTAGTAACATAAGTATAAAATATTAGACGGATGGAGAAATACGACGACATTGTTTCCGACTGGTATCTGAATCTGCAGACACCTTTCATCAATTTCATCAGAGGGCAGTTTCGCAAGATTTCGTATGACGACGCGATGGACCTGTATCAGCAAACGTTCACTGCCATATACGAGAATTTGCAAAAAGGGACCATTCAGGAGAATACGAAATGGAAGTCATACATCTTCGAGATAGGCAGACGCCAGGCGATGAAGATGATTGGCAAAGACTCTAAATCGACCGACATTTATATTCCCGATACCGATATCATCAAGGATGTGATTGAAAACATCACAGAAGAGGACTTGCCTATATATTAACAAGACGATGCGGTCGGAGTGCTGGAGCAACAGGTAAAATTTATTCCGGAACCTTGCCACACCATTCTCACACTGTTCTATTATAACAGACTGAGCATGACAGACATAGCACATGCCGTCAATCTTAAGAATGCCCAGACAGCGAAAGCTAAAAAGAACCAATGCATGGACAAACTGAAAACTCGCGTCAAGCAGGCTTTCAAATTTGCAGGAATAGATATATAATAAAATTATTGAATATGAACGAAACAGAACTTTTCGACAGATATTTATCGAAAGAGATGTCGGATGAAGAAAGACAGAATTTCGATGCGCAGTTGGAGCAGGACGAAGCACTGCGCCAAGCTTTCCATTTGCATGTAGCGACGCTGAAAGAGTTGGGCAAGCAGGCCGATCAAGAGAATGCTCAGTTCGGCGAAGCCATGAAACACATACCCAGAGATGAATTGGATGAGATCATAGGAAAGAATGCCAAAGGTAGAAATTCGGCAGCTAAAATCAGAAGTCTGAATATTACATGGACAATCTCTGTTGCCGCGGTATTGATCATTGGAGTATTCGGCATACGTTCGATGAAGACGAATTATGAAAACCGCAACGACAACCTCTTGGTGGAATATAATGCCGGAATGGTTTCGCGCGGAGCGGAAAGCGGACTTGACGCACTGATGAAAAATGTGACAGACGGCAAAGAACTGGATGCGACGACCAAACGACTGGAATCAATCTATAACAGCGACAGCCAGGACAGTCCTGTCGCTGGATGGTATCTGGCTCTGTCGTACATCAAACAGCACGACCACAGCAAGGCCATCGCAACGCTCAAATCATTGGAACAGAAATATCCAGAATTCGCCCAAAGCATCGGCGTGAAGGATCTGATATTGAAATTGCAATAACCAAGAAAAGCCTCTCCCCCACGAGAGGCTTTTGCTTTTATATCCCATCAAGCATGATGAATGCCGCCCAATCTTTCGGGTCACCGAACTCCGAAGAATCACGCAGCGATTTCTGTGCATCAATAAAAGCCTGGCGCTTGGTCTGACCACTCATCAGATTGTGATAAAATAGCGACATGAACTTCTGCGAAGCGACATCTTTCACGTTCCAGAGGCTCATCACGATGGTCTTCACGCCCGCCTGCTTGAATCCGCGTTGCAGCCCGAACACACCTTCGCTCGTCACATCGCCCAGTCCCGTCTCGCAGGCGGAAAGCACCAGAAGGTCGCAACCGCGCAAGTCGATGTCGGGAATCTCTTCTGCCAACAAAATGCCATCGTCGGTATGGGCGGGCAGCTGATTGCCCGACCATGCATTATTGGCACCGGCAAAAGCCAGTCCTGCGCGCTTCATCGACATATCCACAGCCGAGCGGTCGTCATTCATCATCAGACGGTTGATGAAAGTGTTGTCTTTCGCTTTCTGATCATTGAAGAAGAAACCATGCGTAGCCAGATGGATGATGCCCGTGTGCTTGCCGCTAAGATCCTTGAAAGACTCTTCCGTTCCGTCCTTTCCCGTCACAAGAGCGACATGGATATGGCCTTTGTTCAATTCGTCTGCAATATTTTCCACTTCTTTTTCCGTACCCTCTAGCGGCTTCAACGGGCCACGGGTATCTGTAGAGTCGACGGCAAGACCGCGCATAGCGACATTTTCTTCGCCCGACGTGTGGTACCGCCGTGCCGCGGCGGCCATTTCCTCGGTACCCATGAAATAATCTATATTGCCATAGAGGGCTGCTGTCTGCGGGCGCTTTTCGTTCCTGCCATAACAGATTTCTCTCGTCGAAGACACTCGGTAGAGATGGTATTTTTCGCTTGCCATTCTGCCCGACGAATCTCTGAATGCCTCAATATTGGTCTGATAAAACATGCCTGACGGAGAGAAATACACATCGCCCGTATCGCTCATATAGGGTTCCAGCTGCTTCCAAACCAGATTATACATCTGCCTGCACGTGTCACCGCTATACATATTGGCGGCATATCGGTCGAAATCCCGTTTCAATGCAAGCGGAATCATCTTGGGGCAGTCTGTATGCTTGTTCAAAACCAGTGCCGCATACATCACGCTGTCCCCCCCGCAATGGAAATTGAGAAACTCTATCGCTGTGTCTTTGGCTTTCAATGCCTGCTGCACATCGCGCCAACGGTATGTCATCGTTTTTGTGAAATCCCCATACAATGCGCTCTTTTCCATAATCGCGCGCTCTTCCTCCGTGCAAACAGTCTCTATCGAATCGGCTTCCAATGGCAAACTGCTGGCGGATGTATCATAAAGATGCGTCAAAGCCGCTTTGTTCTTTTCCAACTCGCCATAATCATTTATCAGTTGCCGATTGCCGCTGTCCATCACAATCTTCTTAAACTCCGTTTGCGTGCTTAGCAAAATACCTTTATAAAGTATTGCCGCATCATAACATGCTCCATACAGGGAATCACTCTGCAACTGGTAAGTCAGACGGGGAACCATGTCTGACAGTGCATGATTATACATGTTCCAGAACGTTTTTCTTTCGTCGGATGTAAGCCATAAAAAATTATCACGCACATATTGACGGATAATAGCCGAGAAATCAAGCGCATACGAGCAAGACTTTTTGTCATTGCCGACCTGATGATGATAGGGAACCAACTTAACAGCGCATTGATGTATTGATTACTTTTATTCCCCCAAATATTTTTAATCAGGTCTTTGTTTTCCTCTTCCAGTGCCAGCCCTTCCTTATATTTTCCCAAAGAAAAATCATAATATGCCAGATTATTCAATATGCCAATATAGATAGACATATTTTTGTTCCGGTTTGTTTCGATGATGTCTTTGGCCAATTGGCATAACTCAACAGCCCGTTGCTTTTCACCAAGTTTGAAGCAATAATAGGATAAATGATTGAGATAATTGGGATATTCGTTTGTATTATTATCTTTATATTTGCGCAAATTCTGTATTTCAAGTTCTTTCGCCTTTTTATCATTACCCTTCATGGCACTATAAAATGCCATGTTGTGCAGATAAAGGTTATTATTAATTTTAAAAATTGACGGTTCCAATTTATTAGATAAAGTTTCCCAAACAACTGCTTTCTCATAATCTCCCAAACAACTGTAATACAATGCCATATTTGAAATGCTCACATAATAATCTGAGAAAATACCATTCTTGTAACTTTCCCTAATTTTCAATGCTTGCGTTTCATATTTTATAGCATTCCGATAATCGCCCAAACAATAATAAATACCCGACATGGAATGAAGTGCCAAAGCAATTTCTTTATGATTATTCGGAAAAGACTCCATAATCATCAATGCGTGTTTATCCAGTTGTAATGCTTTTCTGAAATTGGAACTAATCTCATAATATGAAGCTAACGTGTTTAATGACTTAACATATTTCAGATTTATCTCGCCAAAGAACCTTTTGTATATTGACGCGACCCTCTTTCCACACTCAATGGCATGGTGATAATCTCCTGTTTTTGTATAATAACTAGCTAATATTGCTAAATTTGAAGCATATACCGTATCACGACCATACAAATTCTTTCTAATTTTCAAATACATGTCCCTGTATTTTATTGCTTCAACATAATATCTCTTAGCTCCGAAACTAGTTGATAAACTCTGCACAATTTGAATATATTCAGGATCCTTTCTTTTGTGCGATTTATCATAGTCACTCAATCGTGAAAGCAAATTGTTAATCGTCTTTTCTTTGGTGTTCTTGTCAAGCATCGCAAATAATTTGCCCAAGGATGTGGTGTCGTTATATTCGTTTTTATCAAATTTATCCTCCATAGTATCGGCCTTCCCCAATATTGAAGAAATGATTTCTTCGGGCGTCTTGCTATGCTTTTGCTTTTGCGAATACTTCTGCATCATCACGGCATATCGCTGATCTCCATGAATATAGTCCAGATCATCATCCTGCTGAATGTGAGAAATCTTTTTGAATCCCTTTTGCAACGCCCGTTCCAAATAATAAAATGTTGAATCTTCCTTATTCATGTCGGAATACAGACAAGCAGCATCATAATTATTACCTGGAGTATCATAAATAGTCAGCATTGCGTCCATGATTCTCTTAGCCTTGTCTTTCTGCCCTAAAAACAAATATGCATATTGCATGCAGCTGTTGGCATTAGGAACCGGTTCCAGCGATATTACTTTCTGATAATCCTTTTTCGCTTTGTGCCATTTTTTGATGGCTCTATACATATTGGCACGTCCAAGATAAGCATAAGGATAACTGGAATTCAATTTTATTGCTTGACTATAGTTTTTGATCGCTTCATCGTATTTTCTGAGATTATCATAACACCAACCTCGAAAGTAATATCCATTGAAATCTTTGTTCTGGCAAGTGATATATTTATTTATGGCCACGATTGCCTCATCCATGAACCCAGCATTAAATTCAATAATCGCTTTGGTCAAATAATATTTAGGTTCTATTTTTACAGCATTGTCGATGATCGATAATGCTTCCCTGTAATATCCGTTGCCTGCAAGCGTGTTAGCTATTTGACTATATTTTCTTGGCGTGACGGTATCCACATTCAATGTCGTGACTATTCTGGAGACCACACTGTCCATATTCTCTGTCTGCGCAAATGAAGAATTGAGCAATACGAATAATAATAAAATACTAAAGAGAATTCGCTTCATAAGATATAAAACTTTTAAGTCAGAGCAACGCCCTAATATCTTTCGTAATAAGGTTGTTGCAACGGAAAGATGCCGCTGCCCGCATATCGCTGGTTTTTGAAGTAGTCTCCCCAAACCAGCGGGTTGCCCGATTTGGCTATCAGCAGAGCCATGCAATAAGAGAGGGAGCCATTAAAACGTCGTATGCCCGTGCTCGTGTCGATATGCTCGAAATTACGTTCATTAGGTTTGCACGCCCCCACAGACATCAATGTCGCGCCACCGCTTATGATTTTGTTCCTGCAGATCATGTTCATGGGCAGGTTTTTGATTTTATGGATGTTAGGCGAGAAGACGCAATCCGTGCCGCGCTCATATTTCACCAAGTCGGCATCTATCGAATCATTTTCCTCAGCCCTGATGCCATCGCCCGAATGACAGGCATCCATAGAAATGAAAATAATGCCTTTGGGTCCGAGTTTCCTTTTCAGCTGATTTACGTAGACGTTCATTTCGTCATCGCGCAAATGTCTCGCTCCCGTGTACACGCCCTTTTTGTAAAACATGTGGGCATCATACGGGATGACCGATTCGTCCAGGCCATCAGGCTCATCGCGGTCCAAGTCCGCCATCTGCTGTCCGTGGCAAGAGAAATGAATGAACACCACATCACCCTTGTTGGATGCAGCGATAAGATGCCGCAGCCCATTCACAATATTGTTTTTTGTTGCCTTTGCGTCGACCAATTTTGTGATGGCATATCCCTGCCTCTTCAGCGGCTTTTCCATCAACGCTATATCATCAGCAGCATGTATGAAGTGCCAACCGCTCTCTGGGGGATAAGAACCTATCCCGACAAGGAAAGCTCTATTTTTCGCCAGCATACAGACTATTGGCATCATCTGCAACAATATCATTAGAAATAAAAATTTCATCTTCCTCATAACAGCTGCAAATATAACAATTTTATCACAACTACTCAATTTATGACTAAAATATTTTCATTTTAGGCTACATTGTCCAAATATCTATCATTGTTTATTAAACATACGCAATTAAACTATGATTATCAAGGCAAATATAATCAAGAATTGTGCAAGATGAATAATGCATTCAACGAATTATGAATTAAATATTTGCTCATATCAAATATATTCATTAAATTTGCAGTCACGAAAATGTTGGCCCCGTAGTTCAGCTGAATAGAATGTAGGATTCCGGTTCCTAAGATCATGGGTTTGAATCCCATCGGGGTCACTAATACTCAAAATCACAATTCAATAACCATCATTATGGATATTACCGAACGATTTATTAATTACACAAAATTCGACACTCAGTCGAGTGAAGATTCAGAGAGTGTGCCCAGTACTGCGAAACAATTGATTTTCGCAGAATATCTGAAAAAAGAACTTGAAGACGAAGGCCTCAGCGATGTGGAAATGGACGAGATGGGATACATCTATGCCACACTGAAAGCCAATACGAAGAAAGAGACGCCAACAATAGGTTTCATCTCGCATTATGATACGAGTACCGATTGTAGCGGTGCCAACATCAAAGCCCGCATCGTAAAAAATTATGACGGCAAGGATATCGTACTCTCAGACGG
>ENA-UOYA01004634-UOYA01004634.1-activated-sludge-metagenome-genome-assembly--contig:-NODE-4634-length-11362-cov-4.550367_pt1 | contig 11362 bp, 6 predicted proteins | sample MGYA00238163_ERZ764804 | MGnify/ENA primary metagenome ERZ764804 (study PRJEB28919, sample SAMN05720223) | activated sludge metagenome | isolation source: Anaerobic digester | place: Hong Kong...
CTGTGGTAGGAAACCGTTATTTGAAGGAACATGTAGAAAAATGGGGAATGAAAAAGATAGCCATTGTTCCTACCTGCATTGATATGGAAAAACATACCCTCAAAAAAGAGTATCCAAAACATAATAATCCTGTCATCATTGGCTGGACAGGTTTACATAGTAATCTTGGTTATTTGGATACTCTTAAAGAGACATTGAAAAAATTATCCACGAAGTATCCAATAAAACTTTTTGTCTCAACCAATGGAACAGAATATACTATGGATGGGGTAGATGTTGAATTTGAACCGTGGACTTTTGAAAAAGAGATTGAATATCTCCAAAAGCCTGATATTGGGCTTATGCCATTAATAGATACCCCCCGTGCACGCGGAAAATGTGCTTTTAAAGCACTGGAATATATGGGTGTGGGAACACCCGTGGTAATTTCCCCTGTTGGAATGAATGCAGAGGTAATTGAAGATGGTGTTCATGGCTTTTTTGCACGGACACCAGAAGAGTGGTTTGAGAAGTTAGAAATTCTAATTAAAAATCCAGACTTGCGAGAAGAGATGGGTAAAAAAGCACGGCAAAGAGTGATAGAACTATATTCGTTCGAAGCCAATTATCCTAAATTAAAAGAGTTTCTTCTGGAAATAGGAAAAAAACAAGGTTAACTACAATGAGAGAAACAAATAATCCGGATGTTGCCCTTGCCTGGGAATGGATTGAGGAATTACATAACTGGGTAGAAGAAAATAGCCTGCTTGGCTATGACCGATTTGACATAAAAGAACATTCTATAATTCGTTTCACTCAAACCATTCCTCCTCTACGAAAGATTACCTCTGGAATAACAGAATTTTTCCCTGTATTATCCCGCAAATTGTTCTGCATAAAATTTACAGAAAACCCAAAGGCTTATGCTTTAACAGCAGCGGGATATTTGCGATTGCATCAGATTGAGCCAGACCAGGGACATCTTGAAAAGGCACAATATTACTTACAATGGTTGAAAGCACATCGTATCAATTCAGTTGACGGTTGGAGTTGGGGCTACCCTTTCTCCTATACAGGGAAAGGGCTACATGTCCCAGCCAATACCCCTGTAAGTGTAGTCACAGCGATTGCAGGGCAAGCCTTTCTGCTGGCATATCAACTGACACAAGAAGAACAGTATTATGAGGCAATATCAGAGATTGCAAAATATTTTACAGAGGTTCTACCCAGATGGGAAATAAAACCTGAAGGCTTATTTTTTGCGTATGCGTTAGAAGGAGACCCTCGAAAGGTGCACAATGCAAACCTTTTAGTTGCAGAATTTTTATACCGTGCCTCTATTGTGCTTAATGATATTAAATATAGAGAAATAGCAGAACCTGCTGTTCAACTTTCTGCTTCAGCACAAAAGGAGAATGGAGCATGGACTTATGGATATGGGGAAGAAAATGACCCATCAGAGAAAAGCCTATATGAAATAGTGGACAATCATCATACAGGCTTTGTGTTAAGGTCTTTGTATGAAATCTATAAAGTAGCACCGTCAGAAACCCTGAAAGAAAGAATACTAAAAGGATTTCAGTTTTACACTACGCTATTTTCAGAAATTGGACAGCCTTATTTCTCAAATGCCAAAAAATCTCCTACCGATATTCATGCCTGTGCCGAGGGGATTCTGTGTCCATCTGTTTTATCTGAGGTTATTCCTGCGGCGCATGTTCTTGCCGTATTCGTTTTGCGTTGGTCCTGGTATTACATGCGAGACCACAAGACAGGTGAACTCTACTATCGCAGATACCCATTCTTTACATCAAAGATTACCTTTCCTCGTTGGGGGGTAGCATGGATGTTCCGAGCCATTTCAGAATATCTATATCATTTTCACGAGGTCAAAGAGCGAGTAGAACGATTGCGACTACAAACCATCCGTTGGATAGAAATAAAAGAGTAAAATGATATTTTTAATTAAATTATTGGAGTGAATTATGTTTCAAGGGATTATCAAAAAAGGGAAAGCCACAATAATTGAAGTTCCAGTCCCACAAATAGACAAAGGCATAGTTTTGATAAAAGTTGTTTCAAGTTGTATTTCTGCTGGGACAGAACTTAGCGGATTATCTAGAAGCAAGAAAAACCTAATTCAAAGGGCATGGGAACAGCCAGACAAGGTAAAAAAAGTTTTAGATACTCTTCGAGATGAAGGGTTTTCTGTGGCTTATGAAAAAGTAAAAAGTAAACTTGAATCAGGAACACCTATTGGCTATTCCATTAGTGGTATTGTGATAGGTATTGGAGAAGGTATAAATCAATTTAGAATAGGTGATAGGGTTTCAGCAGCAGGTGCTGGATACGCACATCACGCTGAATATGTTTGTGTTCCTTTGAATCTTGTTGTAAAAATTCCGCAAGACCTACCCTTTGAATATGCTTCAACTGTAGCCATTGGCAGTATTGCTATGCAAGGGGTTCGGAGATCTAATTTGCAAATTGGTGAATTAGGTGTCGTTTTCGGAGCAGGTATTATAGGACTTATTACAACACAAATTTTAAAATCTTCAGGAATACACACAGCAGTTATAGATATTGACAATCGCAGACTTGAAATTGCAAAAGAATTAGGAGCAGAACTGACAATAAATCCTTCTACACAAGATATAGTAAATTCCGTTATAACATGGAGCGATGGACAAGGTGCTGATGCGGTAATTTTTACTGCAAACACAGATAAAAGCGAGCCGTTATCCCAGTGTTTCCAGATGACTCGTAAAAAAGGAAAGGTCGTCCTCGTAGGCAGTGCAGAACTTAAAATAAATCGTGAAGATATTTATGCCAAAGAATTAGATTTTCTAATGTCTACCTCTTATGGTCTAGGTCGATATGATACGCAGTATGAAGAAAAAGGTATGGATTATCCTTACGCTTATGTTCGATGGACAGAGAATAGAAATATGAAAGAATACCTTCGTCTTATCCATAACAATTCGATAAATCTTGAACGACTCATTGAAAAAAATTATCCCATTAAACAAATTACGGAAGCTTTTGAAGCGTTATCCCATGAAGACCCGCGTCCTTTAATTGTATTACTTAATTATGGAGAAGTTGAAGAGAAAACTGCAATGGCTGACTATATGCAACAACAGAAACTTTACATTAGTAATAAACCTATTAAGAAGGGGGTTATTAATGTGGCTGTTGTAGGGACTGGTAATTTTGCAACAAGTATACACTTACCCAATCTTTCAAAACTTAAAGATAGATACTCCATCTATGCAGTAGTAAATCGAACAGGTTATAAAGCAAAAACAGTTGCTGAACAATATTCTGCAAAATATGCGACTACAAATATAGATGAGGTATTAAATGATGAACAAGTAGATTTGGTATTTATTACGACGAGGCATGATACCCATGCAGAACTTTGCCTGAAAGCACTTCTAGCCAACAAACATGTATTTGTAGAAAAGCCATTAGCCACATCTCAGGAAGAATTAGAAAAAATCAAAGAATTTTATAAAGATGACAACTCTTCTAAGCCTATTCTTTCTGTTGGTTTTAACCGTAGATTTAGTAAATATTTGAAAGAAATAAAAAAGTATACAGACCAGAGAATAAATCCTATGATAATTCATTATCGTATGAATGCTGGATTTCTACCGTTAGACCATTGGACTCATGAATCAGGTGGAAGAATAATTGGTGAGGCATGTCATATTATTGATTTAATAACATTTTTAACAAACAGTGAAGTAGGAAATATAATGGTTGAATCACTCAATCCTAATACAGAGGGGTATAATCCAAGCGATAATAAAACTTTTATTCTTAAATATAAAGATGGTTCAGTGGCTTGCATTGAATATTTTGCAGTTGGAAGTAAGAAACTTGGCAAGGAATATATGGAGGTTCATTTTGATGAAAAGAGCATAGTTCTTGATGACTATAAATCCTTAAAAGGTTATGGAATAAAAATTAATGAGTTTACAACTCGAACATCTCAAAAGGGGCATTTAGAAGAACTCATTGCCTTGCACGATTCACTCACAGGTAAAAATAATGAATGGCCTATTCCCCTTTGGGAATTAATCCAAACTACTGAAATTACCTTTGCTATTGCATAAGATTTGAACAACTTAAAAAAGCAACTATCATTTTATATTCTTAATCATTCGGGGAAGATGCCGATGGGTGCGGATAGGGTCTGATTGATGATGGCTTGAATGTCAGTAGCACTGAGACCGTTACCATCTACATCGGCGTTTACTTCGACAGGTAAACCTAATACAGATTGGACAGCAAGGTCTATATCCACATCATTTATTTCTTCATCACCATTAATGTCCCCTGTGCTGAGAGGCACATCTACGCGCGTGGCAAGCCCATTTTGAATCTCAATTGCATTGGCTCGATAGGGAATATATCCCTGTGCTACGAAGGCAAGGTTGTAGGTATCTGGCAATAATAATCGGTGATAATTTCCTATGCGTGGATGGTTAAATACAGGTTGAGCATTTCCCTGAACCAATACCTTTGTCCAGACAGGTTCACTATTGTTCCGGTCATAAATCAATCCACGCACTCCCCGAAGAACACACTCCATATACGATAACATGGATTCGCGATTCTTTCCCCATAATACAGGTATAATTGTTCCACCGGGAAATTTTGTGTTATACAATTCTATAGTAACCTCGATGCAACCTGTAAATCGGTAATTCCAATCTTGCATGCCGCCAGTAATTACATACCAGACTGCACCATTCACAATCCCGCCGGGAAATTCTGTGCTGTTATACATAAGGGAGTTGTATTGGGCATATTGTGTGGACAGCCAGCGGATAAGGGTATCGTCTGGTGTAGGTGCTTCTACACCGCTGGGTCCACCGTCATCATCATAAGGATAGTTGACAACACAGGAACCTCCATGAAAATTCGCAGATAGGACAAAATTATGGTCCATACACCATCGCATAATGTGCTGTATCTCGGGTTGACGAGTTTCAATGGAAGGGTTTCCACCATCATAATAAAAAGTATTGAAATCGGTTGGATATTCAGGAAAAGAACGATTTAAATCGTAGCCATTGGCATTCCTACGCGTTACCAATTCACGCCCATCCGGGTTCATTAAAGGCACAATCCATATTGAAATTTCATCTACAAGATTTCTGATATGCGGGTCGGATGTGTAGTTTTGTAGTAAATATTGAGCAAGGGATAGACACAGTTCTGTCCCCACGGGTTCATCACCATGAATGGTTGAGATATATTTGAATTCTGGTTCATCTTCTTCGATGTCAGGATTATCTGTAATATGAATAGCCCAGAGTTCTCGTCCCTGAACAGACTGTCCCAACGAGATTAATCGGGAAAGGTTGGGATATGTATTTGCAAGGTCTTGTAGAAATTGTGTAAGTTCGGCGTAGTTATGGTATCCCGATGGTGTTTTCTCTTGAAGGGGTGATGGGTCTGTCCCTAATACTTGTGGATTAAATCCCATGTTTTGAAGTTTCTCCAACGCCTCCACGGGGATATAAACTTGTGCAACCTTGCCATTATAGGTATCCACAGAATAACCCTGTTGTTCGAGCCAGGTCAGTTCTTGTGGATTATCTATGTCTACCTGCACGATATACCACAGAGGTAGAGATATCTCACCTGCGAATGAGACGGCTACTATAAATATCAAAGCAAAGAATAATACGCATAAGAATCGTTTTTTTGCCATATCTTTGACCTTATCGCAAATATAAAACTCTACTTATTATTTTACCACTATGGTATAGGTTTTTGCCTGAATCTGGTTGTCAGGACCTTGAACCTGTAATTCCACTGCATATTCCCCTTGCGAAGGGAAAGTAAATGTAAAAGAAGGCTCTTTAAATTTGTGTTTGTCCTGTATCTTCCATTCACACTTTTTTATCATGGTTTCAATAGGGAAACTTAAACTTGACCCTTCGGGAAAATCATCACCAACAGGCACAGGCAACTTTCCCGGCGGCATAGCAACAAGTTCTTTTAGCGAAAAGGTATATTCCCGATTTGCTTCCAATACCGAATCATGAATAACGGAGCGGAAACGAAAAGCAGGAAACCCCACAAGGGTCTCTGCCGCTGCTTTGAGTGCTATTTGGTAAGCAGAGACTTCCGCATACGCAATAAGAATGGCGTCTGCCCTTTTCGCACAGGAAATAGCCTGTGGATGACCCAAAACAATAGCCACCACCTTTGAACCTGTGTCTTTCAGTCGTCCAATTAACTCTTCCTGTTCCGCCAATCTCATAGATGAGGCTACCGTGCATATTATTACAGGTGCCTTACCCAAAGTCTTTTCTGCACGGTCAATCTCAAAATCCTGGATATAACCTAAACGAGGCGAAGAAGGCATAACTTGAAGTCCAATGTTTTTATGATACTTTTTTAAATATTTTTCCAATTCCTCTACGCCAACAGGTCCTGTGATACCAATTGCTGCCACGGACTTCTTAACTAATGGGAGTAGCCCCCCATCGTTTTTTACTAAGGTTACAGAATTTTTAAGAATATAATATGAGTCATCAAAAATATTACCTTTAGATTTCGTCAATTCTGCAGGTTTTACTACACTCTTCTCTTTCTGTGGATTCTCTTTATTAAATTGTGTATCTTTCAATGATTTTACACGGGAATAGGATTCATCAATTCGGGAAAGGGGTATTTCCTGTTGCTGAACTGCATAGCAGATGCGTTCAATGGCACGACTTGCTGTGTTTGTCGGACCCTGATAATATAAAACATCAGCGCCGTTTTTCAGTGCTTCCAATGCGGCTTCCGATGGGTCTGTAAACTGTAAGATTTCGGGTGCGTCCAAAGGACCGGCAATAACTACACCGCCAAAGCCCATTTTCTTTCGTAGCAATTCAGAGATTACAGCATGCGAAATGCAGGCAGGTTTCCCCTGCGGTTCCAATGTGGGCACCAGAGTTGTCCCTACATGAATAATAGGACAAGCCATATCTATCAGTTTTTTATAAGGAAGGGCATCATTGTCCATCAGATATTGTTCTGGCGTGAGTAATACAGCGGCCTGAACCCCTTGACGATTTGTTTGCCCACCCGGAAAATCCATAGGCACCATAAGCGTTGTGGATAAATCCCACTGCTGATACATTTGCATAGCCACCTCGGAGGCTGTCTGTGCATTTGTGCCTAAACACTGCAAATTGCTTTTTGCCTTAGGCAAGAGCGACGCCAGGCTCAGGTGAGGTCCTAACATCATATTCAGATTGAGCCCCTGCATATAACTTTTCCAGAGTTGCACAATTCGTTCCACATTGCTTGCGTCAGGATTGGCAGAAAGGGCTAACAGTGGTGGCAGGTTAACATACGACGAAGGAACAGCCTGTTGCCTTTCTATTACCTCATACAAATCCCCTGCCAACCATAGCGGCAAGCCCTCATTTTGAAGGGTGGAGTTCATCTCTGTAATATAATCCATTGCTCGTTTTGGTTCGAGAATCTGTGGTATAACTACGCCTGCGGGAGTATATTGTGACAAAAAAACACGGTCATCGGACCTTGTCCCGTGCATACCTTGAAGTGTTATCAAAAAAAGTTGGCTAATTTTTAAACGCAACTCATCTTTCGCTTTTTCAATCTGTTTCTTGCTTTTTGCATTACTTTCTTCCTCCTTTTTCTCTTGAATCCGAATCTCATCACTATTTATCGCTGAAGATGGACTTGAAGATTCCTCAGCCGTTAAGATACCGAACAAAAACGCAAAATAAAATATCATAGCCGTTTCCTAATCTTTTCATTAACAATTAAATATAAACAATAGAATGTCAAATTAACAAATTAAAGTGAGATTGGCATACCCTCCTCCGCTTCGGTTCACAAAAATATTACTAAAGATATGTGTTAAAATCACTCCTGTCCGATAAAAGATTATGGGAAAGACTTTTACATATTGAGATAGGCAATTTTCTCCCTTACTTATTTAGCATATAACGGTATCTCTGCATCTGAGAAATTCTTGACTTTTATAAAGTTTTGTTATAGAATCTTATTTAGAACAATTTAAACAAATATATAAAAGGAGGTGTTGTGCAGAATAATAGAAATGATAAAGTAAAAGTAGCAAAACTAATTTAATCCCACTAACAACTATTAAAAAAGGAGAGAAGTTATGTTGAAGGAGAAAAACAAGTTTTTTAGTGTAGTGGCATTAGCGGTATTAGTCGGTGTTCTGTTTTCAGGATGTCCCACAGGTGCACCTATGAGCACGACAAAATTAGAAATTGGTGGGGAAATGGTATCGGATGTTTTAGGAGCATGGAAGGAAAAGTGGTATAAGTTTGAAATAGATGCGGATAATACACCGTTTCTTTTGATTTTCAAGAATTTAGACGCAGCAGATGAATCCTGGTTAGGTTACCAAATTAATTGGTATTACAAAGGTGATAATGGATTGGTTCTATTGAGTGCAATGGAAGAGGAACCCACTGGTCCTGCCAATCCTAACAATGTTGTAATTTTTGAAAACAAAGAAAGGATTTTTTATGTAGCCCCTTATAAAGGAACTTACTATATTCGCCTTTATGGGTATGCACAACCTACTTCTGAAAATAAGAAATATGAGTTGAGGTATGTAATAGGTCTGGCAAAGCCAGAAACCTATGCCGACGCTACAAATATAGGGGTAGGAACCTCGCAAGAAGTAATGGTCAATGCAGACATACTAAGTGTATACAAATTAGCGGTAACCCCGGGAAATGTTTTCCAGTTGAAGATAGAAGATACACTCAGTACAGATATTGTTAACTTGGAAAAACCCATTGCCTATTTAAAATTAAGACTTATCAGAATGAATAAACATGGGGATACTTCTACTATAGAGACAAGAGAAGGCTTTACAAAATTTGCTTATAACCTTCCTATTCACAGTACAGATACAAATTCATACTATTTAGTTTTAGAAACTCATGAGGGAATCGAATTTAAGAGTGTACGGGCGAATATCTCATTATCTCAAGTACCGGTAGAGTCAATCCTTCCGAGTGAAACACCCAAAGATGTTCCTATCAGTGGTAAAGAGATAAAGGCATTAAAACTACAGGTAGAATCGGAAAAGGTATATTCATTAACATTGGTAAACTCTGGGGGCGTTAATGTCTCTATAGTAAAAATCAATGCTAATAGTGTCGTATCGGATGTTTTATCTCCTATCTTTACTGTCCCCAAAAATAACACAGATGAATATTACATAATATTAGAAGGGACCAGTTTGGATACAAACGCAACGGTAAGAGTAACTTTCAATACAATACTATAAGCAATAAGATACTGAACCTATCATAGCCTTATAAAAGTCCAGGGCAATGTGATAAGATTGCTCTGGACTTTTTATTTGATTTGCAATTGTGTTTAATAAATCGCACCCCGTAATTGGATTGGATATTGTCCGGTGTATTAAAATGATTTGTAATTTATATAAGGAAGAACTCTTATTATGAAAATCGTAAGGTTTATTTTTATTGTCTTTATCGTATTTGGGGGTTGGTTGGATTGGGGATGTTCTAAGAAAGAAACTACAAAAGAAGGGACACCAACTCGCCCTATCGTCGGAGCATCGCTATTGACACAAACGCATGTGTTTTATCAGGACCTTGCCGATGCAATGAAAGAGACAGCAGGACAGGGAAACCTTAACCTTCGGCTTCAATATGCAGAGTTTGACCCTCGTAAACAGAATGACCAGATTGAGATGTTCGTTTTGCAAGGGGTCCAGGCATTGGTAGTTGCACCAACGGATTCCAGTGGTATGGCTCCTGTGATAAAGTTGGCGATGGAAAAGAAAATCCCGGTGTTCACTGTAGATATTGCGGTCAAAGATACCACAGTTGTTTGCCATATTGCCTCAGATAATTATCAAGGAGGTGTTCTGTTAGGTCAATTTCTTGCAGAGCAGTTAAACGGTAAAGGGAAGATTGCTATCATTGACCATCCTATGGTGACTTCGGTTCAGGAACGAGTAAAAGGATTTGAAGAGGCTGTGTCGAAGTTTCCTGAAATTACGATTGTCCAAAAAGTGCCGGGAGAAGGGCAGCGGGACAAGGCTATGCGTGCTGCACAGGATTTGATAGCGTCTCGTTCTGACCTTGACGCTATCTTTGGGATTAATGATGATTCTGCGCTGGGTGCTCTGGCAGCGGTAGAGTCCGCAGGATTGCAGGGAAAAATTAAAATTGTGGGTTTTGACGCTACACCTGAAGCATGCCGGGCTATTCGTGAAGGGAAGGCATTGATAGCAGATATTGCCCAGTTCCCTAAAGAGATAGGAAAGTCCACTATGGAAACTATTGCTGAATATCTTAAAGGGGTGCAGGTTCCACCCGTTAAATATATACCTGTAAAATTAATTACCCGCGAAATTTTATTATCAGAAGGGACAAAGTCATGAGTGATTTGCTACTTGAAATGAAGGATATTACTAAACGGTTCCCGGGTGTTCTGGCATTGGATAAAGTAAGGTTGGAGGTTCGATATGGAGAGGTTCACTGTTTAGTCGGTGAAAACGGTGCAGGAAAGTCAACGCTAATGAAAATTCTATCAGGGGCAATTCCTCTGGATTCAGGTGAGATTCTGCTTGAAGGAAAATCTATCCAAATCACTTCTCCTTATCATGCACAACAATTGGGTATTAGCATGATATACCAGGAATTTAACTTGATACCTTATTTAAGTGTAGCGGAAAATATATTTTTAGGTCGTGAACCGCGTATTGAGAAAACGCCATTTATAAATTGGAAGCGAATGTATAATGAAGCACACGAAGTATTGGAACAAGTGGGATTGAAGTTAGATGTCCGTGTGCCTGTAGCGGAATTGAGTATCGCCCAGCAACAGATGGTTGAAATTGCCAAAGCATTAAGTATCAAAGCCAAAATTATCGTCATGGACGAGCCTTCTGCTACGCTTACCGAGCATGAACTAAAAACCTTGTTTGAACTGATTAAAACATTACGAAGACAAAATTTAGGAATTATCTATATATCCCATCGTCTTGAAGAATTATATGAGATTGGCAATCGTGTTACGGTTATGCGCGATGGGCAATATGTAGGAACGCATGAAGTATGTGATGTAACCCGAGAAGATTTAATACGGATGATGGTGGGACGCGAACTTACAAAGGAATATCCAAAAATATCTCTTCCGCGTGGAAAAGAAAAATTGCGGGTCGAGAATTTAACACGCAAAGGTGCATTCTACAACATTAATTTTTCTGTGTATGCAGGCGAGATTGTAGGATTGACCGGTCTGGTAGGTGCAGGTAGAACGGAGGTAGCCCGGGCTATATTTGGGGCAGACCCCATAGATGAGGGTAAGATTTATGTAGAGG
>ENA-UOYA01004635-UOYA01004635.1-activated-sludge-metagenome-genome-assembly--contig:-NODE-4635-length-11361-cov-22.978242_pt1 | contig 11361 bp, 8 predicted proteins | sample MGYA00238163_ERZ764804 | MGnify/ENA primary metagenome ERZ764804 (study PRJEB28919, sample SAMN05720223) | activated sludge metagenome | isolation source: Anaerobic digester | place: Hong Kong...
GAATAAAAGATAAAAAAGCCAATTTAAGGAATTCATGTGTTCCCCTTATGACTCCAGGATATCCGACTGCTTCTGTTCCCTATTTGCCAGAGGATTCTTTGGTAATATTATCTAATGAAGTTGACAAAAGATGTGCCGAAAAAATTGTAAAGGAAGTTAAAGAAGTCAAAGGGGTTTTAAAAGGAGACGCAAGAAAAACTGTGGGCATAAAGGATTCTGATTCAAATCCTCATGTATATGAACTTCTTGCCGGATGCGATTTGAGATGTGACATTATAAAGACTCCTTACGGAGCTCTGGGAATATACAAGTATCAGCATGAAATTCATATAGAGTTTCCAACAGTAGCATCGCCGAAAATAGGGATACTTGAAAAAGCGTTGAAAGGTTATGATAAGCCTTCTGTTCTTGATTGTACGTGCGGCCCCGGAACGTTAGGAATCACATGCCTTAAAGCCGGCGCGCGAAAAGTTGTTTTTAATGATATATGGCGTCCTGCAATAGAAATTACTTTGATTAATCTGGAAGCTAATGGATTTCCAGTTAAACATTCAGACAACGAAGATAAATTAATAGCATCCGGAGACAAATTTGAAGCTTATAGTATGGATATAAGAGAATTAGCGAATTGTCTGGATGAAGAATTTGATATTTGTATAATTGATGCATTTCCTGGTGTGGATACAACGGAATTTGTGGAAGCTGCAGGTAAATTAGGCAAAGAAATTGTCGTGATTTGAAGTAGAATTATATGAGGTTTCCATTTCTTATGATTCACTAAAATTGATTTTTATGAATTGGACACAACTACTGAACTTACTCTATCCTAATTTTTCTACTTTTTACACCTTCTCATGCTGTTGTTCAGTTCTTCTCATTATACCATTCATCCCTTGCTTCCACTAGCGCTCTGAGATTTTCAAGTGGCGTCCTCGGAGCAATTCCGCAGCCCAGAGCAAGAATATCCACACCCTCGGAAAGACATTGTTTTGCTTCGGCTTTCACGGAAGCGGGAGTTCCGAAAAGCAGAGTTCGTGAAGGAGAAACGTTTCCAATAATTCTAGACCTTTCTCCGATTGATGCTTTTGCATCTTTTATGCTCACCCTTTCTTCAATGCTGATGGCATCGAAACCGCACTCTGAAAGGGTCTTCAGGGCATTTCCCGTATCACCGCAGATATGGAGAATTTTAGGACCTTTTACTTTCTTGCAGAACCTTTTGTAGAAAGGTTTAATAGAATTTTCCAGAACCGAAGGAGGCATCATTCTTGGGTCGATTATTCCTCCGTCTGGCATACAAATGACATCTGCACCGTGCTCGAAAAGTGCATTTGCGTATTCTATGCAGATCTCAGTGCAAGTTTCCATGAACGCATCGAAATAGTCGGGCTTTTTTATTGTCCAGATAAGGCAGTTTTTTATTTCGGCAATATGGGTAAAAACCGTAAGAGGACCCTCCATACCTGCAATAAGGGGGATTTCACTATTACTTTCGTTGCCTGTACGGGCTTTCAGAATTTCGGTTGTTTTCAGAACAGTAGGAATTCTTCCCTTTTCGAGAAGGTTTTCCGGAATCTTGAGTTTTTCAGGCCCATTTGAGAAAGGATGAGTTAAAACCGAAGGCTGGATCTCTTTTGTGCCCATTCTCACATTACAACCCATAACCTCAGCAATCACTGTAAGGCAGTAGGGATAGCGTACAGCTTCAAGCCCTGCAAATTTATGGGCTGCAAGGGCAAGAGCTGCCATCTTCTCAGGGTCGGAGTGGGCTTCCGGCCAGGCTGCCCCGGTTATGTCCATCAGTTCTACGGTTCCTGTCTGGGTTACAGAGAGGCAGGGAATTTTATCGGTAGTTTTCCCCTGAAGGGCATTTATTAATCTCGTTCTCAGGTTTTGCTCCATTTGTGACCTCCAGAACTAAAATCACGACATATGAGAATTATACGTAATAAAGTAGGACTTACGCAGTTGAACAAAACACCAGTAGCATGAAGTGTCAAACTGTCTAAAGCACAATATTCATGGCAAGCCCTCATGTGCTTGGTTTTACTTCTCAAGTGCGTAACTCCTATAAAGAAAGAATAATATAAAAAAGGAATAATGATATTTAAAATGATGAGGCTCGTTATCTATTTCAAATCAAAGCGATAAATGAAATCTTCGAATAACAGGCACAACAAATGAAAGTGCTTGAAAGTACCTTTATACTAAATCAGCAAGCTACCTATCTTCCAGTTATAGCATTTCGTACAGCAATATAAGATTGTTCTACAATTTTCATACTTCCCTCAGGTCAATAATTTTCATATCAAATTTGAAGTGATGTCGCGAACATATTCATTGCTTACAGCGGGGTGTACCAGCACAATTTTGATTACATACTAATAAGTAATAAATCACGCATGTCTGTCACAGAAAAAACAATTAATTCTCGTTTACCAGGTTTTTGCCATTTTAAGTTCAGTAACTCATAGGGGGAAAAACATGATCCAGATTGCCCTTTACGGAAAGGGAGGCATAGGCAAGTCTACAGTTTCTGCAAACCTTTCGGCTGCGCTCTCCGATTTAAAAAAACGGGTCCTGCAGATAGGCTGTGACCCGAAACACGATTCTACCCGCCTTCTCCTTGGTGGAGCTGTCATACCCACAGTGCTTGACTATATGCGCGAAACTCCTCAGGAAATGCAGCAGCTTGAAGCCCTGGTCTTTGAAGGCTACGGAGGTACTGCTTGTGTGGAAGCAGGAGGCCCAAAACCCGGTATTGGCTGTGCGGGGAGAGGGATACTGAGCAGTTTTGAGGTTCTAAAACGCCTGGGGCTCAGGGCTTCTTCCTTTGATGTCGTCCTCTATGATGTGCTCGGGGACGTGGTCTGCGGCGGGTTTGCAGTCCCTCTCAGAAAAGAATATGCCAATGCGGTTTTTCTGGTAACTTCCGGGGAATATATGGCCCTGTACGCAGCCAACAACATCCTCCGGGGAATCCGGAATTTCGAGGATGCAGCCCCAAGGGTTGCAGGCATCATCTTCAACAGGAGGGGTCTTTTTGCTGAGGAGGAAAGGGTATTTGCCTTTGCCCGGGCGGCAGGGCTGCCAGTGCTGGTTTCCCTCCCCAGAGACGAAGTCTTTTCCCAGGCTGAAAAAGCCGGAAAAACCCTGGTCGAAGCATTCCCTTCCTCTGCTCCTGCAGGTATTTTCAGGGAGCTGGCAGTGTATGTGGAAAACCTGGAAAAGGACCGGAGCCTGCTCCACCCTGCCAACCCCCTAAGTGACCTTGAGCTTGAAGCTCTGGTGCTGGGAAGACGAGAACCGCCCTGCATAAAGCCATTCAACACGGGTCCTGCATCCGAAAAAAGACCCTTTGATGAACCTGGTCCCCTCAGCCGGGAAACCAGGCCTTCCGCAGAAATCCTCTCCCTAATTCCCGAAACAAAGTCCACAGGAACTCACGAAGAGGTGCCCTCAGCCCCCTCAGCGGCAAATCCCAAGCCGCTCCTTTACGGCTGTGCGTTTTCAGGAGCTACTACAGCGACTTTTCAGGTTAACGATGCCGCCACGGTCCTTCACGGGCCACGGAGCTGCACCCATATTACAGCCGATGCCCTTGCCTGCTCGTTTTTAAGAGGAGGTGGAATAAATGTCCCTGCTGGAGAGGCAAAGCAGATCCCTGGACTCCTGCCGACAGATATGGAGGAAGAGGATGTCATCTTCGGAGGGCTTGAAAAGCTTGAAAGGAAAATCGAAGAAGCCCTTTCAGCTGGCTGGAAAACAGTCTTTGTAGTGAACACCTGCCCCGGAGGAATCATAGGAGACGATATAAGGGAGGCAGCCTCAAGAGCCGAAGCCCGTTTTCCCGAAGCAAGGGTCATCCTTGTCCCTGTGGAAGGAGTACTTACGGGAGACTTTTCTACCGGGCTGCTTGAGGGCTACAAACGGGTTGCTGACCTGATCGACCCCTCCGTAAAGCCCGAAAAAGGCCTGGTCAATATTATCGGAGAAAGGAGCTTTTCCCTGCAAGAAGAAGAACATTTCCGTACTATTGAGAGGTTGCTCGAAAGGCTAGGGTATAGAGTCAATTGCAGGTTTTTAAAAAGGGCAGACACACTTTCCATTCGCTCTCTTAAAAAAGCAGAAATCAACCTGCTGGCATGCGACGACCCCGAGACCCAAACCCTGCAGGCATACCTTTCCGAGCGTTTTGGGCTTGAGTTTTTTGAGCTTCCTTTCCCTATAGGTTTCCGAAAAAGTTCCCTCTGGGTAAAAGCCCTAACAGCACGCCTGCTTCCAGGAAAAGACATCTCCCCTTTGCTGCGGGAACAGGAAGAAGTGTACAGAGCAGAAATTGAGAAATATGCCCCCTATCTTTCGGGAAAGCGCGTACTCCTTGTGAGCTACACCGAGGATATCGGGTGGATCCTGGACACGATCCGGGACCTGGGAATGGAAATCGTCAAGGTTGGAGTTCCAGTCTCTTTTTTCGGGAGGGAAAGCCCGGACCTCCTGTCCCACGAAAACTTCCCTGTGGAGAGAAACTATACAGATGAAAAGAGGGCAAGGGATGTCAGGACCCTCATGCCGGACCTAGTCCTTTCGAATTATGTTCCTTCAGTTCCTGAAGATGGAGTGCATTACGATACCATACCCTTATCCCCGCAGGTAGGGTTCCTGAGCGGGCTTGAACTTGCAAAGCGCTGGAGTACTCTTTTGCGGCTGCCGATTGTGGAAGGGTGGAAGTACGATGGAGGTGATGAATGTTGATTTTTTCCCCTGACGCTTTTACGGGTTCTATCCTTGCGGTGGAAGGAATAAGGGATGCGGCTGTGATCCTAAATGGGCCTACGGGGTGCAAGTTATACCACAGTTTTCTCTCGGACAGGCAGTTTCCCAGGGAAAGTTCCCATGATCCACTGGCATTCCAGGACGAGTTCTATTTCGGTCAGCCCAGAGTTCCCTGCACCTGCCTGGATGGTGAAGACTACATCCGAGGTTCCCTTGAAAAATTTGAGAGGGCACTTGCAGCAATAGCAGCAAAAGAAAAAGGCCTCCTTGCAGTGGTTAATTCCCCAGGAGCAAGCCTTATAGGAGACGATCTGGAGAGTGTAATTAAAAAAACAGGGATGCAAGAGCGCTGTTTTGTGGTGGAAAATGCTGGTTTTTCCCTTCCAGCAGCCCGGGGCTTTGAAAATACTGCCCTTGCCCTGCTCGAACACCTGAAACTCCGGCCTCCCAATCTCTCGAGCTCTTCGAAAAAAGTGAATCTGATAGGGATTTCCCTGCTCCACAAACACTGGGAAGGATCGGTTGCGGAAATGAAGCGGCTTCTGGATTTTCTGGGCCTGGAAGTGGGTGCTGTTCTCCTTGCCGGAACTACCCTTGAAGAAATCCGAGAATCAGGCGATGCCGTCTGTAATATCGTCCTTTTCCCCGAATACGGTAGAAAGATTGCAGAATGGTACAGGGAACACGTCGGTATCCCTGCTGTATTTTCTCCTCTTGGGGCTCCCCTTGGATTTGATGCGAGTGAAAGCCTGTTGAGAGAAGTTGCAGCCGTCTTGGATATTGACCCTGCACCTGCCCTTGCCAAAGTATGGAAAGCCAGGAAGGCCAGTTACCGACAGATTTCGCGCTTCCATTCATACTCAGGGCTTCCCAAAGGAGCCAGTTTTTCAATCAAGGCCGAAAGTTCCCTTGCATTCCCCATTACACACTGGCTTTACTCTTATCTGGGCATGGCACCCCTTGCAGTAAAACTGCTTCCAGGAAGCGACCCTGAAATAGCGGGATCTCTCAGGGTGTTTCTGGAGGAAAAGGGCTTTTGTGAAGCCTGGGATAGGGACCCTTCCCTTGAATCGGCTGATATTGCTTTTGCTGACGGCCCTACCCTTCAGCTTTTGAAAGCAAAAGGATGCTGCAAAGCCGGCATCGAAATCGCCCTTCCGGAAGAAGGGTATATTCACTTAATCCCAAAAACATATCTGGGAGTTTCGGGCGCCCTTCTCCTCCTGGAAGAAATCATTAACGGATTGCGTTCCACTTGAATATCTAATGTTTGAAGGGCAGGAAAGAGAAGAAAAGACTGGAAGAAAAAATAATTTTTGAGATAGTACGCTTATATATAAGAATCGGCGATTCGAAAAAAGTCAATCTCTCCATCCAATATCAGACTTAATTAGAGATATCGTTCTGACAAGAGCCTTTCTACCCTTAACACTGGAGAATTGTCTGATACCTATTAAGGTTCCAACGATCAATTCTGCACGTGCTTCTGCAGGACCAGAGAAATTAAACTCTCCCTGTTCCAAACCGGTTTTAAGAACTCTAGAAAACCAGTATAATATTTCATCCAGTAGTAACAGACTTTGCTTTTGAACTTTCTCCGGAAGTTCCTCATGGTAGATGATTACCGAACCTGGAGGGCAGATACATCTGCCTTCATCGAAATCCCTAATTGTGTAATCAAAATAAGATTGAAGCTGCTCACGGGCTGTGCCTCCAGCCTCCACTACTTGAGAAAAATTTGCAGCTATTTCCTTTCTGCTGTCTTCAAGTAAAGCTGCAACCAGATCTTCTTTTTTGGGATAGTAATTATGAATTGCGGCATTTTTTATTCCTAGCTTCTGAGAAATGTCTTTGTAACTAAATCCGTTATAACCTCTGGATTGCAGAAAAATCCTTGCGTAATAGATTATCTGTTGATTCGTTTGATTCATATCTTTCATAACCACACATGTATCCTTTAATAAGTTAATTGAATAGAAAGTAAAAAGCGGAAATAAGGCAAAAGTAAGTGACAATAAGAGAAAGCAGTAAAAATAATTCAAGCATCTCTTATTGCACATACAATTTTCTCTATATACTCTACACTTGGAGGGAATTTTTTTTCAATCCCGAGTTTAGTAACCATCAGTTGCACATCTGCCTTTAAGCCGGCTTCATTGAGTTTTTTTGTGGCACAGTATTCTGTACAGCCATCTAGGGCTAGAATTCTGAAGCCATCTGAGATTGCATCTTCTACATAATCAACTCCTTTATGAGCAGCTGCAGTTCTATACATATCCGGTCTTCGGAAAGCAAGAGTTGAGGCTGCCTGCATCGTAAGTTTTCCGGTGTCTGAAGCGCCTGAACAGGCAAAAATAAGGGTTTTTCTTTTTTTTGAAGCATTATGTGCATCATTACCACTTTGAGGTAGAGGCTCGGATGTTCCTGTTTTTACGGTTTCCATGACTGATTACAACCTTGTGAGAAATTGTTTCAAAAATGTTGAAATAGGTCTGAAATAGGTTCATTAAAACACATTTTTAGACTTCATTGAATTCAATACTGAGGCCGCCTGCTTTTTTTACCAAGGATTTTGCAAGGAAACCGCTCTCCATTCTGCATAGATTAAGTACTGCACAGGGTACAAGGCAATTTGAAGAGCAATCTGCTTCATGTGCCCTATCAATAACATAATTGTTTTTGATATCCAGAATTTCCATCATGGGAACCTCCATGTGAGAAATTTTCTTTACTTTTGCACATGGGGTTTCGATGTCAACAATAATTTTATTTCCTTTTTTGCTTCCACGTATTTTGTGAACAAAATCGCAGAGATTCGAATTTACAGTAAATTCAGTCAATTTGTCACCTTCGGTTTTAATCATTAAATTTTTTTGGGTATTTATATTTTCAGAATTTATTCGTTATTAGAATAATAACTTACTTACATATAAGTAAGTACCGATTAAAACACAAAATAATCAAAAGTTCCAACTTTAGATAAATATTCAAAATACCTGAGGTTAAGAAATTTATTAAGAGGGTTCATCCCTAAACTAGCTTTATTTTCAATAAACAAGGATTTTAGAATTATTTTTCATGCTTAGGAACTCGATTTGCTTCAGGATACAAGATTCAAAGATGCGATTTTGAGTTTTGGCATTATCTCCCCTTTTCTCTTACACTTATCAAACATAAAACAAATTTACTTGTTCGTGGCTTAAAAGAAATTTGAGTTAGATACAGAAAAATTATTTTAATTGGAGTAAATAATATTTTCGATATCAATAGACATTGAAATAAAGTAAAGTTGAGTAACTCTAATGGCGGTTTTTTTAGTTTCAGTGATTACTTACATGCAAGTAAAGTAAACTTTAGTGATACTAAAGATAATTTTTTAATTAGTGTTATATATAATTAAGCACTTTCTATGTTCTAGCTTGTCTTGGTTTAATTACAGACTAATCCTACATTCACATTTTACAGATTACAGAAAATTTGAGGTAACAAAAATGACAATCGTCGAAGATGCAAAAAAAGGAATTATCACCGAAGAGATGAAGATCGTTGCAAAGGACGAAGGGATTGACCCAGAATTCATCCGTCGTGGTATTGCAACCGGAAGGATCGTTATTCCAACTTCCCCCTACAGGCAGGTAAAGTTCTACGGTATCGGCGAAGGGCTCACGACCAAAGTAAATGCTTCTATCGGTGTATCCTCGGATATTGTTGATGAAGAAATGGAAGTCAAGAAAGCCCAAGCTGCAGAAAAAGCAGGTGCAAACACCCTTATGGAACTTGGAACTGGCGGAGACTTCCTTAGAATCAGGAAAAAAGTCATTGACAGCATCTCCCTTTCAGTTGGTTCAGTGCCTCTTTATCAGGCTTTCATCGAAGCTGCAAGAAAATACGGTTCAATTGTGCATATGACAGAAGACGAGCTCTTTAAGGCAATTGAAGATCAGGCAAAACTCGGAACCAATTTCATGGCAATCCATACAGGGATCAACAAAATCACCATGGACAGGCTTAAAGCCCACGGAAGGTACGGCGGACTGTGCTCCCGCGGCGGCGCTTTCATGAGCTCCTGGATGCTCCACAACGAAAAGGAAAACCCACTTTATGCAAACTTCGACTACCTCGTTGAAATCCTTAAGGAACACGAAGTTACCCTCTCTACCGGTAATGGAATGCGTGCAGGTGCAGTCCATGACGCTACCGACCGCGCCCAGATCCAGGAATTGATAATTAACTCCGAAATGGCTGAAAAGGCACACCAGCAGGGCGTACAGGTCATTGTTGAAGGTCCGGGTCACGTTCCACTTGATCAGATTCCAACCAATGTAAAGCTTATGAAGGAAATGAGTGGTCATAAACCCTTCTTCATGCTTGGTCCTCTCGTTACTGACATTGCCCCTGGCTACGATCACATCGTAACCGCAATCGGAGCATCCGTATCCGCATCATATGGCTGTGACTTCCTCTGCTACGTAACACCTGCAGAGCACCTTGCTCTTCCGAACCTCGAAGACGTTATCACAGGTGTCAAGACCTCCAGGATTGCAGCTCACGTAGGCGATATGGTAAAGTACCCTGACAGAGCAAGAGAACAGGACCTCGCTATGGGCAGAGCCAGAAGAGAACTTGACTGGGAAAAGATGTACTCCCTTTCAATTGACCCACAGCACGCAAGAGAAGTCAGGAACAGCAGGGCACCCGAAGACACAGACGCATGCACAATGTGCGGCAATTTCTGCGCTCTTAAAATCGTCAACCAGAACTACAACCTTGCAAAATAAGCAGGTGCTGATAAATTAACAGAGTAAGGCCTTCGGGCTTTACTTATATCATCTTTTTAAAATATCTAAATTTTTGGCTCAGTAGAAAACCTGTCTAAATCAGCTCCTATGGGCTAAAAATGAATGTGCAAAAATCTCTGAGGATTTCTAGATCCCAAAACCAACAAATTATTATGTAACAGGACTTACACACCAGAAGTACAAAATCAAGAACAATAGGCTTCGAGGTTAAATACATATTTTAGATAGCTGAAGGTTTAATGCTGTTGATTTTTCAGTTCAACCGCGTAAGTCGATATAAGCAATCACAACGGTTAGATATCACGTTTATAGAACGTTAGTTTTTAACAAAAGCTATTTTGTTAAGTTGAAAAAGGTGTAATCATGCCTCATATAATGGAATTGGTCGGAAAAGCAAGAGTAGTTATAAAGGATGGGAAAGTCGTTGAAGTAGGGGAGCCAGAAGTTGAATGGTGTCCTATCTTTGCCAAGTTGCGTGGAATTCAGAAGATAACTTCGGAAGAAGTCAGAAAGAACATGGAGTTCAGAATAAACGATTTCGGGATGTTTACTGACAAACGCAAACTGGAACTCGAAGACTTTGTAGGGTTTGGCGCCAGCGAAATTATGATGACAGGCCTGAGAAAAGGTTTACTTGACACAACAGTAACAGCCTGTGAAGGTGCAGGAACTGTAATTTCAAACAACCCTACCCTTGTCCAGGGAATGGGCGGCAGGATGTCCGGCCTTATAGAAACCGAGCCTATCGAAGGCATCATAAAAGGAATTACAGAACGCAGGGGAATTGTGCTTGACCCTTCAACAGCAAAACTGGACTCTGTTGCAGGCGTGAAAAAAGCAGCCGAACTCGGGTACGAAAAGATCGCAGTAACCGCGCCTTTCGGTGAAACCGCAAAAGAGTTACGGAAGCTTGAAACAGAACTCGGGCTCGATTTGATAATAATTGGCGTTCACGTCACAGGTTTAAGCAAAGAAGATACCCAGACTCTTATTGAAAATGCAGATATCACAACCAGCTGCGCTTCAAAGTACATGAGAGAACTTGTAAAGCCTCTTGCCCAGGTAGGAACTGCAGTGCCACTTTTTGCCCTTACCCAGAAAGGAAAGGAACTTGTCATCGAAAGGGCAAAGGAAATTACAAGCCCACTTTTGATCAATACCATGTCTCTGCCCGCACTCCCTGAAAACAAACAGCCCAGAGAACTGAAGTAAAAACGACTTTTTTTATCCAATGAGAATCAGTTTGGTGACTTTGAGTAATTTCTTAGTTGAGGCTTAAAAAGCCTCAATCAAAGTTGATCTGGCGTATTTGTGTAAGCAAAGTGACTTTTTCACATCAAAGCCATTGGGACATAGTTTCTTGCCACTCGCATAGAGCCTCTACATATGGTTAAAAAATTCCTTACTTCTTTATCCTGAAAATGACGCAGACTTCACAGAGTACTTGAAGGTAATAGTAACTTTGAGTCCGAAAAGTAGTAAAAATAGCGGAAACTTCGAAAATAACTGCTCGTTTGTCTAATGAATCATACGAAAAAACAGTATCAAAAAAAGAGTAAAAAAGCAGGCCCGAAGGCCTACTCTGTTTTAAAGTGTTTAATTTATTGAGTTTATTTTGCTGGAATGACGAGGGATCTCTCACCAGCAGGCACGAACTCTCTGATTGCACCGCGGCCGAACTCTCTCCTGGGCTCAGCGAAGTTGAAGGGCATCAGATCGTCAGCGAAGCACACCTTGATGAGTGGGTTGACGGTGAATGCGTCGCCGCGGCCTGCGTGGGCTGCCT
>ENA-UOYA01004636-UOYA01004636.1-activated-sludge-metagenome-genome-assembly--contig:-NODE-4636-length-11360-cov-10.554356_pt1 | contig 11360 bp, 6 predicted proteins | sample MGYA00238163_ERZ764804 | MGnify/ENA primary metagenome ERZ764804 (study PRJEB28919, sample SAMN05720223) | activated sludge metagenome | isolation source: Anaerobic digester | place: Hong Kong...
TTGAAGAATGTGTTGTTGGCTGAGGCTGTCATCACGCCGTCGGTATCGAGTCCGCCACCTGCGCCGGTGATCTTGTCTACACCAGCCATGATGATCTGCATGGCGCCTGCCATCCAAGGATTGCTCTTAGGGATGTACATCTCAAACTTGATTGCCATATTCTGATAATTGGAGAAGTCGGCAAGGTCTGTCAGTTTCTGGCTTACGCCCTTGACATAAGATAGAGGTGTGGTCCATTCACCTGGCCAATATTCGAAGGAATATGCGCCATCATTCCAACCGCCGTCGGCAGACATGGTTGTTGCGGCATCTCCAAGTTGAACGAAATTACCAGAAAGAGAAGTAGCGTCGGAAGTGATTGTACGTGTATGCCATCCGTGGTTGCCAAGTCCGGTCTTTCCATCGAAATCGAACAGCAGTCCGCGAGTGTCTTTGTAATAGAATACAGACTTTGTCTTGCCATAGATTGAAGTGATGGTGATCGGGCCTTCGGTGTCGCACTGAGGAACCGTGAACGTGAGAGAACCGCGGGTCTTGCTGATCAGTTCATCGCTCTTGATGACCGTTCCGTTAGGGAATGTGATTGTGAGAGGCACATTCGGGTCGTCGACGAAATAACTACCAGTGATGGTTGCTGTGGAACCAGCTGCGGCATATTCGTTGGACATCTCAGAGATGACAGGTGCAGGAACAACGACATGGAAGTCGTAGGGAATCGTGTCATTATCCTTGGTGATCATATAAATCTTGTCGGATACAGTGTTAGGGATATCAGAAGGAACAGTGACGAGCAGTGCGTGATCCGTGATATAACTGGTGTTGAGCACAGCCTTCTGGTCGTTGAAATACAACTGCTCCACGCTCTTCATGTTGTCTCCAACCAGGCAGAGCTGATCACTTGGATTGGCTTGCACAAGAAGAGAATCCTTCTTATTGACATCAGCTGGCCGGACATAATATACTGTAGGTTTTCCGCTCGAGAGTTCAAACTTATCGGGTTCGTCTTCGCAAGACTGAAGCGAGAAGCCTGAAACTACGGCTAAGGCAGCTATAAGCAGACTACCAATTTTATTCATATTGAATTTCATAATCGTTCTTGTTTAAAAACTAATGGTACTAAGATCATAATCTTCTGGTGCATCCATCAATAATGGATTATAAGAAATGTCAGAGGATGGCAATGGAATCGTGAAACTGCGGTCGGTCACATTGGGTGCTGCCGTATTGGTATCATAAAATTGATTGCTGGTCACATTCCATGCGCCATTGGTGTAATAGCCCTTGTATAAGTCATCAAGACCATTATAAGCATTGCGGCGCTGTGCCTTGATCTCGTTGATGGCACCAGTTGGGTCATAATAGTAGCGGCGGACGAAATCATACCAACGGTCGCCCTCGCAAGCGAGTTCCAGTCTGCGCTCTTTCCAAACATCGTCCCATGAAATGGAAGTCGGCAACTTATAGCTGGAGATACCGCGATGACGTACATCATAGAAATACTCGCAAGCCTTGGAATCTGTCGTAGAAGAATTGTTGCCCATGATGGCCTCGCAATAGATCAGATAGACATCAGAAAGACGAAGCAAATGGGTGTATAGACCATAGCGCATGTTGGCAGCAGATGTGCCTATGTATTTCTGATGGTCGGCATTGTCGCCATAGAGGTGTTTTACTTCCTGAGCACCAGTGCCACTTTCCCATTTACCCGGACCTACATGGTCTGCATATCCTTTATAAGCAAACTTGAGGATATCGAATCCGCCACAGTCTGTATAGAAGTAATCATACGTATCGCCAGCCATCATCATCGTGGCTTTGCGACGGACATCCACGTTCATGCGGGTCTTGTTCAAAGCATTCTCGCCAAAGGCATCCTGCAAATCAACAGACGGACCATTCCAGCCGCCCCAGCAATCACCGAACTCATCGAAGCCCTCCACAGAGAGGTCGCTCTGCAATGTGTTTTGAGAAGTCCACTGAGCACCTACTGTCCAAGCCCAAGAAATCAGAGCTTCGTCGCTGACGTTGTGGTCGCCACGGAAGATATCAGAATAATTGGCCACCAGTTTGCGGCCGCTGTTCTGAATCACGTCCAAAGCATATTTGGCAGCCTCAGCCAAATCATCGGCATTGCGCTGATGGGCTGTGCAAGTGATATAGCTATATGTACCAGAGTTATAGGTGGTGTTGCTCTCACTGAAGCCTGCCTTTGTGAGGTAAACTTTTGCCAACAATCCTTCGGCACTGTATTTATCAAGACGGCCCGTACCTGTAGGGTCTTTTGCAGGAAGAAGCTCAATCGCCTTCTTCAGCAAGATGACGATATAATCATAGAGGTTGCTGATTTTAGCCTTGTGAACAGATGTAGCGCTCTGGCTATTGATAATCGTCACAGGGTCGTGGATGATAGGAACGGCACCAAATGAACGAACCATATAGAAATAAGACATTGCTTTCCATGTGAGACATTCGCCCATGCAAGCGTTCTTCACACTCTCAGAAGCACCTGAACTGGCTTTGAGATTGTTGTAAACGGTAGAAGCATGTGTGTTGACAGCCCAAAGAGACGCGCTCATGTTGGCCAAATCCTGATCGGAACCATCAAGCGTGAAAGTCAGATAAGGTGAACTTCCCCAATAGAAATTGCCAGAGAGGACCTCGCCTACTTTGAAGAAGCCACGCTGGAAATCATACCAAGGTGAGTTGTACAGGTAGTTGACACCTGCACGGCATTGTGCGTCGCTACTATAATAGTTACTGGTATCATAGGTGTCTTCTGTGGGATGGTCCAGATAGTCTGAACAGGAAGACAGTGCTAATCCCATGAAAGCCGCGCAAGCTAATGCTTTTAAATTATATATTTTCATTGTTATATTTGCTTTTAATTAGAATGTTAAGCTGAGACCGAATGAATACACGGTTGGCGAAGGATAACGGCCGTTGTCCAGACCATAGACATAACCGTTTGTATCGGCTGTTGAAGCACCAACTTCAGGGTCATATCCCTTGTAACCTGTAATAGTCCAAAGATTCTGCAGATTGCAGTAAACACGCAGATTTTCGATGCCGAAGCGTTTAGCAAATTCCTTAGGAACTGTATAGCCCAGCGTGATATTCTTGATGCGCAAGTAAGAACCATTCTCTACATAACGGTCGCTCACGCGGGTATTGTTGTTCGGGTCGTTGATATGGACTGCAGGAAGTTCGCATGGATTCGTGACCTGAACGTTGTCAATATCATCATACCAGTGATAAACCAAACCTGAGTTGTGTCCCTGATAACCATTCGAATAATCCTTATTCGCATCAATCGGAGTGACGACGGAACGGTTAAGAACTGTAGCTTCCTGATTGGTCCAGACGCTCTTCATGGCATCCAGTTTCATGCGCAGATAGTTGTAGACCTTATTGCCAACGGAACCATTCACGAAGACACTTAAATCAAAATTCTTGTAACGGAAAGTATTCGTCCAACCGAAGGTATACTTAGGCATTGGATTGCCGATGTATGTACGGTCGTTTTCATCAATTTTGCCATCAGGAACACCATCAGGACCAGAGATATCTTTATATTTGATATCGCCTACCCAAACTGTGTTGTAGTGGTTGTAAGAGTTGGAACCCTGATAAGCTACAGGCTTAGCAGATTTCTCGATATCTTCATAGCTGGTGTAAACACCGTCGGTGACATATCCGTAGAACTGGAACAGAGGCTGACCCACGTCACTCTTGCTGACGATATCACTCCACTGACCATAACCATAGATGGAAGCACTGGATGTACCGGCGAGTTTGGTCAGTTTATTCTTGTTCCAAGAAATCTCGAATTCTGAATCCCAACTGAAATCCTTTGTTGTAATAGGATGAGCTGTAACGGTGATCTCAAGACCCTTGTTCTCGATGGAACCGTAGTTACCCCAAGGCGCTGCGAGAGCAGAACTGCCATTACCGGATGTTCCCATATAAGAAGGCAACTGCATAGGCATCAACATGTCTTTGGAAACTTTCTTGTATGCATCGACGATGATACCCAATTTATCGTGGAAGAGACCGAGGTCAAGACCGATGTTGGTCTGAGTCTGACTTTCCCAATGTACGTTAGGATTGGAAATACGAGCTGGGCGATAAGAGTCGCCAAGACCGGTCTGCATCACTGAAAGGGTGGAAGCCCATTTGCCGGAACCGATATTCGAGTTACCTGTCTGGCCCCAACCGAAGCGCAACTTACCATTGCTCAACCAAGAGCCTACGAGTTTCTGAATGAATTTCTCATTGGAGAAACGCCAAGCCAATGCAAATGAATTAAAGTTACCCCAACGGTTATCAGGACCGAAGTTGGAACTACCATCACGACGGAAGGTGTAAGTAGCCAGATAGCGGTCATCATAATTATAAGTTTCACGAGTGAAGAAGGAAGCCATCGAAGATGTTCCGAAGCCAACACCAATCTGGAAACTGCTGGAATCACCTAATGAAGGATTCTGAATATCATTGGAAGGAAGGTCGATAGCATAAGAACTGTTGTAGTCCCACTTGCTTTCCCAGCACTCCTGTCCCAACATAGCCGTGAAGCTGTGCTTGCCGAAGTTGCCATTATAAGTAAGATAATTCTTGAATTGGATGAAAGAACCGGTGGTCTTCTGCAGACGCATCTCGTTTTTGCTCTTTACCCAGTTGCCCAAGTGTACGGTAGGCTCGAACGTTGAAGAACGGTCCCAATTGAAACTGTAACCAAGTTCGGTATGCCATACAAGGTTCTTCATGAAATTGACATCAGCAAAGACATTGCCATTGAGCAGATTACGCTTGTAACGAATATCGTTCATCAGAGCGAGTGCCACTGGATTAGGATTGGTGATACCTTCACGAGAAATGGAAGTATAACCGCCTTCGATATCATAAATTGGAATATCAGGAACAGTGGTCAATGCATAGTTGATGACACCTTCATCCTGGTCTGCTTTCAGCAAACGTTCGTTGGTGTTGGCAAAGCTGGCGTTGAATCCAAGTTTTAACCACGGTTTCAGCTGTGCATCGAGGTTGGCGCGGGCGCCGTAACGTTTGAAGTTACTGCCGATCAGCGTACCATCCTGATCCATATAGTTGCCTGATACATAATATTTCACTTTATCAGTACCGCCCTGAGCACTCAACTGATGTTGCTGCTGGAAAGCGGTGCGGAAGATGGCATCCTGCCAATTGGTACCAACGCCAAGGATTGAAGGATCACTGAAATTGTTATCCTTTGTAGCTTGTCCCTGAGCCACCATATCGTCATAATACTGAGCGAATTCCCTCAGATTCAGCATGTCGATACGTTTGCTCTGACGCTGCCAAGCCATCATACCGTCATAAGTAAATTTGGCATCGCCTGTCTTACCGTGTTTCGTGGTGATGAGCACAACACCGTTGGCGCCCTGGGCACCATAGATAGCGGTTGCAGAGGCATCCTTCAGGACTTCCATGCTGACGATATCAGACGGGTTGATAGTAGACAAAGGAGATACTGAGGAAACAGAGCCATTACCCAGAGCATCGCCCAAACCTACGGAAGAACCAGATGAATTGTTGTTATTCCAAATGACACCATCAACGACGTAGAGAGGTTCTGCGCCTGCATTAATGGTGGCCTGGCCACGTACACGAATAGAGGTAGAAGAACCAGGAGCACCTGATGTTGACATTGAGGTGACACCGGCTACACGTCCTGCAAAGGCTTGGTCAAGGTTAGTGATGACAGAGCCCTTCATCTTCTTCTCGTCCATGCTGCCTGTTGCACCAGCGAGGTCGCTCTTTTTCATGGTACCATAACCTACAACGACTACTTCATCCAAGCTCTTATTATCTTCTTGCAGCTGGATGTTGTATTTCGACTCTGCACCGATTTTAATTCTTTTGGTAGCATAGCCGATGTAAGAGAACTCGAGGGTAGATCCTGCAGGCGCTTCGATGGAATAGTTTCCATCAAGGTCTGTCACAGTTGCTACACTAGTCCCAACCACTCTGACAGTAACACCGATAATCGGTTCCTTACTGTCACTTACAGTACCTGTGACTTTTTTCGTCTGTTGCTGTGCCGATAGACTGCTGACATTATCGGCTGCAAACAATTGTGGAGAGTAGCCCAATAAGAATATCAAGCATAAACCCACAAGTAACATTCCTTTTTTTAATTTTAAATTCATATCATATTGGTTTATAGTATTTTGTTCCTGGTAAAATCGCTATTAGATTGTCATAATCTTTCATTTGACTTCAAATATGCAGTTAAATTTATTTGGCATATTATATGTTTTTTCATTTCATGATATCACTTTGCTTAATCCGACATAGCTTTGCCGAATCCATATTTAAACACTATGTACTATTCATTTTTTCCATGGTTATGAATTTGATTTAATATTTTAAAAAATTAATCTATATTTGATGCTGCAAAGATAAAACTAAAAAATCAATAAAGGCGATACTTTTTTGCTCAATATTAATACTATTATTTCAAAGAAGAAAAAAATAGAACTCACACCTAGTTTATTAACACTTACGGCTTAAAAAGATGTAATAAGGAGCCAATATTTATGCGTTAGAGAGTACGTACCGACATTGGACGAATTGAATGGAATGACATAAAACAACAACATTGCAAAATAATCAATACTTTATTGTTGTAAGATTTACACTTGAAAAGAAGTGTCAGGATGTTAATAAGCAAAATCTTTGTTAACTATCCCATCAAAAGTGTTGATGGACAAATGGATAGTGTAACCAAAAGAAACACTGTTTAACGGAACACTTGCAAACATGCGGGAACTGTAATACTGCGGCACGCCGTTCTGATTATGGGAGAAACGGAGGTAGATATCATGTGTCCCGTCGGCATTCGTCTTCACGGTATCGCACATCATGCCGATTGTCTGTTTGTTGTCCTGCCCTTCCTGTTTGCCAGTTTTGATGGAAAAACCTATATTCAGAAATTTGCGGTTACTGCTGAGCCATGCGCTCTCGAAGACCACGGGGTCAGTATGTATGGTGTCGATATCGGCAGTACGGCGATAGCGCAGCACCGGAACCCAAGACAGACTCAACGGCTCTGATTTCGTTTCCACCTTATTATAATATAGCAGCCCACGATAAATGGAATCACCAGTGGTCGCCCATTTAGCTGTTGCATGAGGATTGAGCACAAGGGAATCGCCATCATCCGTAACTGCATAATTCACTTCGCCAGCGGCGGAAGTGTGGGCCATCACGAAATCAGCCCGCATATACGAATACTTTCCATCACCAGTATCATAGTTGTCTACGGTACAGGCGGTGAAAAGTACGATGATCAGTGTCAATCCGATGTATTTCATTGAGCGGCAAGAAAATTGATTGCCGGATTGGCGTACATTGTGAGAATACGCTCACGCAGATAAGCCTCATCCTTGTTTGGGATTTCAATCTTGGCAAGTTGCCCTGCCACATACTTATCAAAGAAGACTTTATCTTCCTGCTCATATTTCTCGCTATACTGCGATGTGCCCTTCAGTTCATCCAAAGCGATGTAGTTGCCGGGATATAGACGATAGTTGCGATGTATCTCGTGATCGAGGTGAAGGGCAATCTTCCGATACAAATCAGACTTCGGCATGTTGATATCCAAGCCATGCAGGAAATCATCAATGCAAGGGGCACAATGATAATGAATATGTCCCTTGTATCCCATGATGCCGGTCTGCATGCTGACGATATCATCCTGTGCGCCCTTCTTCCAGCCTTCCACGTCACGCTTGAACTGGAATTCCTGAGCCTTGAGATAATCGCACGGGTCGAACTCGTAAGAGATTGATAATGGAACGATATGGAGCTGTGCCAAACGGTCGACGATGGAACCTTCTCCGCCCATCGACATCATCTTGAGGACTGCTTCCTGAGTTTGGTCGTTGGAATCCTTGGCACGGCCTTCGCGCTGGGCCATCCAGATATTTTCATGCTTTTCTTTGATTGCAAAGTGCATATACTCTGCCAACCGTTTGCTTGCAATCAGCATCTGCCGCATAGGCAATCCGCGCTCCACGATGAACGACTTGTTCACACGCACCAAATCTTTCACCCACGGCAACGACAGGAGGTTATCGCCGATGGCAATCTCGCATGTGGTGGAAAAGCCTGCATCGATGAGGAGTTTGTCCAAGAATGCCGAGTCGAGAACGATGTCACGGTGATTGCTCACAAACGTGTAACGCTGCGTATTGTCTATCGCCGAGCAATCCATGTCCAATCCCTTGCTGCATTTCGCTAGCAGACTACAAAGAAACGGATAGGCGAACTTCTTCTGTAGTTCCAAATTTGTTCTGCACGAACGAATGGTTTGTGCCAGAGCTTCAACCGAAAACTGCGGGAAGACGAAACCCATGACTTGCAGAAACTGCTGATTCGCAAGTAAACGCTCGAAGACTTCAGGCAATTCTTCGGGTTCGAACGGACGTATAGCGTCAAACTCTTTTGGAACTATCATATCAGTTAATAATTAAAAGTTTACAGTTAATATCAAAACTGATTTTCAACGATGTCGCTCAGCACATCCTTGATATCTAGGCCTGCTGCGCGCACCTGCTGAGGGATGAAGCTGGTGGCGGTCATGCCCGGAGTGGTGTTGATTTCGAGCATGTTCACCTTATCATTGCCGTTTTCATCTTTCGAGATGATATAGTCGATGCGGATGATACCGTTGCAATGAAGGACATCATAGATTTTGCTGGTCTCATCGGCCACTTTCCGAGCTGTTTCGGGAGAGAGGCGAGCCGGTGTAATCTCCTGCACCTGACCGTTGTATTTGGCATCATAGTCGAAGAACTCGTTGGTGGTGACAACCTCGGTTGCAGGGAACACGACTGATTTATCCTTCGTCTTGTAGCATCCGATGGAAATCTCTGTTCCGTCCATGAAACCTTCTATCATCACCTCGTCGCTTTCCATGAAAGCGACGCGCAAGGCAGGGGCCAACTGGTCGGCATTCTTCACTTTGGAAACACCGAAGCTGGAACCGTCGGCAGCTGGTTTCACAAAGCACGGCATACCAACTTTGGCAGCAACGCCTTCATCCGACAATTTGCCCACTTCACTGCGTCTCACCAAGATACTTGGAGCCACGTTCACACCGAAGCCCTCCAGATATCTGTTCAGCACGTACTTATTGAAAGTCAATGACTCAACGAGCACGCCACTGGTGCTGTAGGGCAAATGAATCAGTTCGAAATATCCCTGCATGATACCATTTTCGCCTGGTGTGCCATGAATGGTGATATAAGCGTAGTCGAATTCCACCTTCTCGCCATTCAGCATGAACGAGAAATCGTTTTTGTCTATCTCGGCAATATCGCCATTGTCAAAATCGACATGCCAGTCTACACCTTTGACATCAACAATAAAGACGTTGTAACGCTCTTTATCGAAGAACGAATAAAGTCCCTGTGCAGAACGCAAAGAGACATCGTGTTCTGATGAATCACCACCACAGACGATGGCAATATTTCTCTTTAAATTTTCCATATACTATATAGTTGATTATTCTTCAAATGTATCATTTGTGGTACCGTTCATATAAACGTGCCACTTGTTGATCAGTTGTTTCATGTCCGACGGCAGATCTGATGTGAAATCCATCTGCTTACCGGTTTTCGGGTGTATGAAGCCCAATGTGCGCGCGTGCAAAGCCTGACGGGGACAGATCTTGAAGCAGTTCTGGATGAATGCTTTGTATGTCGTGCTGCGGTTGCCGCGCAATATCTCGGTGCCTCCATAGCGTTCGTCGCCAAACAGGGGGTGCCCGATATGTTTCATGTGGGCACGAATCTGATGTGTTCGGCCCGTCTCAAGGATGCATTCCACCAAAGTGACGTATCCGAAGCGCTCCAGCACCCGATAATGTGTCACTGCAGGCTTACCGATTTCCGACTCGGGAGAGTATACCGTCATGCGCAAACGGTCTTTCGGGTCGCGGGCGATATTGCCTTCTATGCGCCCTTCATCTTCAGTGAAATTGCACCACACCAGAGCATTGTAACTGCGGTGTGTTGTCTTGTTAAAGAACTGTACGCCCAGTTTCGTCTTGGCATCGGGTGTCTTGGCGATCACAAGCAGTCCGCTGGTATCCTTGTCGATGCGATGTACCAATCCCACTTCCGGGTCATTGGGGTCGAACGAAGGCAGGTTGCGCAAATGCCAAGCCACGGCATTGATGAGCGTGCCATGAAAATTTCCTGCTCCGGGATGCACCACCAGACCTGCCGGCTTGTTGATGACCATCAGTTCTTCATCCTCGTAAACCACATCCAACGGGATATCCTCGGCTTCGATTGTACTGTCATGGCGCGGCTGGTCGAGCATCAGCGTGACGACATCGTCGGGACGAACCTTGTAATTGCTCTTCACGGGATGGTCGTTCACATGCACGAAGCCCGCGTCGGCAGCTTTCTGTATGCGGTTGCGACTGGAATGCTGCAACTTGTCGAACATGAACTTGTCCACGCGCAAAGGTGCCTGACCCTTGTCGACGACGAAACGGAAATGCTCATAGAGTTGTTGTTGCTCGTCTTCCAGTTCTTCTATATCTTCAGTATATTCAGCCATGTTAATTCTGTTCTATTTGGCAGCCGGTTTATCTTCTTTCTTTTCCGTATGTTCTGTTGATTGGGTTGGTGCAGGGGGTTCTGGTCCCGTCACCTCCTGGAATTCGTCTTCATCGCCATCCGACTCTTGCAGTTCAGGATCCACGTAATTCACGCTGTCTGCATCATCACGCATACCATTTCCCACCTGAATGATCAGCGCATCCTCCACGGAAATTCGGTCTCCCGCTACCACATGTCTGCCACGTACCAAGATGCCATACACCCAGTCTTTTTCACCAGAGACATATTCCGGCGTACCGAGTTTGAAGCCCATCGCCGTCAATTTTGCCATCGCCTCGCGCAGCGAACTGTTGTCGATGACGTCAGGCAACGTGATCGTTGGGGAATTTGAGGAATTGACAGTGACATAAATCACGTGTCCAGACTTCACGCATTCTCCCGGCCCCGGCGTCTGTTCCAATATGCAGTCGGGCGGCAACGACTTCACATAACCTGTATCGCTGACTTCTATTTTCAAGCCCACATTGGCAAGCACCTGTTCGGCATCATTGAAAGACATGTGACGCACATTCGGAATTGGAATCGATTCTCCATGGTGCGTATATATGTCCAGTCCATATTTTACACCAACACAGAGCAGCAGTACCACCGCTATCATCGCAGCGATGTTACCCCAAAAATATTTGCTCATAAACTTGGAGGCGAATTCCGAAGACTTCATTTTTTCCTTAATTTTCTGCAAAGATA
>ENA-UOYA01004638-UOYA01004638.1-activated-sludge-metagenome-genome-assembly--contig:-NODE-4638-length-11358-cov-9.777227_pt1 | contig 11358 bp, 4 predicted proteins | sample MGYA00238163_ERZ764804 | MGnify/ENA primary metagenome ERZ764804 (study PRJEB28919, sample SAMN05720223) | activated sludge metagenome | isolation source: Anaerobic digester | place: Hong Kong...
CCGATGTGACGGAAACTTCCACTTGTGCAGCCAATCAGGCATATCTCGACATCTCGAAGCTATCGACAGCTACGAGCGGTGACGAAGCACTCACCTTAGATGCAACACCTATAACAACAACCAACATCTACACCGATGAGTACACACCTTTATATAGTAGTCAAATGAATTTGAATATTTTCAGACAGAATTCTTTTGATGATGCCACGAAGACAATCACGTACGTTAATACTGAAAATTCGTCATCGGTGTATGCAGGACAGGCTGGCTGGACTTACTCAACGGCAAAAGATTTCACAGCTTATCGTTACCTCGTCATGGCTTTCAATCCGCAGGCAAACTCTTTTTACCGCATTGATTTATGGATAAATGGGAAGCTTTATAATCCGTATTCTAATAAAGCTAAGGCTACTTTTGGTACAGGAAATGGAACAAAGCATATAGACTTGAACATGAAGGATAGCCTCTACATGTCTGGCACCGAGGCTGCATCTACTATAACCTTCGACAAAGTCACCCAGGTTTCATTCTGGGATAGTTGGGATGCAGATTATCAATTATCATTGGCGAACGTATTCTTGACCAACACGCTCCCTGATTGGGATAACCCTGTACCTCGTACAACGACATCTGGCAATTATGGCACTGTATGTCTGGAGTATCCTGCAATCTGCACCAGTGGTTATGTGTATCAGATAAAAAGCATCAATAGCGCAAAGACAAAGATAGGCATCGAACCTTACAATGGTGTGATGAGAGCCGGAGTACCTTATATATATAAGAGTATCGGCGATGGTGTGAATTTCTATGAAATAAAAGACAGCAGAGTCCACGCAAGTGAGGGCGGTTCCAATAATGGTTTGATCGGTTGCCTCAATGCAACGACAAGTATTACCAAAAATAGTAACCTCTACGTGTTGCACAAAAATATGTGGTATCTGGTAGATAGTGACAACTTCTCAAGTGCTGCCAATCGTGCTTATATAGATATTTCCCAGATTGCTACAGTGGACAATACACTAGCCAAAGGTATGACTATGGATTTATCGGAAGAGACGACTGGCGTGAATACAATTAACGTCAGCAACAGTGGCGAAGAGGAATCTACATATACTATAACAGGTGTGAAACTCGGTAAGGATGCAACGCTGCAAAGAGGCATATATATTCGTGGTGGTAAAAAGTTTGTCGTAAAATAAAAATAGTTAGAGAGATGAAAAAGCAATATATAAAACCGGAATCAATGTCTGTAATGATAGGCTATTTGGAAAATGTAATGGAAGTGATGCACATTGCCAGTAAAGGAACAAACGAAAGCAGAATCGGTTCTGGAACCAACGATGCCAAACGCAATGATTTTGATTCATGGGATGACGAATCGGATGAAGACGAATCCAGTGATGGCACCTACAAATTATGGAATTAAAGAATAACCATAATAAAAAACCTTTAAGAATAGAAATAATGAAGAAAGAAACATCTCTATGGCTTGGCAAAGTAACAGGCGCACTCCTGCTGATGGGCGCAGCATTTCTGCCGATGAACGTCTCGGCACAAACCGCGCTCTATCCGCAGCATTTCAGTTTGCACGACGTCACTTTGAACGCTAGCCCATATAAAACGGCGATGGACAAAAATATAGAGGTGTTACTGGAATATGATGTAGACCGCCTGCTCACGCCGTTTGTGCGCCAGGCAGGACTTTCCGCCACCACGACCACAAGTAGCAAATATTACCAATGGGAGACGAAACATCCCAATTTCGACAATTGGGGTTGGAATCCTGGTTTTGCTCTCGACGGTCATGTGGGCGGTCATTACCTGTCGGCTCTGGCTTTGGCCTATGCCGCCAGTCACGACGAAACGGTGCGTGCCAAACTCAAAGAGCGTCTGGAATATATGGTGGGTGTACTCAAAGATTGTCAGGATGCCTTCAATGGCAACACCGATGGTTTGGAAGGCTACGTCGGCGGACTGCCCGACAACACCATCTGGACGGAACTCTACAAAGGCAGCAACACGCAATACAACACCCGTTCCGCATGGGTGCCATTCTATGTGATGCACAAGATTTATGCCGGTCTGCGCGACGCTTACGTATATGCAGGCAACGAGACGGCAAAGGAATGTTTCCGTCGCCTGTGCGACTGGGGCATCAACGTGGTCGCCAAAATCAATGACAGCGACATGGATTCCTCTTTGTTGTGGGACGAACAGGGTGGTATGAACGAGGTGTATGCGGATGCTTACACACTCTTCGGCGATGCCAAATATCTGACTGCCGCCAAGAAATATTCCCACAAGGAGATGCTCAACGGTATGCAGACTGTGGCAACCACATTTCTGAACGGCAGACACGCCAACACACAAGTACCTAAATATATCGGATTCGAAAGAATCTCACAAGATGATGCCTCTGCCACCGCTTACAAAACGGCGGCAGAGAACTTCTGGACAGACGTGGCAAACAATCGCACCGTCTGCATCGGCGGCAACAGCATCGACGAACATTTCCTCTCGCAGGATAACGGTTCTGCCAACATCACCAACAGCGACGGTCCCGAAAGTTGCAACAGCAACAACATGCTGAAACTTTCCGAAGACCTCTTCGATGATACACACGATGCCAAATATGCGGACTTCTACGAGAAGGCCATGCTCAATCACATCCTTTCCACACAAGATCCCAAGACGGGCGGCTACGTGTATTTCACACCGTTGCGCCCGCAGAGTTACCGCATCTACTCGCAGGTGAACAGCGATATGTGGTGCTGCGTGGGCACAGGTATGGAAAACCATAGCAAATACGGACATTTCATCTACACCCATTCGGCAGACAACAGCACGCTCTATGTGAATCTCTTCACGGCGAGCACGCTCAACAGCGACAACTTCAAGTTGGAGCAGACCACGTCGTTCCCCTACGCTACGACATCCGAACTCACGGTCAACACGGCTGGTACCTACACCATCGCTGTGCGCCATCCTGCATGGACCACTGCCGCATACAAGGTGACGGTCAACGGTAGCGACGTGACGGGTCAGGTTGTGGCAGGCACTGCCTCTTATGTGTCGGTAAAACGCACATGGAGCGTGGGCGACAAAGTTGACATCTCGTTCCCGATGCAGCTCACCTATAGCACATGTCCCGACTACACCGATTATGTGGCATTCAATTATGGTCCCGTGCTCTTGGCAGCACAGACCACAAGTGACGATACCAGTGCTTCCGATTACGAAGAACTTTATGGCGAATATGCCGGCGAAGGTCGTATGGACCATGCCCCTGAGTGCATCGCCACAAAGAAAAATCTGACCACAGCACCGATGGTGCTTTGCGACCGTTCGAAACTGATGGATAAGTTATCGGTGGAAGATGCTTCAAAACTTTTGTTCCAGGTGGATGCCACCCGCGAAGGGTCGTCATGGACAAAGATGGAACTGAAACCATTCTATACCATCCATCATACGCGCTACATGGTGTATTGGAACCAACAGACTCCTGAGGCCTATGCCGCCAGTGACTTGGCAAAAGAGGAGGCTGAGGCTGAAGCTCTGGAGAAGCGCACACTCGACAAAGTGGCTACGGGCGAACAGCAGAGCGAGGCTGGACACAATCTGCAGTCGTCGGGTTCGGGCAAGGGCATCGCTTATGGCGAACATTATCGAGATGCCGGTGCCAACAACTGGTTCGAATATGACCTTGCCACCAAGGGCAAGACCGACAGTGTGAGTCTGATGTGCCGTTTCAATATCAACGACCGCGGACGCATGGAAACCATTTATATAGACGGTGTGAAATTGTGCGATGTGACCATTCCGCAGAGCAAGTCGGGTGTGACTTCGTTCTACAACATCGAATATCCCGTTCCCGCTTCCATGCTCAAGGGCAAGACCAAGATTACGGTCAAGTTCCAAGGTTCCGCTACCACGTTTGCACCGGGACTCTATTACCTGCGTCTGCTTAGCGGATATGTGGGTATTCCTCATTACGCGTTCAAATCGACGGAGTGGGTGACGGGCGACGTGAATCGTGTGGCTCAGAACAAAATCTCTTATGACGCGAACGCCAACACCATTTCCGTGACCGCCGCGAGTGCCGACAATGTCTGTCTGCAACTCAACGCTCAGAAGTCGGGTGAATATCAGATAACAAGCGATGAAAAATATTTAGTTGTCAAAGGTTCTGAACTCTCATCAAATGATGGGAGTTCTTTCCTTTGGTTCCTGAATGGTGTGAACAAGGGTTCGAGCGTGGCACCGACCTATCAGACCAAGGCAACTGATGGTGACCTGATTATCGTTTGGGACGTGACCAAAAGCGGACTTGACGATAATATGAAGGAAGACCAAATCGTCTTCACCACTGGCACGGGTAGCATCATCACGCTCTTCGGACTGACCAGCACCGCCACCGACAACACGTCGACGATAAAAAACATCAATTTCTATTCCGCCGCCGAAGCCGTGAAAATGTATTCAGAACTCGCTTACTTGTTGGGAGGAACAAGCGGAATCACCAGTATCACGGATGCCGATGCAAAGTCTGCGGATGTCTACACCATCACAGGCGTGAAAGTAGCTTCCGCCAATCAAACCACAACCGACAAATTGCCCAATGGATTATATATCCGCGACGGCAAGAAATTCGTGATAAAATAAACAAACGAACTCTGTAGTGCCACCAATTCTGATGCATTTAAAGTCAGTTCCACGGATTACAGAAGCCTTTCAGGCTATAAATACAACAAATGATGATAAAAAACCAATGAGAATTATGAAATTAATAAAAAACCTTTTGACTGTCGCGCTCGCATTGAGCACTCTCTCTGCCGCGGCACAGGTCGTAAAGACCGACAATGGGCTCCGCTCCGTTTCAAACGGCGTGGTGACCGAAGTGCGCTTCTATTCTTCGCAGGTGGCGCGCATCCTGAAATACAATAGCAGCGACGCAGCTGCTACCAGTGACCCCAAACTCGTGGTGACGATGTCGCCGCAGACGGTGAGCGTGAACTTCACCAACGGGAGCGATGTGGCAAAGGTGTCTACATCCGATATCACAGTTTCGGTGAACAAGACCACAGGACAAGTAATCTTCTATGATAAGGACGGCAAACAGATGATTGCCGAGAAATCTGGCGCAACGGTGATGACTTCGCGCAAAGACGGCACCAGCGCTTCTTACGAACTGAAACAGACATTCACCCTGGACAGCGACGAGAGCATCTACGGACTGGGACAAATCCAGGACGGAAAACTCAATCAGCGCGGTCAAAACTATTGGTACATGGTACAAGGCAATTCCACCGTGTGGGTACCTTATGTACATTCAGTGAAAGGCTATGGTCTGTATTGGGATAACATGTCGCCCACGACATTCAATGACAATAGTGACGGCATGACATTCGATTCCAGTGTGGGACATGCCATCGATTATTATTATCTGGCAGGTTCTGCATCCGACGGTGATCAGACCGTGGCACTGATGCGCGGACTCACAGGTCAGGTGCCGATGATTCCGCTCTGGGCTTACGGCTATTTCCAAAGCAAGGAGCGCTATGAGAGTGCCGACGAGACTATGGGTGTTGTGAAAAAATACCGTGACCTTGGCGTTCCTCTCGACTGCGTTGTGCAAGACTGGCAGTATTGGGGCGGCAACAATCAGTGGAATGCCATGGATTTCCTGAACACCAAATTCAGCAACTATCAGCAGATGATCGATTCCATCCACGACATGCACGCCAAAATCCTCATTTCGTTTTGGGCTAACTTCGGTCGTGATACCAAACAGTTTGCTTATTACAAACAGAACAATGAACTCTTCAAATGCGGCGACACCATCATGACCAATACTTATCCTAGCAACGAAGGCGTGGGCGTTTATGATACCTACAGCAAGGATGCGCGTGACTATTACTGGAGTTGCCTGTACAGCGGGCTCGTGTCGCGCGGCATCGATGCCTATTGGATGGACTCCAGTGAGCCCGACCACTATCAGGGTGGCGACGACAGGGAAAAGACATTCGATTTCGTCACAGGCCTCAACTGCACGTGGCGGTCGGTGCGCAACGCTTATCCGTTGGTACATGTGAGCGGTGTCTACGATCATCATCGTGCCGAAAGCGCATGCAGCGCCAAGCGCGTGATGGTACTCACCCGTTCGGGCTATGCAGGTCTGCAGCGCACAGGTGCCAACACATGGAGCGGCGATATCACCGCCAGTTGGGAAACACTCGCCAAACAGATTCCTGCCGCACTCAACTATACAATGTGCGGAATACCAAACTGGAACTCGGATATCGGCGGATTCTTCAACGGCAATTACACCGGTCCGGGTCAGGCATCTTATAATGAGTTGTATGCCCGCTGGATACAGTTCGGCACATTCTGTCCGATGATGCGCTCGCATGGTGCAGGCACCGACCGTGCAATTTACCGTTTTGGTGAATCGGGCACGCAATATTATGACAATATCGAAAAATATATCAATCTGCGTTACGCCATGTTGCCTTATGTCTACAGCACGGCTTGGGACATACACAAGAACGGCAGTTCGTTTATGCGCGCTCTTCCGTTGGCTTATCCGTCAGACAATGCCACGCACGACGTCGCCGACGAATATCTCTTCGGCAGTTCGTTCCTTGTTGCTCCCGTGCTGACGGCAGGCGCTAGCAGTCGAAGCGTCTATCTCCCTTCGGGCGAGAAATGGATTGACTTCTGGAACGGCAGCACTTCCGACGGCGGACAGACGGTTTCGAGGTCGGTAGACCTGCAGACCATTCCGCTCTATGTGAAAGCAGGTTCCATCATTCCTTGGGGACCCAAGGTGCAATATTCCACACAACGTTCGTGGGACAGCCTTGAAGTTCGCGTCTATCCTGGCGCCGACGGCACGTTCACGCTCTATGAAGACGAGTTCGACAACTATAATTACGAGCAGGGTAAATACACCGAAATACCGTTCTCTTGGAACAATGCCACACAGGAGTTGACCATTGGCGCACGTCAGGGCAGCTACACCGGTATGATATCCAAACGCAAGTTCGCCATCGTTTTGGTGGACAGCAATACGGGATTGGGCGCAAGTCAATCCAAACGGATTAGCAAAATCGTGGATTACGACGGCACAGCCATCACGGTGAAAGTGAATAACGACAATGTGACGGTAAACAAAGATGACGATTCGACCGCGAAAAGCATAGATTTCCGTGCCGCAAAGGACATGTTTCCGCTGGACGATGCCACAAAGATGAGTTTCTCTTATGGCGTGGGCAACGGCACCTATGATGTCGCAACCCACAAACTGACTTACAACGGCATCTATCAGCAGTGGGGATGGGGCTACGGCAGTGGCAAGGTGACGTTGAGTCAGCCAGCCGAGGTGGATAGCATCAAATATCTCATCATGAAGTTGAAAGACGTGAAGGATGTATTGGAATTCCGTTTGGAGTATTACGACAAAGACAATGTTCTGCACGAGAAAGAGGAAAATCCCGACAAGGGACAGAACATGATCAAGGTGTTCAAGGATGCCAGTGGCGTGAACTATTCTTTCATCAAAGATAATGACAGAACTTCCGACTACACTTTGAAGGTAGACCTTGAGGCATTGGGCGTGAAACGCATGACGAGGGCTTACTTCTGGAATGCTTGGGGCTCAGCCACCAACAGCATGATTATCAGCGATGCTTATCTGGCTTCGGTCAACGCATATAGCGTGGATGTGATGCCAGGTGAATATACAGCCATCTGCATTCCCCGCAACATGACCGCACTGACCGACGGCACCACATTCTATGATGTGGCTGGCGTGGACAGCAAGGAAAATCCTTCACGGCTTTATCTGAAAGAGCATGACGGCGCACTTCTGCCGGGAGTGCCCTATATCATGAAGAGCACGTCGTCGAAAGTCTATTTCACGCTCGGCTCCGATTATTCTTCCACAGCCGTCAGTGCATCGGGACTCATCGGATGCTATGCCTCTTCTGCTGCGCCCGTCGGCACGTATCTGGTTAATCGCGGTTCGCTCGTCCTTGCCACTGGTACATCGAATGTGGCAGCCTATAGCGGATATGTCAATCTCGGTCAGGTACCAGTTTATGCAGGCGGTTCCGACCCATACATCCTGTTTGGCAGTTCCACAGGCATCTCCAACATCACCGCTTCATCATCGGATCATACGGATGTCTATACCTTGTCAGGCGTAAAAGTACGTTCGCAGGTCTCTTCAAAAGAGGCTGTCGGCAATCTGCGCCGCGGAATTTACATCGTTAATGGACAGAAAAGAGCAGTTGCACATTGATTCTGAAACAGTAAACAACTGAAGTTTCGCATGTGATGAACCGCATGCGAAACTTCCTCAAAATAATAAATGAAGAAAATAATTCTTTCCGCGATTTTGTGTCTCGCCACAATCGCATCTTTTGCTCAAAACGGTGACGAGCCCGATTATCTGCTCGCCGCCAAAACCCCGCCGATGGGCTGGAACTCATGGGATTGCTTCGCGGCTTTCGTGAATGAAGACGAGGTGCTTGCCAATGCGGAATATATCCGTGACCATCTGAAACAATACGGATGGAAATATGTCACGGTCGATATCAGATGGTACGTGTCTAACGAAACGCAATATTACAATCTGACCAATCCCGACTATGTGATTGATAAATATGGCCGATACACGCCAGCCACAAACCGATTCCCGTCGGCTGCCGATGGTAACGGATTCAAGTCGCTCGCGGATAAGATTCATGCGATGGGACTGAAATTCGGAATCCACATCATGCGCGGATTGCCCAAGGTGGCTGCATCGGGCAAATGCCCCGTGTATAACGGCGGCGGAATCACCTGCGACCAGATTTGCAACAACGACTCCGCTTGTTCCTGGTGCCCACAAAATTACAAAGTGATTACCGGCAAGGGCGGACAGCTCTATTATAACTCGATATTTGACCTGTATGCGCAGTGGGGCGTGGATTTCGTCAAGGTAGACGACATTTCGAGACCTGTGCATCAAGGCGAGATTTCAATGATTCACAATGCCATCGCGCAATGTGGCCGACCGATTGTGCTCAGTCTGAGTCCCGGCAAAGCCGACCTCAACCAAGCCGATTTCCTTTCGTCGAAAGCCAACCAGTGGCGAATGGTGGACGACCTTTGGGACAAGTGGGCCGACGTGTATGCCATCTTCGATGTGGCTGACAAGTGGCAACCATTCTGCAAGGTGGGCAACTGGCCCGATGCGGATATGATTCCGGTTGGTGCCATCGGCTACAACATCGACCGCAAAAGTTTCAGATACAGCAAACTGACCAATGACGAGGAGCAGACGCTGATGAACCTATGGGGCATCTGTCGGTCACCGATGATTTACGGCGGCAATCTGCCCAAGAATACAGCGTGGGAAGACTCGCTGCTCACCAATGCCGATTTGATTTACATGAACCAGCATGGGGCAGGGGAACGTCAGGTTTCCAACAACGGCAAACTGATTACGTGGACATCCATAGACCCTGCCAACGGTGACAGATTTGTGGCAATGTTCAATACGGGTGCTAACACCGACAACTGGTTCAGTACCAACGGGGCGGCATTCACGTCGCAGACCATCGCCTACACCACAACGGGGCGCGCCGAGGATGCGGATGTGTCGTTGCCAAATAATCTGAACGAAGTGGCGCTCGTGTGCGATGATGCCAGCGACGGCAACAGTTATGACCATGCCGACTGGGTGAATCCGCGTTTCGTACTCAGCGACGGGAGCGAAGTGGACATCACGGCGGCAGACACGCTCTACAGCAACACCGCCCATGCTTATGACGGTTACAAGTTTTTCCGTTATGGAAAGAATCTGAACGGTGAGGCGTTGAAGATTTCTGGCACGGCTTACGCCAAGGGTTTCTCTTGCCATGCCAGCAGTATGCTCGTGGTGAAAGTGCCGCAATATACCGACGGCAGAAAGGTCGTGGGATTGCGCGCGAAGTGCGGTATCGACGATTCGGGTGCCTTGCAGAGCGGTTCCACATCCTCTGTCAAATTTTATGTGTTCGGTTTCGACCCCACCGCCCGTGACGGTTTCGATGCCTCGATAGCCAAGGCTTATTCGGGACTCGTGTCTCGACGAAATAACATCAAGGGCATGAATCTCACCGCTGACATCAGCGGACAAAAGCAATTGCATCTCGTGGTGAGCCGTTTCACGGACAACTTCTATTACGACCGCGCCGATTGGATGAATCCTGTGCTCGTGGATGAGAACGGTAATGAAACATCGTTGCTCTCGCTCGATGCAGCAAGTTATACAAGCGATTTCGGTTCGTTGCACAAAAACACTAATGTGGAAGGCGGAACGCTCAACATCGGCGGCACCACATACGCCAAAGGTCTTGGTATGAACGGGCAATGCGTAGCCACCTACAACATCCCGACCGACAAGAAATACGTGCAGTTCAAGGCGTTCGTCGGACTCGACAACAGTGTCGTGAATGATGCCCCGTCGGCAGCAAGCAATGCGACCGTCGAATTTCTCGTCTTCGGTGACGACATGCAGGTCTCTCCATCCATGAAAGCCGCATTGCCGCTCACAGCTATCGGCATGGATGCCGACCGCAAATGCGAGATAACGGATTTGTGGAGCAAAAAGGATATGGGCACGTTTGCCAACAATGGTTTCAGCGTGTCGCTCAACGCTCATCAGAGTGCGTTGTATCGCATCACGCCGTTGAACAGGGCGCAGGGTAGCAGCCTCGATATCAGCAGTCGCAATGTGGGCGATGACGTATATATAGATGTGACGCTTAACGGCGCGCCCGACAGCAGTTCTTATGTCGTGATTATGTGCGATGATTCCATTTTGGGCAGTCAGAGTGTTGCGAAGACCAAGAGCGTGTATTACCACGTGAAGAAAATGACAGGCACACACACGTTCAAAGCGTTGTATAGCGGCACCGCGTCAGAGGCCAGTTGTGAGTCGAAGTCAATCACGTTGACCGCGACAAAGATAGCTTCCGTCATGAATGATAAAAAAAAAGATTCGTCGGAAATGTATGCGGTAGACGGAAAAAGACTAACCATTAAACCCGTTCATGGCATCTACATACAAAATGGTAAAGCATGGATGGCGGATTGAAGGATGGGATTCTTTCCCCTAATCAAACGGAGATGAAGTCAATTTGAATGCCAACACATAAACTTTAAAATAATAGAAAACCCCGAAAGTCAGACAAAAGACTTTCGGGGTCTATTTTATGATCAGTATGCTTATTTCAAGTTTATCACACTTCGCAATTCAATGTCTTTGGAGTTGCGCCCTACCATGATATCGAAGGCACCGGGCTCTAGCGTCCATTTCATGTCCTTGTC
>ENA-UOYA01004639-UOYA01004639.1-activated-sludge-metagenome-genome-assembly--contig:-NODE-4639-length-11358-cov-5.277095_pt1 | contig 11358 bp, 9 predicted proteins | sample MGYA00238163_ERZ764804 | MGnify/ENA primary metagenome ERZ764804 (study PRJEB28919, sample SAMN05720223) | activated sludge metagenome | isolation source: Anaerobic digester | place: Hong Kong...
ACCGTTTGCCTTGATGATCATCCTCATCATCCTTTTTATTTCCGGACAGGCTATGGCGGAACTGGCGCTGCCCACTTTGATGGCGGAGCTCGTGAATAACGGGATGATGAAAGGCGATACGGGATATATCCTGACCTTCGGAGTGTACATGCTGCTCGTAGCCCTGGTCGGCTCTGCCTGTTCCGTAGCCGGCTCGTACTATTCCGCAAAAGTTGCGCTGGGATTCGGGAAAAATCTCAGAGAAATGATTTTCACGAGAGTGGAAAATTATTCCCTTCATGAATTTGATCAATTGGGGACAGCCTCGCTGATCACAAGGACTACCAACGATATTGTCCAGATTCAGAATGTGATGGTCGTGATGCTGCGCTTCATCGTTTTCTCACCGATCATGTGCGCCGGCGGGATCATCATGGCCGTTTCAAGAGACAGGGAGCTGACGATCGTTCTGGCAGTCGCCATACCGATCCTGATCGGCCTGATGGGGGTGATTTCCTATGCCGTCATGCCGGCATTTAAAGCCATGCAAAAAAAGATCGACCGTTTGAACATGGTGCTCAGGGAAAATCTGACCGGGGTCCGCGTAATCCGCGCGTTCAACAAGCTTTCTTACGAACGGGAAAGGTTCCGGACTGCCAACAGCGATCTGACCGACATCTCCATCAAGGTGAATCAGACCATGGCTGTCATGCATCCGGCGATCATGCTGATCATGAATCTTACCTCCGTCGCCGTCGTATGGTTCGGCGGACTCCGGATTGGCGACGGCAGCATGCAGATCGGAGATATGATGGCTTTCATTCAGTATGCCATGCAGATCATGTTCTCCTTTGTGATGGTCGCCATGATGTTCGTCATGGTTCCCAGAGCACAGGCGTCCGCGGAGCGGATCAACGAAGTCCTGGAGATGGAACCGGAGATTGTCGATCCGAAAGAGGTAAAACAGCTGACCGGCGGCATGAGAGGCCGTGTTGTTTTTGAAAATGTTTCGTTCCGCTATCCCGGAGCGGGGGAACCTGCGATCTCAGATATCAGCTTTACTGTGGAACCGGGAGAGGTCTTCGCTGTTATTGGCGGAACCGGTTCGGGCAAAACCACTTTGGTCAATCTGATTCCGAGGTTTTACGACGCTGCCCAAGGCAGGGTTCTGGTCGGCGGCGCCGATGTGTCGGAGCTTTCCCAGGACGACCTGCGCAGCAGGATCGGCTATGTTCCTCAGACGGCGGTGCTGTTCAGCGGCAGCGTTTCGGACAACATCCGCTACGGAAGAAAGGATGCGACGGACGCGGAGGTTTTCCGCGCAGCCGAAGTGGCACAGGCGGCGGACTTCATCGCGGAAATGCCCGAGGGCTATCAAACGGTCATCGCTCAGGGAGGCGCCAATTTATCCGGCGGTCAGAAGCAGAGGATTTCCATCGCCCGGGCGCTGGTGAGAAAACCGGAAATCTATATCTTTGACGATTGTTTTTCCGCTCTGGATTTTAAGACCGACGCGCTGCTGCGGGCGGCTCTGAGAAAAGAAACAAAGGATTCCGCCGTCATCATCGTGGCGCAGCGCGTCAGCACCGTCATGGATGCGGACCGGATCCTGGTTCTGGATGACGGAAAACAGGCAGGGATGGGAAGCCACAGAGAATTGATGAGAAGCTGCGGGGTATACCGGGAGATCGTATCATCCCAGCTGTCGGAAGAGGAGATGAAGGCCTATGAGGAATGAAAACTACGGGCAGCAGAGAAAGCCGTTCAGGATCGGCATGGGACACGGCCCTGCCGGAGGGATGACGATGCTTGTGGAAAAAGCGAAGGATTTCAAGGGAACCCTGAACCGGCTCGTCCGTTACCTTGCACCTCAGAAAATGCGGTTCATCGCGGTAGGGATCCTGGCTGTCGTCAGCACGGCCTTCTCCATTTTTGGCCCGAAGATCCTGGGGATGGCGACGACGAAGCTTGCGGAAGGCGTTATGACCCATCGGTTCGATTATGAAGTGATCGGCGGTATCCTTCTGCTGCTGGGAATCCTGTACTGCGTCAGCTTTCTGACGGGTTATGCCATGTCCTACATCATGGCGGGCGTTTCACAGCGCACCGTATATGTGATGCGCAACGAGGTGAAGGAGAAGCTGGACCGGCTGCCGCTGGACTACTTTGACGGAAGAACCCACGGAGAGATCCTGAGCCGTGTTACGAACGATATGGATATCATCGCGGCGACTCTGCAGCAGAGCCTGACACAGATAATCACTTCGGCTGTCGCCATCGTCGGGATCATAATCATGATGATTTCCATCAGCCCGGCCATGACGCTTCTGGCTCTTTTCACGGTTCCCGCCAGCACGGTGCTGACGATGGTCATCGCAAAAAAATCTCAGAAAAAGTTCGCGGAACAGCAGAAATTCCTGGGAGAACTGAACGGTCATGTGGAGGAGATGTTCACCGGACACAAGATCGTAAAGGCCTTCGGTCATGAACGGGAATCCGTCGCGCAGTTCCAAAAGATAAACGAAGAACTCTACCGCGCCGGCTGGAAAGCCCAGTTCCTGTCGGGCATCATCATGCCGGCCCTGAACTTTGTCAATAATCTCGGATATGTGTTCGTCTGCGTCGCCGGCGGGCTGCTGGTCGCAAAGAGAGCCATAGACGTGGGGGATATCCAGGCGTTTATCCAATATATGAGAAGCTTTACCCACCCCATCGTTCAGGTTGCCAATATCGCCAACGTCATCCAGGGAACCATTGCCGGTGCGGAACGGGTATTTGAAATACTGGATGAAGAAGAACAGATCCCGGACGACGAGGCTGCCGTGGTCATCGAAAAGGATCGGGTGCGGGGAGAGATTCGGTTTGAGCATGTAAGCTTCCGCTACAAGGAAGACGTTCCTCTCATTGAGGATATGAATCTTCATGTGAAACCGGGACAGATGGTGGCGATTGTAGGTCCTACCGGTGCGGGAAAGACGACGCTTGTCAATCTGCTGCTCCGCTTCTACGAATTGAACGGCGGACGGATCACCATCGACGGCGTCGACATCAGCAGGATGCCGAGAAGCGCCCTGAGGAGCCTGTTCGGCATGGTTCTGCAGGACACCTGGCTCTACAAAGGGACGATCACGGAAAATATCGGGTATAGCCTTGACGAGCCGGATCGGGAAAAGATCTTTGAAGCCGCAAAGGCTGCCCGTGCCGATCATTTTATCCGCTCTTTGCCGATGGGATATGATACGATCATCAATGAAGAGGCTTCCAATATCTCACAGGGGCAAAAACAGCTTCTCACCATCGCGCGGGCGCTGCTGGCGGATCCGCCGATCCTGATCCTGGATGAAGCGACCTCCAGCGTGGATACCAGAACGGAATTGCTGATTCAGAATGCGATGACAGAATTGATGAAAGGGCGAACCAGCTTTGTGATCGCACATCGCCTTTCTACCATCAGAAATGCAGATCTGATCCTGGTCATGAAGAACGGCGCCGTGATCGAACAGGGGACCCACGAGGAACTGATCGGACAGAAGGGATTTTATGAGGAGTTGTATAACAGTCAATTTAATATTGGAGGCACGGGAGGAAAACAATGAATAAGGAATTGGTGAAGACTGTCAGCGAGTCGCTGCTGAAGCTGAGGGTGCTGGTCGTGTCCCAGTTTCTGAAGCCGATGCGGGAACACGGGAGGGAAAAGGGCCAATACCCTCCGGGGTATATGCATGTTTTAAGCTGGATGAAATCCAGGGGAGAGCCGGTCTCCATGACGGAGCTGGCCGACGCCTTGTTCATTTCAAAGCCGAATCTGACGACGATGATGGACCGTCTGTGCGCGGACGGCCTTGTGGAACGCTCCGCAGACGTCAGCGACAGACGGATCGTGAACGTCGCCCTGACAAAGAAGGGCGAGGCGCTCCTGGCGCGGCACAAGCAGGAGGTTGCCGAATTCATCGAAAGCCGGCTGTCTCTTCTCGACGATTCCGATCTGGAGAAACTGAAGCGCGCCATGGATGATATTGCGGATGTTCTGGCTGCTCTTGATCAAAAACAGGGCGGAAATCGCTGAAACGCCTCCGCCCGTGAAATTCAACCATTCATGGAAAGCGGAAGCCGACCGCATATCGCATCGATCAGTCTCCGTTCCACCTCATACCAGTTGATGAGGTTCCACCAGGCGTCGATATATTTTTGCCGCTCGTTTTGATAGTCGAGATAATAGGCATGTTCCCATACGTCACAGACCAAAACGGGTATCCCGCCCCACTGGGTCAAGTTCTGATGCTTTTCTGCCTGGAGGATCTCAAGATGGTTCCAGGCAGGCTGCCATATCAGAATGCCCCAGCCGGAGCCCTCCACTTTATTGGCCGCATTGACAAATTGATTTTTGAATGCGGTGAAATTTCCAAAGTAACAATCGATCAGCTTCGTCGTATAGGGGCCGGGCTTTCCTCCCGTTCCCGGAGGCGCCATAATCGTCCAGTAAATACTGTGCAGAATATGTCCGGAGCCCTGAAAGGCGAGTTCATTTTCCCAGTATTTTATGTAGTAAAAGTTCTGCTTCTCACGCGCCTCAACAAGATTGACTTCTGCCTGATTCAGACCGTCTACATAAGCTTTGTGATGCCTGTCGTGATGGATCCTGAGCGTTTTGGCGCCGATGACCGGTTCCAGCGCGTCATAACCGTATGGAAGAGGGGGAAGCACATGCCGCCCGGGGGGGATCATGATAAGTTCCATTTGAATTGACTCCTTTCTGATGATTCAATGCATTGTATTCCGCTGAATCGTATTTTGTGCGCCGGGATCCGCAGAAAATATTCCGGTGTGCCGAAGCGGAATGTCAAAACCTGACATACATTTGTCAGGTTTATGTGTTATGATGGTTGTACCGGAAATTACCATCGTATAAGGAGCGGAAGATGAAACTGGACAGAATGCTCTATATCGTTACCTATCTCCTGAACCATAAAAAGGTCAAAGCGCGGGATCTCGCAGACAGGTTTGAGGTCTCGGTGCGCACGATATACCGGGATATCGACGCGATCTCACAGGCCGGCATCCCCATCGTCACCTATCAGGGCATGGACGGCGGGATCGGCCTGATGGAAGGTTTCAAGCTGGATAAAAATCCGCTTACCGGAGAGGAAATCACGAAGATCGTCAGCGCGCTGAAGGGGATCCAAAGCATCAGCGACGACGCAAAGATCAGGCTGCTGATCGAAAAGTTCGCGGGGATCACTGCGCCTGCGGACATGGCGCCGGCGGGAAATGAGATCCTGATCGATCTTTCCTCCTGGAACCGGTACGATCAGCTCGGCCGGGAGATCCAGAGGATCAGGGAGGCTATACGCGACCGCAGGATCATTCGTTTCTTCTATTATACCAATGAGAAGTTGACCGAAAGGCATGCGGAGCCCTATCAGATCATTTTCAAGGAATCCAACTGGTATCTGTACGCCTTCTGTCTCCTGCGAAACGATTTCAGGCTGTTCAAGCTGAGAAGGATGAGCGGACTCGACGTCTGGGAGGAAACCTTTGAGCCCAGACCTTATTCCGTTGAAAAACTGCATTGGGATGAAGCGTATGGCGGAGACGCCCACCTGGAAATCGTCGCACTGTTTGATCCGGTCATGAAATATTCCATCGACGATATCTTCGGAGTGGAGAATTACGAAGTCGGAGAAGACGGCAGGCTGAGAGTCACGTTCCGTTTGCCGCAGGGGGTCTGGCTGCACGGTTTCCTTCTGGGATTCGGAGACAGGGCGGAGATCCTGGAGCCGCCTGAACTGCGTCAGAAAATCTGCAGCATGGCGGAGAGCATCGTGAGTGTATATAAAGAAAGAGATAAATAAATCAATTTTCGAAAAATGGAGGCAGAAAACATCATGTCTGATATCGATCATAAAACGGAACGTCTGGGAGATCATCCCGTGGGGAAGCTTCTCCTGGAGTTTTCCATACCGGCAATCGTCGCGATGATTGCCAATGCCTTATACAATGTTGTAGACAGTATCTTTGTCGGCCGGGGAGTCGGTTCGCTGGCCCTGACCGCGGTCACGCTTGCCTTGCCGATCATGATCATCCTGATGGCTTTCGGCATGCTCATCGGCGTAGGCGCCACTGCGCTCATTTCCATCAAGCTTGGCCAGCAGAAGCGCGAAGAAGCGGAGCAGATCCTGGGGACTGCGTTCGCTCTTGTTATCGTGATGGGAATTACGATTTCCGCCGTTATGCTCGCATTCATCGATCCGCTCCTGTGGTTTCTCGGGGCGACGCCGGATGTGTTCGATTATGCAAAGCAGTTCAGCATGATCATCCTGTTCGGAACGATATTTCAGTTCATTTCCTTTGGCTTGAACAATATCATTCGCGCGGAGGGAAATCCGATGATTTCCATGGCGACCATGCTGTTTTCCGCAGGAGTGAACACCGCGCTGAATCCGCTTTTCATCTTCGTGTTCCACTGGGGAGTCGCCGGTTCCGCGCTTGCGACGGTGATCACGCAAATCATGGTTTCCGGATATATTATTTATCACTTCACAAAAGGCAGGAGCAGTCTCAAGCTGCACAGGAGATATATAAGACTGGATAAGGATCTGGTGAAAAAGATCACGATGATCGGACTTTCCCCGTTTTTGCTGCAGATTGCGGCGAGCGTGACGCTTTTTATCTTCAACAACAACCTGCTGGCATACGGCGGAGAGATGGCTGTCGCCGCAATGGGCGTCATTAACCGCATCACCCTGATGCTTCTGATGCCGATTTTCGGGATCAATCAGGGGGCGCAGCCCCTTATCGGTTATAATTACGGGGCTCAAAAGTATGACAGGGTGAAAAAGACATTAAAGCTGGCTTCTTTTTACGCGACGATGATCTGCGTCTTCGGATTTGTCGTCACGGAAGTATTCAGCCATGAGATCATCGGACTGTTCAACAAGGACAGCGGACTGATCGAGATCGGAACGCGCGGGATCAGGATCTTCCTGATCATGCTGCCGATCGTCGGGTTCCAGATCGTCATAACAAACTATTTCCAGTCCGTCGGAAAGGCTGCCAAGGCAATTTTTCTCAGCCTTACACGCCAGGTTTTGTTTCTGATCCCGCTGGTCATGATCCTTCCGCTGTATTTTCAGCTTGATGGCATCTGGGCCACCGGTCCGATTGCGGATTTCTCGTCCTCCCTGCTGGCAGCCATTTTTCTGGTCAGGGAATTCAGGAGCCTTCAGACAAAGCATGAGCAGGCGGAAAGCCCGGGCCGTCGTTCTAATTAAGGCCAATTCTCATTGATTAAATATGTATGAAATTTATCATATACCAATAGAATATAAGAGTTAAGCAAAAGGGAAGTGATGATATGCCGGATCGTGATCAAACCAGGATCAGAAATCAATCGATCCTTACCGCTGATAAGAAAAAAGACCCTGCCGCCCGCTGGATCCTTGCAGGGATTCCGTTCATAAGCGTCATCGGCAGTCTGATGCACTTTGTCTTTGAATGGACGGGAGGACTGGCCGCAGCCGGACTGATCGCGCCGGTCAATGAAAGTGTCTGGGAACACTTGAAGCTCATCTTCTGGCCTGCTCTGTTTTGGCTTGTCATCGGTTATCCTGTGGTCGCGAATAAGAACGATATACCGGCAAGCCGCTGGTTTTCTTTCGGCGCCGCAGGATTATATGCAGGCCCGCTTTTTATTACAGCATTTTATTATACCTATACCGGGGCTTTTGGGATCCATTCGCTGTTTCTGGATATCGTGTCCTTTATTTTGGGCGCCGCAGCAGGTCAGTTTTTGACGCTGCATATTTACCGCTGCGGAAAAGCGGACCGGACGCTCTTCTGCTTTGCCTCGGCTGCCGTTATCCTTCTGGCGCTTGCATTGGTCCTGTTTACGTTTTCCCCGCCCGAAATTCCGCTGTTTCGCGATCCCGTCACAGGGGGGTACGGGATTCCATGAGTCATCGCAGTCCGTCATACAAAGCATTCAGCAGCCTCTTATCCAGATCCTGGCTGAGCTCCCAGATCATCGCGCCGCCCAGTCCTTTTGATCTGATATAATCCGCCTTGAACCCGATGGATTCGGGATCCTCGTAGGTGATGAAAGTGGATCCGTTGAAAAGCCAGGGGACCTTTGACTGGGAATGAAAATATCGCTGATATCCCGGCTTGTTCAGATAGTTTTTTTCGATCTGCTGATAGCTTACAGGATTTCCGCCTGAAAAAGTTCCGTACAATCCTTGCTTGGAATCGGTCACCGATGAATACCGGTAACCGTAAAACGGGATCCCCATGACGAGCTTCTGCATTGGAAAACCGGCTTCTTCCCAGAGTCTTATGCTGGCGTCCGCGCTGGATTGGTACTGGGGCGAGGGGTCGGTATTTTGATAGAGCGGCGCGTGAAGGTCGGTGTATGGATCCCAGACGCCGTGGATATCATAAGTCATGATCGTCGCATAATCGAGATACCGATGGATCGACGACAACTCGACCTGGTTCGGATAGCCGCTTCCGGCGCCGGCGGCGATGGTCAGCAGATAGTGCTTTTGATCTGCTTCGCCCTGCTCGTCCAGCTTTTCCCTCAACGTCCGGAGCAGCAGCGTGAAATTATGCTTATCGGCGGAACGCCTGCTGTTGCCTGCAAGGCCGCCGCTGACCGGATACTCCCAATCGAGATCGATCCCGTCAAAACCGTGTTTTTTCATAAAAGCGACACAACTGTCGGAAAATGCGATTCTTGCAGCATCGGTTGCAGCCGCATCGGAAAACCTGCCCGACCAGGTCCACCCGCCCACCGAGATCAGCGTTTTGAGTCCCGGATTTTTTTCCTTCAGTTTGTTCAGCATGACAAAATTCTGAAGATCCTTGTCGGGATATCCCATGGTGACCTTCAGATCAGTTCCGATATTTGCAAAGGCATAGTTGATATGGGTGAGCTTTGAAGGGTCGATCCGGTCCGGAGTAAAACCGGAATAGGCGGCCCAGGCGGCATAGTACCCGACCATCCGAATCTCCGGAAGCGCATCGGCTCCGGATTTTTCCTGCACCGGAAAGCTTTTCGCCGCCCGGTGCTTTTCCTGCGCGGATCCGGATTTCCCGGTAAAATGGTAAGATTCGGAAGCCGACAGCCCGTAAGCAGTACGGGCCTGTCTGTCGGCTATGTAAAAACAGCCCGAGGCGACGGCAAAGATCAGAACAATAAAAAGAGTCCATAGAAAAGCAGTATTTCGGAAATCTTTCTTTCTCATCGCAGGCAGCCGTCCTTCATAGATATTTGAGGCCAGTATATCACAACCCCGCTTATCTTGAGAACGTGAAATATATGGTAAGAAAGCTATTCCTCGATCCGCAGCAGCTGCTGCCGCACCTTGCGGACCCATGCCAGCTCGCTGTGGAAGGTGGACATCAGGTTTACCGAGATCATATTCCATAGGAACGTCTCTCTCTGCGACCGGTTAGGCCAGTCTTTTTCGCGGTCATACTTTTCCTTCTGGAGGTTCAGCTGCTCCTCGATGTCCTTCTCATACTTTGCGAGAAGGTCCGAAAGTTCGTCCTTGCTCAGCATATCGGCCCATGCGAGCTGGATCAGAAACGGTTTTTTGAACTCCGGGACCGCCGACGCCGATTGTATCCATTCCTTCAGCGCTTCCAGCCCCTTTTTCGTAACGGAATAGATCTTCTTGGAAGGAGAACCGTCCTGATGAACGGTTTTGTAGGCGATCATCCCGTCCTTCTGAAGCAGCAGCAGCGTTTTATAGATTTGATTGTTGTTTCCCGACCAATAAAGATACGGCGAGTCTTCAAACACCTTTTTCAGTTCATAACCGCTGGACGGTCTCCAGCTTAACAGTCCCAGAATCGCATACTGAATGACCATATCTCTCTCCTTCAATAAGTAACATATAACATATTAACCATATGGTATATATAACATATGTTCAAAAGGAAAGCAAGCGGTTTTTCAGAATGCTTCTTTTTCAGCATTTCATGTTGACGACACGACGATAATATCATATAATCATATAAAAGAGACACAAATGTCGCAATGGAGGAATGAGGAAATGGCGGAAAAAGGCGATAACACGAAACGATATATCATACAGACTGCTGCGGGCTTGTTCTCACGGAAAGGGTTCACCGCAGTGACCATGAAAGATATCTGCGAAGCGTGTAACCTCAGCCGCGGCGGGTTATATAGACACTTCGGCTCCACAAAGGAAATCTTTATCGAAGTTCTGGAACAGGATCAGAATGACGCAGAGGAAAGCATCGATCAGGCGATTTCTCTCGGACTGTCGGCTAAAAAGCTTATGGAGGGATTTTTCCAGCTTCAGAAAAACGACATCGCCTATAACAGGAACCGGATCGAGGTTGCCGTATATGAATTTTCCATCGCCTGCCCGGATCAGAAGGCGTATCTCAACGAGCGTTTTCAAGCAGCGGTAAGGACTTTTGCAAAACTGATCGGCTACGGACAGAAAAGAGGAGAGTTCCAACAAGGGGATCCCGATATGATGGCGGAACACATCGTCATATTCCTGGAGGGACTGAAGCTTTCCGCCAAGATCCTCGATATATCCGGGGATTTTCTGGACAAACAGGTGGAGCTCCTGAACAGCCTGATCGTGCGGCAGCCGGATCAATAACTGCGTCAAGTTTATATAGCAATAAATATATATAACATATGATAAGTATAACATATATGTCTTATATCATATGAAAAGAGGCTGAAAATGAACATTAAGAAGGCGAAAACTCCGGATGATTTTAAATATATGGAGCAATTGGAGCTGAAATATTATTCCGAAGAACACGTTACGCCCCATAAAGAAGCGTATCTCTTGCATCTTTCCAATCCGGAAACCGGCTTCGTGCTGGAAGACGGAGGGAGGATCGCAGCTTTTACGGATATCCTGCCGGTGAAACAGGGCGTTTATGAGGGGATTCTTCAGGGCGTCTTCAACGATAAATTTTTGACCGCGGACGACCTGGTCGATATGGAAGCATTGCGGGAGGGGGATTCTATCAACCTGCTTCTTTCCTGCGTTGTGGTGGATGATGATTACCGGGAAACCGATGCGCTGAAAATGCTGCTGACCGCACATCTGGGCTACTACCGGGGATTTGCGGAACGCGGCATCCAGATCGGCTCCGTCGTAACCAGCAACGTGACGAAGGACGGAGAACGCTTTTCGGAGAGAATGGGATTTGAACGGATCGGGGAATCAGAGCACCATACTGCGATTTACAGGATCGGGTTTCATCAGCTCATTGAGAACGTGAAGAAAATGAAATCGAAGCTGGAAATCAAATTGCTGCAGTATGAGACTGATCTGCTGGATCCTATATTCTGCAGCGACGTTAACGTTCTGAATGCCCTTATTG
>ENA-UOYA01004640-UOYA01004640.1-activated-sludge-metagenome-genome-assembly--contig:-NODE-4640-length-11357-cov-4.738188_pt1 | contig 11357 bp, 11 predicted proteins | sample MGYA00238163_ERZ764804 | MGnify/ENA primary metagenome ERZ764804 (study PRJEB28919, sample SAMN05720223) | activated sludge metagenome | isolation source: Anaerobic digester | place: Hong Kong...
GATGCAGACCTGGCCGTTCGTCAGCCTCGCCCTCGCCAGCTTCGTCCTGTTCGTACCGGGGCTACGGCTCCTTCGGAGCGGCGCGGCGAACCTCTTGCGTCTGGCCCCCGAAATGAACGCCCTGGTGACGCTCGGCGCCGGTGCGGCCTACACCTATTCCGCGCTCGCCACGCTCGTTCCAGACATCTTCCCCGTGGACGGGCGACGCCTCTACTTCGAAGCCGCAGCGATGATCGTGGCCCTGGTCCTGCTTGGCAGGCTGCTGGAGGCGCAAGCGCGCGGCCGCGCCGGCGCGGCGATACGATCGCTGATGAAGCTGCAGCCGCCTCGCGCGCGGGTCGTTCGCGGCGAGACCGAGGTCGAAATCGCCGTGGGCGACGTGGTGACCGGCGACATCTTGGCTGTGCGCCCCGGCGAACGAATGGCGGTGGACGGCGTAGTCGTCGGCGGGGCCTCTTACGCCGACGAATCCATGCTTACGGGCGAAGCCGCGCCCGTCGCCAAGAACGTAGGCGATGCGATCACCGGCGGGACGCTGAACACCACCGGCGCGCTGCGCTTCCGGGCCGAGAAGGTCGGCGCGGACACAGCCCTCGCTCAGATCGTCCGCATGGTCGAAGAGGCCCAGGGCGGCAAGCTCCCGGTCCAGGCCCTCGTCGACCGTGTGACCGGCTGGTTCGTGCCCCGGTCATGGTGGTCGCGGGCGTCACCTTTATCGCCTGGATGCTGTCGCCCTCGGGGTCCGGCCTGGCGGACGCCATGGTGCATGCGGTCGCCGTGCTCATCGTCGCCTGCCCCTGCGCCATGGGTCTGGCGACCCCCACGTCCATCATGGTCGGATCTGGACGCGCAGCCGAGCTTGGTCTGCTGTTCCGGCGTGGCGCCGCCCTTCAGGCGCTTAGCGACGTTCGCGTCGTGGCCTTCGACAAGACAGGCACGCTGACGGAAGGCCGGCCGCGCCTGACCGACCTGATCGCGGCGGAGGGCGCCAGCGAGGTGCTCGCCCTTGCAGCAGCGGCGGAAGCTCAGGCGGAACATCCAGTGGGGCGGGCGATCGTCGAGGCGGCCATGGCGGAGGGCGATGCTCCCCTCACCGCCGACAGCTTTGTGGCGACGCCGGGGGCGGGCGTGGCGGCGCGCGTCGCGGGACGAGACGTCCTCGTAGGTTCGGCCGGGCACCTCGCAGCGCACGGCGTGGCGGCCGAGCCACTAATCGGCGCGCTGGACAGGCTGGCGAGCGAGGCCAAGACGGCGGTCCTTGTGGCGATTGACGGCCGCGCCGCCGGCGTGATCGCGGTGGCGGATCCGCTGAAGGCCAGCGCCGTCGAGGGTCTGGCCCGGTTGAGGGGCCTTGGCCTCAAGGTGGCGATGGTGAGCGGTGACAATGCGCGCACGGCGAACGCCGTCGCCAGGGGGTTGGAACTCGACGAGGTCCGGGCCGAGGTCTCGCCCGCGGACAAGGTGGCCGTGCTGACACAGTTGCGCGCCCGCTTCGGCAGTATCGCCTTCGTCGGCGATGGCGTGAACGACGCGCCCGCCCTGGCCCATGCCGATGTCGGCGTGGCCATGGGTCGCGGCTCCGACGTCGCCATCGACAGCGCCGAGGTCGTGCTGATGCGTGACGACGTCCGCGCCGTCGCGGCGGCGGTGGAACTGAGCCGAGCCGTGCTCGCTAACATCCGCCAGAATCTCGCCTGGGCCTTCGGTTACAATGTCCTGCTCATCCCGGTGGCCGCCGGCGCCCTCCAGCCCCTCTTCGGCATGACCCTGTCGCCGGTCCTGGCGGCGGGCGCAATGGCCGTCAGCAGCGTCAGCGTCGTCAGTAATGCTCTTCGACTACGGGGGTTTAGGCCGGCTTTAGGAGATGCGACATGAACATAGGTCAAGCCGCTCATGCCTCGGGCGTCACGCCCAAGATGATCCGCTACTACGACGAGATCGGGCTGGTCCGTCCCGCCGCGCGCACCGAAGCCAACTACCGAGCTTACGACGAGCGCGAGGTGAACGAACTGCGCTTCATCAAGCGCGCCCGGGGCCTGGGCTTTTCAGTGCCGGAGATCGCGCAGCTCCTTTCGCTGTGGCGCGATCGCGAAAGGCCGAGCCGGGAGGTTAAGGCGATCACGGACCGCCATCTGCGCGCGCTCGACGCCCGCATCGCCGAAATGACAGCCATGGCCGACACGCTGCGCGAGCTGTCACGATGCTGCGCCGGCGACGATCGACCGGATTGCCCCATCCTGGCGGATCTGACGGGCGATGCAGGCGCCTGACGCCATGTCAGCCTTGTCCCCGCCCCGGTCCGCGCTAGGTTGGTGATCAACGATCATCAAAATCCCGGGGGTGAAGGGAAACACCATGTCTGACGCCAAGCTGCCCAAGGCCTGCATCATCGGAGCCGGCCCGTCCGGCTTCAGCACGGCCAAGCGCCTGAAGGACTATGGAATTCCCTACGACTGCTTCGAGCTGTCCGACGATATCGGGGGAACCTGGTACTACAACAATCCCAACGGTCTGTCGGCCTGCTACGAAAGTCTGCACATCGACACCTCGAAATGGCGGTTGGCTTTCGAGGACTTCCCGGTGCCCGCGTCGTGGCCGGACTTCCCGCACCACAGCCAGCTCTTCCAGTACTTCAAGGACTATGTGGACCACTTCGGTCTGCGCGAGACGATCACCTTCAACACCGGGGTGGCCAAGGCGCACCGGACGGCCGATGGGCTCTGGGAGGTGACGCTGACCACGGGCGAAAAGCGGCTCTACGACGTGCTGTTCGTCTGCAACGGCCACCACTGGAGCCCGCGCACGCCGCAGTATCCGGGCGAGTTCGACGGGCCCGCGATTCACAGCCACGCCTATCGCACGCCCTTCGAGCCGGTCGACATGCGCGGAAAGAACATCGTCGTCGTCGGCATGGGCAACTCGGCGATGGACATCGCCTCCGAACTCTCACAGCGCCCGATCGCCAAGAACCTCTGGGTTTCGGCCCGGCGCGGCGTGTGGGTGCTGCCGAAGTACATGAACGGCCGACCGGCGGACAAATCGGCCATGCCGCACTGGATGCCGCGCAAGCTCGGGCAGTCCCTGGCCCGCAAGGCGATCAAGAAGGCCATCGGCAACATGGAGGACTATGGCCTGCCCAAGCCGGACCATGAGCCGCTGGAGGCGCACCCGTCCGTGAGCGGCGAATTCCTGACCCGGGCCGGCTGCGGCGACGTGAAGTTCAAGCCGGCGATCAAGGCCCTTGAGGGCAAGCGCGTTCGCTTTGAGGACGACAGCGTCGAGGACGTTGACGCCATCGTCTTCGCCACCGGCTATGACATGAGGTTCCCGTTCTTCGACGATCCGGCGCTCGTGCCCGACGACGATCATCGCCTGCCGCTGTTCAAGCGCATGATGAAGCCTGGCGTGCCGAACCTCTTCTACATGGGGCTCGCCCAGCCGTTGCCCACGCTGGTGAATTTCGCCGAGCAACAGGCCAAGCTGGCCGCCGCCTATCTGGCCGGTCGCTACCGTCCGCCGTCGACCTCCGAGATGACCCAGGTCACCGCCGCAGACGAGCAGACCCATCTGGGTCAGTACTACAAGGCCAAGCGGCACACGATCCAGGTGGACTTCAACCTCTATGTCGCCGACCTGATGAAGGAGATCGCGGCCGGCGAAAGGCGCGCCAAGGCCGCAGGCAACGCCCTGCCCGTTCCGGCCCGCGCGGCGACATCCGTCGCAGCCTGAGCCTAGATGCCTCCGCGTCGGTCCAAAGCCGGCGCGGGGGCTTCGAGCATCGCCGTCATGGTGTCGGCGAGATGCTCCAGGGTCGCGTCCGAGGCCCAGGTGGGATGATCGCGCGACGCGTCGGCCAGCGCCTGCTCGCGCGCCGCCAGGACGGCGCCGAGCAGCCGGCCCATGAAAAGAAAGCGCTGAGACTTGGCCTGGGCCGACATGGTCGGCATGAGGCGGCGCAGGTGCGCGAGGCAGCGCTGGTAGCCTGAGTTCCAGCGGTTCTCCAGGGCGTCCATAAACAGATCGCGGTGGGTCATCTCAAGCAGCACGATGAACCGCGTGTAGCTGTCCTCGCCCCCGCCCTCCTCCAGCGCCACGCTCGGCCAGATCATCGCTTCGACGACCTCGCGCACGCTGAACGGTCCGCCGGAGCGCTCCATGGCGTCGAGCTGCAGGTTGCGGCGCTGGTCGATCAGCCGCGCCCCGTCGGCCACGAGCTCGCGAACCAGCGCTTCCTTCGAGCCGAAGTGATAGCTCACCGCGCCATGGTTCTTCTGGCCCGCGGCTTCGGCGATCTCACGCACGGTCACGCCGTCGACGCCGCGTTCGGCGAACAGGCGCCTGGCGACGCGCTTCAGCTGTTGCGCCGCCTCGCCGCGAGGTCTTGAGTCCATCAGCGTCATGACGGCGAAAATCCCGTTGCGTCGCCCTAGGTCAACTGCATTATCCAAATGACTTAAACATTTCGTTTCGGGGAGGTGTGAACGTGAGCCAATCACCGGTGGATCTTGGCGTCCTGAGCGCCTGGATGGACTCCCAGGCGCTAGGCTCCGGCCCGATCGAGAACGCCACCAACCTTGCGGGCGGCACCCAGAACATCCTTCTGAAGTTCGAACGCTCCGGTCGCACCTACGTGTTGCGTCGTCCGCCGCCCCATCTGCGCGACAACTCGAACGAGACCATGCGGCGCGAGGCGCGCATGCTGGCCGCCCTGGCCGGCACCAACGTACCCCATCCCGGTCTGATCGCAGCCTGCGGCGACGAGGCGGTGCTCGGCGCGGCGTTCTACCTGATGGAGCCGATTGACGGCTTCAATCCGGCGACGGGGCTCGAGCCTTACCACGCCGGGTCCGAGGAGGTCCGGCGGCGCATGGGTTTCGCCCTGGTCGAAGGGATTTCCGCCCTCGGAGCCCTCGATTACCAGGCCCTGGGACTGGAGGGGTTCGGCAAGGTCGACAACTACCTTGAACGGCAGGTCGCGCGCTGGAAGGGCCAGCTCGACAGCTACGCCCAATTCGCCGGTTGGCCAGGGCCGTCAGGAATTCCTGGCGTCGACGAGGTCGCGGCCTGGCTCGAGCGGCACCGCCCGTCGCGCTTCGAGCCCGGGATCATCCACGGCGACTATCATCTGGCCAACGTCATGTACCGGCATGACTCGGCCGAACTGGCGGCCATCGTCGACTGGGAATTGACCACGATCGGCGACCCGCTTCTCGATCTAGGCTGGCTGATGGCCACTTGGCAGGAAACCGAGGAGCCGCGGGAGTTCGGCGTCAACATCACCCCCTGGCGCGGCTTCCCGACGTCCGCCGAACTGGTCGCTCACTACCGCGAACGGACCGCTCGGGACATGTCCGCCATCGAATGGTACGCGGTTCTGGCCTGCTACAAGCTGGGCCTGATCCTCGAGGGCACGCACGCCCGCGCCTGCGCCGGAAAGGCGCCCAAGGACACTGGCGACCGCCTCCACGCCCATACGGTCAGCCTTTTCGAGCGCGCTCTGCGCTGGATCCGCTAAATATCTAAAACGCAATATAATTCAGGACGCGAACGTCAAATGCAGTTCGAGCATACCGACAAGGTGAAGGATCTCCTGGCGAAGCTGGAGGCCTTCATGGACGAGCACATCTATCCCAACGAGCAGGACTTCCACGACTTCGTCCACGACCCGGCGAACCTCTGGAAGGAATGGCCGAAGATGGACGGGCTGAAGGCCAAGGCGAAGGCGCACGGGCTGTGGAATCTGTTCCTGCCCCACGAGTACGGTGAATTTAGCCCAGGCCTGACCAACCTCGAATATGCGCCCCTCGCAGAGGTCATGGGACGCGTTCCCTGGTCCAGCCAGGTGTTCAACTGCTCGGCGCCGGACACCGGCAACATGGAGGTGCTGGCCAAGTACGGTTCCCCCGAACAGCAGGCCCGGTGGCTGAAGCCCCTGCTCGAGGGCGAGATCCGGTCGGCCTATGTGATGACCGAACCGCAGGTCGCCTCGTCGGACGCGACCAACCTTGAACTGACGATCCTTCCGGACGGCGACGACTACGTCCTGAATGGCCGCAAGTGGTGGATCTCCGGCGCGCGACATCCCAAGTGCGATCTGTTCCTGGTCATGGGCAAGACCCTTCTGGACAACCCGCGCCACCAGCAGCACTCGACCATCATCGTGCCGCGCGACACCCCCGGCGTGACCATCGTGCGCCATCAGACGGTGTTCGGATCGATGAACTCGCCGGGGGGCGAGTCCGAGCTGCGGTTCGAGAACGTGCGGGTGCCGAAGTCGAATCTGATCCTCGGCGAAGGCCGGGGCTTCGAGATCGCCCAGGGCCGTCTCGGGCCCGGCCGCATCCACCACTGCATGCGCTCCATCGGCCAGGCGCAACGTGCGCTCGAGATCATGGCGCGGCGCGTCGAGAACCGCGTCGCCTTCGGCAAGAAGCTGTCCGACCAGTCGTCGATCCGCCAGGACGTGGCCCGCTCGTTCTGCGAAATCGAAATGGCGCGCTTGCTCACCCTGAAGGCCGCGGACCAGATGGACCGCTACGGCAACAAGGTCGCCAAGGACCTTATCGCCGCGATCAAGGTCGTCGCGCCGCAGATGGCCCAGACCGTCGCTGACCGCGCCATCCAGGCGCACGGCGGCATGGGTGTCAGCGACGACACGCCCATCGCCTACTTCTTCACGCTGAACCGCTACCTGCGCCTCGCGGACGGGCCCGACGAAGTGCACATGTCGCAGCTCGGCAAGCAGAAGATCCGCGAATACAACGCGATGAACAAGCGCTAGAGGTATTCGAGGCTAGGCTATGAAAGCTCTACGTTTTTACGGCAAGCGCGATATCCGCTGCGAGGCCATGGACGACCCGGTGCTGCAAAGCGACCGGGACGCGGTCGTCAAGGTCGACCGCTGCGCCATCTGCGGCAGCGACCTGCACATCTATCACGGCGAAGGCTTCTCCGAGGACATCGGGTTCTGCGTGGGCCATGAAGCCGTCGGCGAGGTTGTCGAAATCGGCCGGGGCGTCAGCCGCCTTAAGGTCGGCGACAAGGTGATGATCTCGGCCGCCGTTGGCTGCGGGGCCTGCGCCTCGTGCCTGGCCGGCAATGTGGTCAACTGCGAGACGCAGGGCGGCGCCTGCTACGGCCTCTCCTCCCGACTGCAGGGGTGCCAGGCCGAGGCCGTGCGCGTGCCGGCGGCGGACTTCAACGCTGCGAAGATCCCCGAAGGCGTCAGTGTCGATCAGGCGCTGATGCTGACCGACGCCCTCGCCACGGCCTGGTTCGGGGCGCGCAACGCGGACATCGCGCCCGGCAAGACGGTGGCGGTCGTGGGCCTCGGACCCATCGGCCTGATGATCGTCGAGGCGGCGTTCGTGCTGGGCGCGACCCGGGTCTTCGCGATCGACCTCGTGCCCGAGCGCCGCAAGCTGGCGGAAGGGCTTGGCGCGGTCGCGCTCGCCCCCGACGATGCGCCGGACATCATCCGCGAGGCGACCCGCGGGCGCATGGTTGAAAGCGTGGTGGAGGCCGTGGGCCACGACGCGACGATTTCGCTGGCGCTGCGCCTCGCGGCCCGGCGGGGAACCGTCTCGGTCATCGGCGTCAATCAGGATCGCCGGTTCGACTTCCCCATGGCGCGGGCGTTCGCCCAGGGCCTTACGTTCCGCATCGGCACCTGCTCGGTGCCGGAGACCTGGCCTGAACTCGTGCCGCTGCTCCAAGCGGGCCGGCTGCATCCCGAGCGCTTCATCAGTCACGTCATGCCGTTGAGCGAAGGTCCTGAGGCCTATCGGATTTTTGACGCGCGCGCGGATGGGGCGTTGAAGATGATTCTGGCCAACTAGCCGGTCGGCAGGAGCGGTTCGCCCGCGGCGAGCCGCTTCAGCGTCTCGACGAAGAAGCGGGGCTCGGCGGCGGTGACCCGGGCTTCAAGCGCTTCGGCGGTGTCGCCGGCCTCGACGGGGATTTCCAGCGTGGCGAGCGTGGCGCCGTGGTCGTACTCTTCGTCGACCAGGTGGATGGTCGCCGCGGAGCGCCCGACGCCAGCCGCCAGCACCGCCTCATGTACACGCCGACCAAACATCCCCGCGCCGCCAAAGGTCGGCAGCGGCCCCGGGTGGATGTTGACGATCCGGTCGCGATAGGCCGCCAGCGTGCGCGGCCCAAGCCGGCGCAGATAGCCCGACAGGACGACGAGTTCGACGCCTGCCGCCAGCAGGACGGAGGCAAGCTCCGCATCGGCGGCGTCCGGATCGGCCTGGGTTGGGATGCACCTCGCCGGAACGCCGGCCTCGGCGGCGAAGGCGAGCGCCGGCGCCGTTCGATTGTTGCTGACCACCAGCCGCGCTTCGGCGGCCAATTCGCCGGAGCGGATCGCCGCGACGATCGCGCGCAGGCTCGAACCGTTGCGCGAGGCCAGAATGCCGAGCCGGAGTGGGCGAGAGAAGCCGGTCACGCCAGGACGTGCTCGAAGCGGAGGCCGTCATAGGCCGGCTCGACCCCGGGCGGCAGCTTTCCCGCGATGTCGTCGAAATCGATGTCGATGTGCATGTTCGTCAGGATCGCGCGGCGGGGCTTCACCCGGGCGATCCATTCCAGCGCCTTGTCGACATGGGCGTGCGTGGGGTGCGGGCGCCAGCGCAGCGCGTCGACGATCCAGACGTCGAGATCGGTCAGGGCTGTGAAGGCGGCCTCGTCCAGGTCGACGACGTCGCTGGAATAGGCCACCCCGCCGAAGCGGTAGCCCACCGAGCGGACCTCGCCGTGATCCTGGTCGAAGGTCGTCACCGGAACGGCGCCTGACGGCCCCTCGATCGCAAACCCCTGCCCCAGCGGCGGCAGGACTTCCTGGCTGCAGATCGCCGGATAGCCCCCGACCGGGTCGAAGATGTAGCCGAAGCGCTGCATGACCGAACGCGTGGTCGCGGCGTCCATGAAGCACGGAATGCGGGCCCGTTGGCGGATGAAGAAGGCCCGTACATCGTCCAGGCCGTGCACCTGATCGGCATGGTCGTGGGTCAGGAGCACGGCGTCCAGGCGCTGAACCCCCGCCCCGGCTGTCTGCAGCCGCAGGTCAGGCGAGGTGTCGACCAGGACGGTCGTCTCGGGCGCACCGGCGGTTGCAGCCCGACGACGAACCAGGAGCGAGCAACGAGACCGCGCATTCTTCGGATTGGTCGGGTCGCAGGCGCCCCAGTCGCCATCGGCGCGCGGCACGCCGCCGGACGATCCGCATCCCAGCACTGTGACTTCCAGCAGGCCGCTCATGGCCGGGGTATCCGATCGAAGAGCGCGAAGAAAGCCGCCTCTGTGCGGGCCTCGGCGTCGGCCAGCGACCAGCCGCGGATTTCGGCCAGCTTCGCCAGCACCTCGGGCAGATAGGCCGGCTCATTGCGCCGGCCGCGATGCGGCACAGGCGCGAGGTACGGACAGTCTGTCTCCACGATAATTCTGTCGGCCGGCATCTGGCGGACCACTTCGCGAACATCCTCAGCCGTTCGGAAGGTCGCAATGCCGGAAACCGAGAACCATGCGCCGAGGCGTGCGGCGCGCGCGGCAAGCTCCGCCCCCGAAGTGTAGCAGTGCATCAGCATGCGGAATGCGCCTGCAGCGTATTCTTCCTCGAGGATCGCGCCCATCACGTCGTCAGCCTCGCGCGTGTGGACAACCAGGGGCAGCCCCGTCGTCCGAGCGGCCGCCACGTGCGCCCTGAACACCTGAGCCTGCACGTCGCGCGGCGACAGATCGTAGTGGAAGTCGAGCCCCGTCTCCCCGATGCCCACGACCTTGGGGTCCGCTGCAATCTCGACCAAGGTTTCCGCCCTTAGCTCCGGGTTTTCCTTGGCTTCGTGCGGGTGGGTTCCGACGGTGCACCAGATGTCGTCGGCGTCGGCGACGGCCCGCACAGCCGGATAGTTCGAGACGCGATCGCAGATGTTGACCATCAGCGCGATACCTGCGTCGCGGGCGCGGTCGATTACGGCGTCGCGATCGGCGTCGAACTGCGGGGCGTGAAGGTTGACGTGGCTGTCGATCAGCATGGCGAGGGATCAGGCGCGGGCGGCGTCGCGGAGTTCGGACAGGGCGGTGAAGAAGGCGTCGGCGCGGTCGAGATTTACGGCCTCGACCTCGCGGGGAAGGCGCTGCAGCGTCTCCCACGCCTGGACCCAGCGATCAAGCGCGCCGGCGCTTTCCGGGCGCGCAGGACCACCTGGTCGTGAACCCGGTCCGCCAGACGCTCGAACAGCAGCGCGAACTGCGCCGGCCCCTCCCCGCCACGGAAGCGGTCGGCCAGAGCCAGGGCCGAAGCCTCGTTCAACGCCGGAAGATGCTGAACGATCTCGCGCGCCGCATCGTCCAGCGCGACGGCGCCGGCCGCCGCCAGGGCCCAGGCGCGGCCAGGCGAACCGCCCGCCATCCTGGCGAGGCGCAGACTGTCCTCGAATTCGACCCCGGCCTGCTCGCGAACAAAGGCGGCGGCGTCGGCTTCGGGCAACGCCTGAAAGCCTAGACGACGGCATCGTGAGCGAATGGTCGGCAGCAGTCGCCCCGGCGAATGCGACACCAGCAGGATCACTCCCCTGGGCGGCGGTTCCTCCAGCGTCTTCAGGACCGCGTTGGCGGCGTTGATATTGAGATCGTCGGCCGCGTCGACGATCGCGACACGATGCGCGGCCACGGCCGGCGACTTGGAGAAGAACTCGGAAAGCGCGCGTGTCTCCTCGACCGGAATGACCTTTCGGGGCTTCCCATCTGCGGCCTGGCGTTCGAGCACCAGCAGATCCGGGTGCGACCGGGCGATGATCTGGCGGCTTACGGGATGATCGGGCGAGGCGCTCAGAGCCCCTTCGGTCGTCGGCGGGGCGCCCAACAGACGGCGGGCGGCGCGATACGCGAAGGTCGCCTTGCCGACGCCCTCTGGTCCGGTAAGCAGCCAGGCATGGTGCAGGCGCCCTCGGGCGCGCGCCGCTTCGAAGGCCGCCTCGGCGGCCGAATGCCCCTGCAGCGAGAACGTCTCGCGCGGATGGGGCGGGGTCTGGCGCTCAGCCGCCAAGACGCTGCTCCACGGCGCTCATCACCGCCCGGGCGACCGTGTCGACATCGGCGGTCGCGTCGATCACGCAGCAGCGCTCCGGCTCCCGGGCGGCGATCTCCAGGAAGGCGTCGCGCAGGCGCGCATGGAAGGCGAGTCCCTTGGATTCGAACCGCGTCTCCACCCCCGCCCGCGCATCGGCGCGGGTCAGGCCCACCTCGGGCGGCAGGTCGAGCAGGAGTGTGAGATCAGGCCGCGTTTCGCCCAGGACATGACGCTCAAGCGCGGCGATCAGCTGCGGCTCTGTTCCTCCCGCAGCCCCCTGATAGGC
>ENA-UOYA01004641-UOYA01004641.1-activated-sludge-metagenome-genome-assembly--contig:-NODE-4641-length-11355-cov-30.949292_pt1 | contig 11355 bp, 8 predicted proteins | sample MGYA00238163_ERZ764804 | MGnify/ENA primary metagenome ERZ764804 (study PRJEB28919, sample SAMN05720223) | activated sludge metagenome | isolation source: Anaerobic digester | place: Hong Kong...
TTGCGATGCAGAATGCCAATTCCACCTTCACGCGCCAGGGCAATGGCCAAACGTGCTTCGGTGACGGTATCCATTGCGGCAGAGATAAGCGGAATGTTGAGGTGGATATCGGCAGCCAGGCGCGTGCGGATGTCAGTATCAGCAGGCAAGACCTCGGTGTAAGCAGGGACGATGAGCAGGTCATCAAATGTCAGGGCTTCGGCAGACCGAAAGAGTTCTTCGTTCATCAAAAGGTTCTCCTGAGGCAAAAAAATTAATGGCGGAAGTGCCGCACACCGGTTGTGAGCATGGCAATGCCAGCAGCGTTGGCCGCGGCGATTGAGTCGGCGTCGCGCACAGATCCGCCGGGGTGGATGATCGCGGTGATGCCAGCTTCGGCTGCAACCTGGACGGAATCGGGGAAGGGGAAGAAGGCGTCTGAGGCCATCACTGCGCCGCGAGCGCGTTCACCGGCACGCTGAATGGCAATGCGAACGCAATCTACCCGGTTGGGTTGGCCGCCGCCAATGCCAACGGTGGCTTCGCCAACCGCAAAGACGATTGAATTGGATTTGACGTGTTGGCAGGCTTTCCAGGCAAAGCGTAGGGCACGGGTTTCCTCATCGGTTGGGGCGCGCTGACTGACCACTTGCCATGTGGTGGCAAGCGGGTCGCCAAAATCAATGCTTTGGCGAAGGATGCCGCGGGTGATCGAACGCAGTTCAAAGCGGGGGGTGATTTCCAGGTTGGGCATGTCGAGCAGGCGCAGGTTCTTCTTGTGGGCAAAAATTTCTAAGGCGGCGCTGCTGAAGCCGGGGGCGATGACGCATTCGACGAACAGGTCTTTGATGAGCAGGGCAGTTTCTTCGTCCATGGGGCGGTTGCTGGCAATGATGCCGCCAAAGGCTGAGATGGGGTCGCTTGCCAGTGCCAGGCGATAGGCTTCGCTGAGCGAATCAGCAGAGGCGATGCCGCATGGGGAGAGGTGCTTGACAATGACAATGGAGGGGCGTTCAAAGGAGACAACGGCTCGCCAGGCAGCGTCAAGGTCGAGCAGGTTGTTATAAGAAAGCTCTTTGCCTTGCAACACATGGCCACCCAAGGGGCCTTCTCCCGGGGTATAGGTGAAGAGCGCCGCGCTTTGGTGTGGGTTTTCGCCATAGCGTAATTTCTGACCGGCATAGCCGTGCAGTTCCAATACTTCTTCGCCGGCAAGATAGCTGTAGATGGCCCGGTCATAGGCGGCGGTGAGGGCAAACCCTTTCAGCGCCAGGGTGCGACGGTGGGCTTCGGTTAGCGTGCCGGCGCGCAAGGCGGACAGGGTGGGCATGTAGTCGGCGGGGTCACATAGCAGGGTGACGCGAGCGTGGTTTTTGGCTGCAGCACGAATCAGGGTGACGCCACCGATGTCAATATTCTCGATTGCTTCGGCCAGGGTGCAATCGGGGCGGGCTGTGACCTGCTCAAATGGGTAGAGGTTGACAGTCACCAGGTCAATGTAGCCCCAGCCAAACTCATGCAGTTGGGCGGCATCTTCATCAGTGGGGCGGGCGAGCAAGCCGCCATGAATGGCCGGGTGTAGCGTTTTGACTCGTCCGCCTAGAATTTCAGGCGAACCGGTGTAGTCAGCAACTTCGGTGACAGGCAGGTTGTTGTCGCGGAGCAGGCGCGCTGTGCCGCCAGAGGCGAGCAACGTCCAACCCAGTTCGTGCAGGCCTGTGGCAAATTCCAGGAGGCCGGTTTTGTTGTGTACCGAAAGCAGGGCGGTGGGCATGGGAAGCAATCCTTTCGCAGATAGGTGGATTATAACCCGTTTGGGGTTGTCAGTGTTTGCAAAACTTGGACCAATAGGCGGTGTTCCTCAGCATGGACGCGCTCTTCCAGGCTTGCAAGGCTGTCTTGGGGGTCAATGGGGATGGTGACCTGTGCCAGGACGGGGCCGTTGTCTACCCCTTCGTCGGGGACAAGGTGTACCATGATGCCGGTGTGTTGAATTTGACCTTGTTGAAAGGCGGCAAACGCACGTTCGATGGCGTGCGTGCCGGGGAAACAGCCGGGCAAGGCGGGGTGAAGGTTGATCACCCGGTTGGGAAAAGAACACAAAAATTCATTGGAAAGCAATCGCATCCAGCCTGCCAGGATAACCCAATCGGGCTGATGCTGTGAGACGGCAGCAGCCAGGGCGGCATCATAGGCGCGGCGCTCTTGTTCTTTGGCTTTGGGGAAGATGATGGCTGGGATGTTTGCTCGTCGAGCGCGCTCCAGTCCATATGCTTCGGGTTTGTTGGAAAACACGGCAACGACCTGTGCATTGAGCTGACCTTGTTGGCAGGCGTCTAGAATGGCTTGCAGGTTTGAGCCATTGCCTGAAATGAGGACGACCAATCGTGCTGGAGTCATCATGCTAAAATCACCCGTCTGTTGCCTGGGAGCAACTCGCCAATGATCCAGGATTCTTCGCCAAGCATAGCCTGGACGGATTCGGTTTGCGTTCGGGCAACAATGGCAATCATGCCAATGCCCATGTTGAAGATGCGATACATTTCGGCGGGGGCGACACTGCCGCGCGTTTGGATGAGGCGAAAGAGCGGTGGAATTGGCCAGCTGCCCAGGCGTAGGCGAGCATCCAAATTGGGGGGCAGGATGCGAGGAATGTTTTCAATAAAGCCGCCGCCGGTGAGGTGCGCCAGGGCTTTGATGGGACGGTCGGGGTGATGGAGTAGTGGACGCAGCAGGGGGAGGTAAGAGCGATGTGGGGCAAGCAACGCGTCTGCCAGGGTTTGTTCTAGCTCAGGGAGGTATTCGTTTAAAGGTGCTTCGGCAAAGATTTTGCGAATTAGCGAGTAGCCATTGGTGTGTGGGCCAGAAGAACGTATACCGATGAGCAGGTCGCCTGGTTGTAGGTCAGAACGCGGCAAAATGGCGTCTTTTTCCAGGCAGCCGACGATGGTGCCGGCTACATCAAATTCTCCACTGCTATAGACGCCGGGCATTTCTGCTGTTTCGCCACCCAGCAAGACGCAACCGGCTTGCCGACAGGCTTCTGCCATGCCGGAAACGATTTCGGCAACGATTTCTGGCTGCAAACGTGCTGTGGCAAAATAGTCGAGGAAGAAAAGGGGTTCGGCACCTTGAACGAGGATATCATCAATGCAATGATTGACAATATCGTGTCCGATAGAGGCATAGCGCCCGGTCGCTGCTGCCAGCTTGACCTTGGTGCCAACCCCATCTGTTGAGGCTACCAAAACGGGGTGGCGCATGGTTTGCAGCACTGCTGCATCGAACAAACCGCCGAAGGCACCAATGCCAGCCAAAACAGCAGGGGTGTAAGTGGCGCGCACGGCCTGACTCATCAATTGAACAGCGCGGTTGCCGGCGTTGATGTCTACTCCGGCATTGGTATAAGCGGAGGATGTTTCTTGTAAGGCGCGCTGTCCAATATCCTTGCGGTAGTGCATGTTGGGGAAGGAAATGTTGCTGATGGCGGCATACGCACTGTGCAAAGCTTCATCCAAATGAGGTGCGCGCGCGGTAATGCCTAGTACTCGTCCGCCAGCGGTGATGAATTGTCCATCGCGTTGGCGTGTGCCAGCATGAAATGCCCAGATGTGTGGCGGCACTTGTGCTAGCCCTTGAATGATTTGCCCTGTTTGCGGATTTTCGGGGTAACCGGGTGTTGCCAAAATGATGCAGACGGCACTTTCGCTGCGCCATTGGATGGGGGTGTTGTTCAGTTGTCCGTTGATACAGGCCAAAGCGATTTCAAGCAGGTCGCTTTGCAAAAGCGGCAGCAGTGCTTGTGTTTCGGGGTCGCCAAAGCGGGCATTGAATTCAAGGACTTTGGGGCCATCTGCGGTTAGAATCAGCCCCGCATATAGCACGCCGCGAAACGGGCGACCTTCGAGGCGTAACCCCTCTAGCGTGGGCTGTAAGATGGTTTGGGTGATTTGTTCGACCATTTCGGGTGAACAGACGGGGGCGGGCGCGTAAGCTCCCATGCCGCCGGTGTTGGGGCCGCGGTCGCCATCAAGCAGGCGCTTGTGGTCTTGGGCTGATGGCATGGTTTTGAGAGTGTAGCCGTCGCTGAAGCATAGCAGTGAAACTTCTTCGCCTTGCAGGCGTTCTTCAAGGATGATCGTTTCGTTGGGGCGTTGTGTGAAGAGTGTATGCAGGGCGGTTTCGGCTTCATCCATGGTTGCAGGCAGCAACACACCTTTGCCAGCAGCTAGCCCAGAGGCTTTGATGACCGGCAGCGTGGGGCGGGTGTGTAGGTGTTGTAGGGCGGCGGCTTCTTCTTCGAAGCAGGCGAATGCAGCCGTGGGGATGTTGTGACGCTGCATGAAGGCTTTGGCAAAGGCCTTGCTGGTCTCGATTTCTGCCGCGGCACGGGACGGGCCAAAGGCTGGGATGCCGGCATTTTGTAAGGCATCTACCAGGCCAGTGGCAAGGGCTGTTTCTGGGCCAACAAGCACCAGATCAATCTTTTTTTGTTGAGCAGCTGTAATCAGCGCTTCAGTATCGGTGATGGCAATGGGCAAGTTTTGGCCAAGGGCGGTTGTGCCGGCGTTGCCTGGGGCGAAATAGAGCGTTTTCAGCAGGGGGGATTGGCTGATTTTCCATCCGATGGCGTGTTCGCGTCCGCCAGAACCAACAATGAGCACGTTCATGTGGGATACCTCCTCAGGCAATCGCTTGTTCAAAACCGGTTTTGGTGTTTTCGGGGTGAACAGGGATGGGATAGCGTCCAGTGAAGCAGGCGTTGCAATACCCATCCTGTCGGCCAATGGCGTTCATCATGCCTTGCAGGGATAGAAAGTGAAGCGAATCGGCGCCGATATGGTCGCAAATTTCCGGCACGCTGAGGTTGTGGGCAATCAATTCTTGATACGTTCCCATGTCAACCCCCATAAAACAAGGGTACATGATGGGCGGACAGGTGATGCGTACGTGCACCTCGCTGGCTCCTGCATCGCGCAATAGGCGGATGAGCGGGCCGGTGGTATTGCCGCGTACGATGCTGTCGTCAAGCATGATGACGCGCTTGTTCAAGACGTTTTCGACGATGACGTTGTACTTGAGCGCCACGCCTTGTTTGCGCAGCGAATCGGTTGGTTCAATGAAGGTGCGGCCAATGTAGCGATTTTTGATAAAGCCATCATTGTAAGGAATGCCGCTTGCTGCGGCATAGCCGATTGCGGCGGGAATGGATGAGTCGGGGACGGGGATAACGACATCAGCAGGGATGGGGGCTTCGGCAGCAAGGGTTTGACCCAGGCGTTGCCGCACTTGATGGACGCTGCGTCCATCCCAAAAGCTATCGGGGCGCGAGAAATAGATATGCTCAAAGGTGCAGAGTGCCCATTGTTCGGCAGGGCGCATGGCCTGATGGACGAGCAAGGCGCTGTTGCTGAGCGAGATGATTTCGCCGGGGCGTACTTCGCGGATGGCCTGACATCCCAGGGTGCGCAGTGCACCTGATTCAGAGGCGGCAGCATGACCGCCACTGGGTAACATGCCGACGCTGAGCGGCCGAAAGCCCCACGGATCGCGTACCGCATAAACACCGTCACGGGTCAAAACAACCAGCGAATAGGCGCCGACCCATTGCTTCATACAAGAGAGAATGCGTTCATTCCAGGTTTTGCCTTCAGCTCCGGCCAGCATCATCGTTAGCACTTCTGAGTCGGAGGTGGAGGAAAGCCCTACGCCGCGTTCCAACAGTTGCTGACGCAATTCGGCGGCATTGACAAGGTTGCCGTTGTGGGCAATGGCGAGGGGGCCATGACGGGTTTCGATCAGAAAAGGCTGGGCATTGCGCGCAGAGGAAGAACCGGTGGTTGAATAACGGGTGTGACCAATGGCGTAATCGCCGCGCAAGCCGGCAATGGTGGCCGGAGTGAAGACTTGGGAGACCAGGCCAACATCTTTGTGCAAGCGAATGGTGTGACCATCGGAGACGGCTATGCCGGCGGCTTCTTGTCCGCGATGTTGAAGGGCGAACAAGCCGAAAAAAGTCATGCGCACGACATCTTCGTTGGGAGCAAAAATGCCGATGACGCCGCATTCTTCGCGAGGGGAATCATTCCAAGACATCAGGCCTGTGCTTTCTGGTTGTCGTCGTCTGTGAGAATCTTGGCGATTTGTTGGTGGCGAAATTCGAGCAGGCGTTGCTGCACAGCTGGGTCGTGGGGGGCAAGAATTTTGGCGGCGAGCAAGGCGGCGTTGACGGGCTCAAGGACAAGCGCCGGGGCAATGCCAGAAGGCATGCGCAGCGAGGAGTAGATATCAGCTCCGCCAAAGCTTTCGCTGGGCGGCGGGCAGGCAATGACCGGGGCGGTCACGGCGCCATCTACGAAACCAGAGAGGGCGTTGCTACGTCCGGCAACCGTGATGTAGACTTTGGGGCGTGGGTCGGCTTCGTAGGCCTCCAACATGGCCAACACATGTGCGGGGGTTTTGTGGGCCGAGCCAATGCGTTGAACGACGCTCAGGCCAAGGGCTTGAGCGGCTTCGGCAATTTTTTGGCTGTGTGCTAAATCAGCGGAAGAGCCCATCAGGATGATGACGAGGGGGTGATTCATGGCAAAATACCTGCCTTTTGAAGAGAATCGTATAAGCGGGTTTCAACGGGATAAGCGCCGGGGTGGAAGGTTTCGCCGGTGAGCATCTCGTAGATGGAAATATACAATTGGGCAGCAGCATCCCACACTTCGGGTGGCAGGCTGGGCGGGTCACCCTCGCCGCGATAGCCGCGCTCAACGTAGGCCAGACGGATGAATTCTTTGTCGTACAGTTCTGGTTCCTGGCTATTGGCAAAGCGTTCTGGATAGCTGCTTGCTTTCCAGAAGCGTGAAGAATCGGGGGTGTGGACTTCGTCAATCAACAAAATTTGTCCATCGGTGGTGCGGCCAAACTCATATTTCGTATCCACAAGCAACAGGCCGGCTTGGGCAGCAATTTGTTGACCGCGCTGGAAGATAGCGAGGGCAGCTTGCTGAATCTTTTCCCAGGTAGGGGCATCGAGATATCCTTTTTCGACGACTTCGGCACAGGTCAGGCGTTCATCATGGCCGGTTGGGCCGCCCTTTGTGGTGGGGGTGATGATGGGGGTTGGTAGGGCTTGATTCTTGCGTAGCCCTTCAGGGAAGCGATAGCCGTAAATTTCGCGCTCACCCAATTCGTATCGCCGCCAAAGTGCTGTGCTGGTGATGCCGGTGATATAGCCGCGCACGATCACCTCTACCGGGAATGGCTCCACGGATTGGGCAATCAGGGCGTTGGGGTCGGGCATGGAAAGAACATGGTTGGGGAGGATGTCGGCGGTCTTTTCAAACCACCAGGCGGCCAGTTGATTCAGTACCTGACCTTTGTAGGGCAATGCGCCCAGGACACGATCGAAGGCGGAGAGGCGATCGGTCGTGATGAAAAGGTATTGGCCATTGGGCAGTGTGTAGCGATCGCGCACTTTGCCACGCTGCGGGTTATACAACGGCAAGTCAGATTGGCGAAAGGCATGGGGCAGTAGACGAATGATGTCGGGGTGAGTCATACGGGCTCCTGAAAGTTTAGCATTCGGTGGCGTATTGCACACCGTTTTGGAAGAGGGATAGACCAAGACCTTTGTTGGTGCGACGCGTCCAGTGTGGGTGTTGGTGCCGCAGAATGTGATCTTCGGGGTGAGGCATCAATCCAAGGACGTTGCCAGCCGGGTTGCAAATGCCGGCAATATCGAGTATTGAGCCGTTGGGGTTTTCGGGGTATTGTCCGTTGGCGGGGGTTCCATCGGCCAGGGTGTAGCGTAAGGCTATTTGATCGGCTTGCTCCAGGGCTAGGGCATGGAGAGGGTCAGAGACAACGAAATTGCCCTCGCCATGTGCTACCGGGCATGTGATTTGATCGTTGAGGCCGCGCGTCCAGAGGCAGCGTTGTGAGATGGGACGCAGGGTCACCCAACGACATTCAAAATGGCCGGATTGATTGAAGGTAAGCGTAGCGGGGATGGCGTTGGGGGCGGGTACGCCCGGCAGAATGCCGGATTTTACCAGTGCTTGAAAGCCATTGCAAATTCCAAGGACGGGGAGCCCACGCATTACAAACTCGTTGACTTGATCGGCAAAATAGTTGTTTAGGTCCAGGGCAAGCAACTTGCCTGCGCCAAGCGCATCGGCGTAGGAGAATCCGCCGGGGATGATTAACAGCTGATAGGCTTCGAAGTGGCGTTCGCCGTTCCGTAGAAGGTTCAAGGGGATGATGTCTGGCTCGGCACCGGCCAGGCGCAAAGCAGCTGCGGCATCCTCGTCGCGATTGGTGCCATTGGCTTTCAGGATCAATGCTTTTGGTTTCATGCTCGGTTTTCTCCATTCCAGGATCGGAAGAGCGCCTCAACCGATTCTTCCAATTGTCCAGCGAAGGATAGAATGGGTTGCTGTGTGACCTGACCGAGAGATTGAATGGGCAGGTCGGCAAAGAGTGCTTCAAAGTCGTCACAATGATCGGCGTGTACTTCGACGAGCAGGCAGCCGTTTGTTTCGGCAAACAGTTCTAGCGGCTCTCCAGGCCAGTGCAGGCGGAGGCCAAGCCGCCCGGCGATGCACATTTCGGCTGCGGCAACAGCCAGGCCGCCTTCGCTTAGATCATGGCAGGCGCATATCAGGCCGTTGGCGATGGCCTGATGCAGGGTGGCATAAAGCTGTGGGGCACGCGGTGGCAAATCGGGCACGCTGTAATCGGCGTCAGGTGGCGGAGCGGTCAGTTCCAGTACTGCGCTGCCGCCGTAGTGTGGGCGAAAGTCACCGATGAGGTATAAGCGGTTGCCGGGGGCTTTCAGGTCAAGCGAGGTTGTGTGAGCGACATCGCGCAGAATGCCAAGTGAGGAGATGAGCAATGTCGGGACGATGGCATGTCTTTGTCCGTCGCTGCCCAGATATTCGTTGTTGAGCGAATCCTTGCCGGAGATGAAGGGGGTGCGGTAGTGCAAAGCGGCATCATAGCAGCCCTGACAGGCGGCGATCAATTCGCCAAGGGTTTCTGGACGGAGTGGGTCTCCCCAGCAGAAGTTATCCAGAATGGCAATTTGTTGCGGGTCGGCGCCCACTGCAACAACGTTGCGAACAGCTTCATCAATTACGCTGATGGCCATGCGATAGGGGTCCAGTTTGCCGTAATTGGGGTTGATTCCGGCGCCCAGTGCCAGGGCAAACGGGCCTTGGGTTTCAAGTGGGCGCAGGACGCAGGCATCGGAAGGGCCGTCGTTGTGCAGGCCGGTCAATGGTTTGAGCACAGTGCCGCCCTGCACTTCGTGATCGTAGATGCGGATGGTGCTGGCTTTGGAGGCGATGTTGGGCATTTGCAGCAAGGCATGCAACATTTGCCCGGGGGAAAGAGGTTGGGGGTGAGGGTGCGCAGGGGTGTTAACACCGTTCTTCCCTTCGGGCTTGATTGCAGTCAGGTGACGTTGTGGCAAACCGTTGTGGAGGAAGTCGTTTTGTAGATCGAGAACGGGCTGACCAGCATACCGAACGATCAGGCGACCTGTATCACAGAAGCTGCCCAGGTCGGTGCATTCCACATTGAGCAGGTTACAGATGGCTTGCAGGCGCGGCAAATGTTGTGGCGGAACAGCAAGCACCATGCGTTCCTGCGCTTCGGAGAGCCAGATTTCCCAAGGCTCCAGGCCGGGATATTTGAGGCGAACGTGCTGTAGTTCCACGTCGGCCCCGCAGGTGGAAGACATTTCGCCGATGGCGGAGGATAGACCGCCGGCGCCACAATCGGTGATGGCAGTGTACAGGCGTTCGTCGCGCGCCTGAAGGATGACATCCAAAACGCCTTTTTCGGTGATGGGGTTGCCAATTTGCACCGATGCGCCTGAAACCTCACCGGTTTGAGCATCCATTGTCATCGAGGAGAACGTTGCTCCGCGCAAACCATCCCGTCCGGTGCGTCCGCCAAGCACGATGACGCGATCGCCGGGGTTGGGCTGGCGCGGGTGTGAGCCAACGGGGGCAATGCCAACGCAGCCACAAAAAACCAGTGGGTTGGCCGTGTAGCTGGGATGATAAAGAATGGCGCCGCTGACGGTGGGAATGCCCATTTTGTTGCCGTAGTCTTGCACACCGGCAATGACGCCGGATTGAATGCGGCGCGGATGTAGCACGCCTTGCGGCAATTCTTGAAGGGTCAAGTCTTGCGGGCCAAAGCACAGCACATCCGTTGCGGCAATTGGGCGAGCGGAAACACCGATGACATCGCGGATAACACCGCCGACCCCTGTGTTGGCGCCGCCAAATGGTTCGATGGCAGACGGGTGATTGTGTGTTTCGACTTTAAACGAGAGTTCGTGGATGCCGTCATACGCAATGATGCCGGCATTATCCACAAAGGCCGAATGCACCCAAGGCGCTGCAATTGCTTCTGTTGCAGAGCGCAAGAAGGTTTTGAGCAGGTTGTTAAACTCGCTGCTTGTACCATCAGGGTTCTGTTGGCGGATGTGGGCGCGGAAGGTTTTATGAACGCAATGTTCGCTCCAGGTTTGGGCAATGCATTCAAATTCGATGTCGGTCATCTCGCGCCCTTGTTGCTGGAAATACGCCTGAATGGCGCGCATTTCGTTCAGGTCGAGTGCTGCACGGCGTTGTTTGGAAAGTTGTAATAATTCTTCGTCGTTGAGATTTCGAATGGGCAGCAGAGTGGTTTTGTTGGTGGCCTGGGCCGGGATGGGAAAGACTGGGGTGATGCCGTGTTGTGCATCGAGCGTGTATTGTTGAATAACCGGATTGGCAAGCAGACGCTCGGCCAAATCTTGCAGGTCTTGTGGGGCGAGCGTGTGCCCTTGCACGAGATAGGCTTGTCCGGTGCAGGCTTCTTGCAAGCCTGTTATGCCGATGGCATGGGCGGCGCGCACAATTTGTTCGGCAACCGGATCGGTTACACCCGGACGTAGGGCAGTTTCAATGCGCCAGGTATTTGCAAGGATTGGCAGCGGGGTTTCAATGGGGGTGCATTCAATGACCTGTGTGATGGGGTCGTGCAACAATGCTTTGCCTAGTTGCTCGGCTTGGGCGGGGGTCAGGTCGCCCTTGAGAAAATATAGATCATGGCAGGTGATGTTGGTGATGGCCGTCAGCCCAAGCGCATGGGCGTCCATCAACAGACTGTGACTGCGCGGGTCGCTTGGGGCAAGCGGGCGGACGACAAAACGATAGACGGCAGGGGTCATGCGGCTTCCTTGTTTGAGAGTGTCGCCGCTATTGTACTCTCGGGCGGTTGTCTAGTCAATAGCGGTTGGTTAAGCGTTGTTTAATCGGCTCTCTTCCATAACAGATGGGTGGTGTATAAACTACTTGCAAACAGCAGATATGACGAATTTTATCA
>ENA-UOYA01004642-UOYA01004642.1-activated-sludge-metagenome-genome-assembly--contig:-NODE-4642-length-11355-cov-7.895310_pt1 | contig 11355 bp, 12 predicted proteins | sample MGYA00238163_ERZ764804 | MGnify/ENA primary metagenome ERZ764804 (study PRJEB28919, sample SAMN05720223) | activated sludge metagenome | isolation source: Anaerobic digester | place: Hong Kong...
TATCAGGGGAAATTTCTTGTTTCATGCGGGTTTCTGAGTTATTCAGTAGCCCCTACTTAATATCTTCTTCAGTCAATTTTCTCATGAAATACTTCCTTTCTCACAATATCAATAGTCCCTCAAAATTTTTGTATTACATGTCTACCGACTTTTTTCAATAGAAGCCTATTTTAAAAAGCAGCTAATATATTGAGACAATTAGTAATTTCTCCTATATTCTGCTATTTACGACTTCTATAATATCACTTTCACCAGTTTTCTTCAATAATTGCATTTTAACTGTTACTACCAGGTTGGCTTCGGTATATCACGTGTATACTTCCCTCCTGTAAAAGGAAAGCTAACAAAAAGGAGGTGTATTAGTTGAACTACACTTTAACCCAAAAGGAAAGAATGCTTTTAGAGGACAATAAAAAGCATGAACAGTTGTGCATCCAAAAGTACCATAGTTATGCCTCACAGACACCAAGCCCTGATTTGCAGCAACTCTTCCAAACTCATGCTTCCCATGAAGAACAGCATTATAATACGATCAATCAATTACTGAATGGACAAATTCCTAATGTCTCTCAACAAGGAAGTACCCAGCAACAACAGCAACAGCAGATGAATCCTCAACCGGGGCCAGGAAATCAAGTAGATGCTTTTCTCTGTAATGATCTCTTAAACACCGAAAAATATATCTCCGGTACGTATGACACAACTATTTTTGAATTTACCAATCCTCAGGTGCGCCAAATTTTAAATCACATTCAAAAAGAAGAGCAAAAACATGGGGAGGACCTCTTCCTCTATATGCAAAGCCACAACATGTATAATCCACAAGGGTAAAGAAATACTCAATAAGCAAAGAAGCCGGGAGTAATTTCCCGACTTCTCTCTGTGCTCTCATAAACAAATTTAGCAATATCTTTCACACAAAAATATTATTGTATATAATTGACTCAGGATTAACTAATGAATTAGCAACTAAAAAATTGGAGGATACGGGATACGATGTATAAATATTTACGTACACACGAAAAACGAATGCTGGATTTACTTGATTCCAGTCAAGAGCAGGATTGGGAAACCATCAAAGCTTACCATCTGGCTCAGATCGGTTTCATGCAACACGAAAGGCTCATTCATCTGATTGTGACATTTGCGTTTGCCTTCCTGACATTAGGCTTCTACATAATCTCCATAAAATTTCCAACTGTTGCAATAGCTGTTCTGGCATTAATTCTTACGGCCTTAGAATCATTCTATATTTTTCACTATTATCGGTTGGAAAACGGCGTTCAAAGGTGGTATGAAATATATAACCGTATTTGCGAAAGATGCTAAGTGACAGCCTAATAGAATGCCGATGCTTGCTCTAGCAAAAAATCACCCCCAAAAGGGTGATTTTTTATTACTATTTATTAATCTCTGCCCAGCAGGTTTGATACCCCAATCCCACCGAAAAGGCCGCCCTCGCCTTTGTTGTCTCCGCCACCCTTTCTGCTGGCGGCATGCATCCGGTTAGCCAGACGGCTGAAAGGAAGAGACTGTAACCATACCTGTCCCGGTCCTTTCAATGTAGCAAGAAACAGTCCTTCGCCTCCAAAAATAGCACTTTTCAGGCTGCCGGAAAACTCCACATCATAGGTTACCCCTTCGGTCATTGCTACGAGACAGCCGGTATCCAGCTTGAGAACTTCCCCAACTCCCAGCTCTTTTTTGATGATCGTGCCACCGGCATGAAGGAAAGACAACCCGTCACCAACCAGGCGCTGCATAATAAAACCTTCTCCTCCAAATAAACCGGCCCCGATTTTTTTCTGAAACGCTATTTCAATCGCAATCCCTTTAGCCGCACATAAGAACGCATCCCGCTGGCAAATCAACTGCCCCTGATATTCACTAAGATCCAAAGGAATTATTTTCCCCGGATAAGGTGCCGCAAAGGCTACCGCCGTTTTTTGGGCACCATGATTGGTAAAAGTAGTCATAAAAATGCTTTCCCCGGTCAACGCACGCTTTCCGACCCCCAACATTTTATCCATAAATCCTTTATCTTTATCCCGATCCGATCCATCACCGAATACCGTATCGGATTCGACCGAACCATCCATATACATCATGGCTCCGGCTTCCGCCACAACTGTTTCGCCGGGGTCTAAGCCTATCTCGACAAATTGCATGTCGTCACCAAAGATCTGGTATTCAATCTCATGAGCGTTACGCACTCTTCATTCCTCCTCCTTTTATGACCAAAACAAAGCCTAGTTTTTATACTTTTCGTAAGTTCTTAGAGCAATTATTACAGCTTGTTCACGGGTACAATTATCCTTCGGCGCAAAACGGTTATCGCCGACACTGCCCATTAAACCGTTTTTCGCCATGAACTTCACATTGCCGACAAAATAGGATTCAATCGCACTTTCATCCGCAAAAGTAGGAGCTCCCTCTGTAGATAAATCGACGGTAGGATTAATCACTTTTACCGCCCTGTTCAGCATTGCCGCCATCTGTTCGCGGGTAATCAATACCTGCGGAGCATATTGATTGTTCCCCACCCCGGCAACAATCCCCAATTGGAATGCTTTCAGGATTTCCGGATTAGTAGTATCGGTAAACGTAGTGGCAGGAGCCGGGTTTGCCTTGGTGCCTGTATATATTTCATACAGCTTGGTGGCCAATTCCGCAAACTCTTCTCTCGAGATTGGCGCGCTCATGTTCCCCTTGATTCTGTCGGTGATCAGCCCATAGTCCTGAGCCTTATTCAGATCATTTACGGCCCAGCTGGAAGCCCCCTGATAGAAGGCCGGTGAACCTATTTCTATTACATTGGAGAAGGGGGATTTGACAATGGAACCATCAGGCTTTTTGAGCTCAAAATAGGCCCGGAAATAGTAGGTGTTTTCCTTAATGTTAATTTCATCCCAAGTCCCTTCATCAATGGGATCCGCATCCACATCGTCTGTTAACGATTCATCACCTTTTTGGAAAGGCTCCACTCCGGCCAGTTCGGTGGCCCATTGCCCATTGCCGACTTTCCAGTCCAGTTTGGTCCGTATCGCGGTCGCCTTGTTGGCAGCCTCAACACTGGTTGGAATCCCGAAACTAAAGTGGAAATAAGGTTGCCCGGTATCCTCCCTGGTTTTCAGTTCGCCCACCAGATTAGTGGGAGCTTCGAGACTGCTGGGAATCGCTGTTCCCTGTGCCTTCCCAATAGTTGCAATGTCGGAATAGGAGGAACTGATCACCTTATAACCATCTTCGACCGGATACTCGTATAGGAACCGATAACGGAAAGAATAAGTGCTGTTTTGCAGATCAAAAGCCTGCAACTCCAGATTTTCGGGGAATATCGGCAAATCGATGGCATTTTTTTCATCATGGCCTATATTATTCAGATAGCCTGCGACATTCATTTTGTCATAGAGATTTTCATAATAACCTATAACACCTTCCGACCCAATGACCCCGTCCCAGTTTTTGGCGAACTTCCAAGGTCCGTCGTTTATTTTGAAATCAAGCTCATACAAGATAGTTATGTCTTTTTCCATATATTCGATGATACTGGCAGGTTCGGTTAAACGAAGCAGTAACTCATTGAGTTCATTGGCCCGAACAGTCAGACTTGCCGGTTTTTCCAACACGGGCAAGGTTTCCTCTTCCGCCAGAACGGCCACCGGCATAACCAGCATGAAACAAAGCACCATGATGACTAATTTTTTCAACATTAATAATTCCTCCTCTTTTGATGTTATGCGTTTTTAGGGCTTATTCACTGTCCCTGTTACCAATAATTGTGAGGGAGTTGTCTTCTTTGAAATACTGTACTGCCACCAGTTCCCCTGCCGCGTTTTTACCTTCATAAAGCAGATATTCTTCTACCTGCATTTCATTTGTTTCTTCCGTGAACTCATTTTTGATTTTTTCCAGGTAGTCATTGTAATCCTGCTGATCTACATCTTCAACGATGATCATTACATTACCCTCGCCATCATTGGAGGCACTGATAATTTGGCCTTTCTTGAATTCCGGAAGGTAATCAATGTCCGGCCATTGCGTGCCGCCCAGGGTAAAGGATGCTCCATCCTCCCCTTTAACGGTAAAGGTATCCCCATCGATATCCACCTTGGTATTCCCGTCGCTTAAAGCTTGTTCCACAATTGTTTCCGCAATTTTTTCGGCTGCCTTTTGTTCAATTTTCTCTTTGATTCCACAACCTGTCACTAAGAAAGAAAGTAAAGTTACCATAAGCACAACAACTGTTTTTTTCACTTTTTTCCTCCTCGTTTTTTTATTCTTTTCTGCTTGTATTCTATGTTGATTTCCCCTTATGGGGTTAAACTAATAACGTTCCAAAATGATCCTCCTTTTTATGGTTTATTATACACTATTATTAAATTAATATTAACAACTTATTTTATGAAAATAGGTGAAAATATTTATAATTGTTATGAAAAAGAGACAGCTTTCATGTAAAAAGGGGCAAGGTTGCTTAAACCTTGTCCCTTTTTGATCATTGTCTATACTAAAAGCAGGTGCAAAAGCGTTTGTTTATTGCGTGAAATATTAAAACGTTCAAAAGAGCATAAATCATTTGAAGCAGGCCGTTTTCAGGAAACATTGACATGATGGCCTTTGCAACAGTCTATAGTATGTGACTCGGTATCTAGTTCCCGATGGAAGTAAATCAACACGGCATTGATAAGCAAGAGTGTCATCGTAACATAAAACACACTTTTTATATCGTAAAATGCGGCGATACTACTGCCAATAAGCGGTCCGATTAAATTGCCCAGGAAAACAGAGGAAGAATTAAATCCGAAGGCCATCGCCTGCAACTCTTTAGGTGCCTTAAGTTTCACCAGTACATTCAACGAGGGTAACATCCCGCCAAGAAATAATCCCAGCAGGAACCGTCCCACCAGTAAAACAGCGATACTGCCTGCCAGGGCCTGAGGAATATACATACAAGCTGCCGCACAAAGCGAAAGGATTAAGACCTTGCGCTGACCAATCCGGTCACTCAGTCTGCCAAGAGTTGGTGCACCAATAAGATTGGCAATCCCACTCACCGCAACAACAAGACCGGCCACTGTAAACAGATGCGACCCTGTATACAGCGTTTTTGCATAAATCGAAACAATCGGCTCAATACTCATCATGCCCACTTGGGTAATTGTGGTGGCTAAAAAAATCGGGAAAAGCGGTTTTAATTGCCCGAATTCCCTTTTTATACTGGGAACAGCCTCTACTTTAGGCTGATGCGGCTCTTCATGGACAAAAATCATAATAATACTGCTGGCAATAAGAAGTAAGGCCCCCGTTAAATAAAAACAAATACGCGGTCCAAATGCCTCCGCCAGCACGCCGCCCAGCAGAGGCCCAATCAAATTTCCGGCAATTGACCCGGTTTGCAATATCCCGAGCGCACCGCCCGTATGCTCATTAGGTGTTATGGAAGCCTGCAAGGAAATAGACATGGCGATAAAGCCGCAAAATATGCCATTAAAAAAGCGCAGGATCAGTAAATGCCATACTGACCCGGCAGCGCCCATTAATCCGGTAATGATACCTAGCCCCATTCCTGAACGAATCAGATTGATTTTGCGTCCTTGCTTATCCGCAAGCCTCCCCCAAATTGGTTGAAAGATTACGGCTGTGATAAAAGTGATCGAAAATACCCACCCTGACCATAGTTCTATCTCATGTAATTGCTGTATCCCAAGATCCTCAATATATAAAGGAAGAAATGGAATTACCATACTAAAGCCGGCGGCACAAAAGAAATTTGATGCCCACAAGATCAATAATGTACGTCTCCAGTTCAATTAAGCTGCATCTCCTTATGTCTTTCACTCAAATGTCAATTGTTACATACTAGTATCATTAATTAATTCCAAGATGCGTTTCCCCATCACCTGGTAACCCTCAATGGTCGGATGACACTCATCCACGAAGAGCTCACTGCGAATCCGCCCTTCTTCACTTACAAAATCCCTGTGGAAATCTACCACAGTGATCTTCTTTTGCTGACTAAAATCTCTTAACCAGTTACGCCAAACGGACAGCTTTCCTTCGGCATAATCATCATCAACCGGCAAAGGTAAGCCAATCCATCCTTCGATTCCGTTTTTCGCCAGGGTCTCCCAAATCATCAAGAAGTTCTGCTCCATGACAGGTTGACTCATTTCCTGGTAGATATCGTTACTTCCCCCCATCAGGATGACTAATTGGGGTTTATGTACCAGGACATCTCTCTGTAAACGTCTCTTCATATCCCCCAGGGTATCACCGGGGACCCCTGCATTAATCACTTTCCAACCGGTTGCCAGGCGAAGAGCCTCTGCCCAGGAATCCTGCGGAGAAAACGGATAGCCGTATGTTAGCGAATCGCCTAAGGCGACAACCGTATAATCGCCCATCTTATCATCTCCATCGTGCCCGTCATAGATATTAATTCCCTTCTCAAGCTATCGCCAGATACTTTAATATATCAACAATTATATATCAAGACAGGCGTAAAAAATCATATTGAAAATTTTTTCAGCCCAAAAATTAGCAAATCACCTCTTGACAAAATTACGCCAGGGTGTATTATTGTATTAAGCGGCTAATACAATAATACAAATAAACAGCGACGAGGTGGTGAACATATGCCTTGGGAACTTAAAACCGACAGACCTATTTACACCCAGCTGATCGAGCAAATCGAACTGAAAATACTTTCCGGTCTTTATCCATTAGGCTCGCGCCTTCCGTCGGTACGGGATATGGCGCAGGAAGCTGCGGTAAATCCCAATACCATGCAGAAAGCACTGGCAAAATTGGAAGAAGACGGCCTCATTATTACCCACCGGACTAGCGGCCGTTCGATTACGGAGGATGCTGAGATGGTTAAAAGACTGAAAAACAAACTGGCACAAAGCCAAATCCGAGACTTCCTGGAAAGAATGCAGCTGTTAGGCTTTGAACAGGAAGAACTCTTAGCCACAATTGAAGGAATGATTAAGGAGATGAGAAAATGAGTCCTATTTTAGAGTGTCATGGTTTAACCAAAAAATTTGGTAGTACAACAGCCCTCTCCAACATTAATCTGCAAATAGAACGGGGGCAGATTATCGGCCTTCTTGGCCCCAATGGCAGCGGAAAAACCACGCTTCTTAAGCTAGCCAATGAGCTATTAACCCCCACCGAAGGCAGTATTCATATTGATGGAAAAAAACCGGGCATTGAAACGAAGAAAATTGTTTCTTACCTCCCGGAAAAAACCTACTTAAACGATTGGATGCGCGTGCAGCAAATCATCGATTTTTTTGCCGATTTCTACGATAATTTTAATCCGGGAAAAGCATACGATATGCTGAAAAGACTCAATATCGACCCGCAGGACCGCTTAAAAACCTTGTCCAAAGGAACAAAAGAAAAGGTCCAGTTAATTCTTGTGATGAGCCGTGAAGCCGAGCTTTATTTACTGGATGAACCCATCGGCGGAGTTGACCCCGCGGCAAGAGATTACATTTTGGAGACAATCCTTAGTAACTACAACGAAAATGCCACCATGATCATCTCGACTCATCTTATTGCCGATATTGAGAAAATTTTAGACTATGTGGTTTTCATCAATCATGGTCAGATCGTTTTGACTTCCACCGTAGACGATATTCGTGATCAAAAAGGCAAATCGGTCGATGCTTTATTCAGGGAGGTGTTCAAATGTTAAGAAAACTGATCAAATATGAATTTAAAGCTACCGGAAGAGTATTCCTGCCCTTTTTTCTTTCCTTGCTGATCTTTGCCGTAATCAATAAACTCATTTCTCCTGCCGATCCGGAGTACTGGGGTTTCCCTGCGGCTATCAGCATGGTAATTTACATCATGATCATGGTGGGAATGTTCGTCATGACTACGATCATAATGCTGCAAAGATTCTACCGGAATCTTCTCTCCGATGAAGGCTATTTAATGTTCACTCTCCCCACAAAAACATGGAAGCTCATAGCCAGCAAGCTTGTGATGTCAATATTCTGGATTATCGCAAGCCTTGCCGTTGCTTTTCTTTCCATCCTTATTATCATTTATCAAAAAGGTGTTTTCATGGAAAGCTGGCGTCTATTGACAGAAGGTTACCGTACAATTTATGAAATGATCGGGGCATCGCTTTATACTATTACTTTGGAAATCATCATCGGCAGTCTATTTACTTTGGTCTTTGGTATTGTCCTCGTGTATGCTTCCATGGCCATCGGACACCTGTTTAACAGGCATAAAATATTGGCCTCCTTCGGAGCCTTTATAGCACTAAATACTCTTGCCCAAATCCTTTTCTCCCTCTTTTGCCAGATTACTCCCGGATTTGCCTGGCCAGGCCACGAGCTATATCTGCAAAATATGCCTAATTTGATAACCTTAATTCAAGTGTTCTTTCTTTACGGCATCCTGTTCACCGGCTTATTAAGTGCGGCTTACTTCGCCCTCACGAATTATATCCTCAGCAAAAAACTAAATCTGGAGTGAACCCACTATCTGCAATAACCTGTTAATACTTTCCGCAAGATAAATGAAACGGGGCTGTGTCTCAACAACAATTTGTTTTGACACAGCCCCATTTGATGTTTTTATGATCCTGCCCCTTTTGTCTTTGCCTTGGCAGTTGGATTTTTATTATTTATCGTTTAATAAGATTTCTACTTTATATTCCGTATTTTTCTCCTGGAGCCAGGTATTAAATTCATCCGGGATCTTTTCCTGAAGAAGATTTTCTTTTACCTGATCCTTGCTGTCTTCGTAGTTTGCTTCTTTTGCGGCGACCTTATCTTCTACTTTAATAATATGATATCCGAAGCCTGTTTTCACCGGATCACTGATCCCGCCTACTTCTAAAGCAAAAGCTGCATCCTCAAATTGTTGCGCCATATCACCTCTCTGGAAATAGCCCAGTTGTCCGCCATTGCTCTTGCTGCCTTCGTCTGTGGAATATTCCTTCGCTAACTCTGCAAAATCACTCCCGGCTTTGAGCTTTTCCTTTATTTCCAGGGCCTTTTCTTCACTGTCAACTAAAATATGGCTTGCCTTTACTTGTTCCGGGGTATCAAAACTGGTCTTGTTTTCGTTAAAATAGTTTTGCATTTCCTCTTCGGTGATGGTTATTCTGGGTTCCATCATTTTTCTGATCGTAAAATTCGTCCTAATATTTTTTCTGATGTCAGCCTCCGTATAACCATAATACTCCAGCGCCTGCTCAAATTGCTCCTGACCGCCGGATTGTTCGATGGATTTATTCAGTTCTTTTTGCACTTCGTCCTCAGAAACGGTGATCTTTTGTTTGGCTGCCTCTAAAGCAATGATTTTTTCGGTGATTAAGGTATTTAAAGCACCTTGTCCATTCTGTTTGACTAAAAGGTTGTATAAATCATCTTTGGTAATAGATTCATCCCCAACACGGGCCACTACTTCCGCGGAGCCGCCTTTGTTACAGGCAGATAAAAATGGAATTAAAGCAAAAACCAAGACCAGCATCAGCACATATATTCTTTTTTGATTTAATAATCGTTTCATGATCCCTCTCCTTTTACCTTTGTATTTGGGTTACACTGCATGCATATTTCTAATCGACTCAGTTCTCACCTCCATGATTGAGCAATACGTATGCATTTAGTTTACATGATCAACCTTAATTTAAACTGAGAATTTTTAATCGACGTTTGAATGATACCATATGATATTTCTGTTTTGCAAGTCTATTTTCCTTCTTGTTTTTCCAAAATTATAAACTCTTGTTTCAATTGTGCAGATACTTTTCGCTTTTCCTCTTGATAACTGTCCTTCATCTGAAAACAAACCGGCTTCCCCACCATAATCTCCCGCCGGCGTTTGCTGATGTGTATCGGGAAAAAAGCCAGGTGTTTCCCCGTTTTTCGCCAATAAAACTTTTCCAGATCAAGAAACCCGGTATACATTTTTCCCATTTTGGCACCACTATCCTGATAATCAATATCGGGAGCAATCAAAATATTTTGCCCCTCGGACAACGCGCCGACACTCTTGCTGAATGTCCTGACAATATCTCTTGACCCGCGGAAAACGGGAATTGCCCTTGTCCCCCGCATTAACCCCGCTACGCCAAAGGACAAAGGATAGGCCAGCACGGCTGCAAGCCATTTCGGCCACCCAAACCGCTTCGTAAAGGTATAGGCATAATACTGGCGGAAACAGCCTGCCCTGTCACATAAAGTGCTAAGCACCCAGGGGCGCAAAGGTTTATCAAACCAGGCGATACTGAGAACCGGTCCCCGCAGATTCTGATGATGGACAACATAAACGGCCGGACCAGCCTCCGCTTGGAGAGACTCTTTTTGATAACTGACGTGATAGCGCCCGGAAAAACACCGGACAAAAAAACGACAAAACAAGAAGATCCATTTAGAAAAAATCTCTCTCATTTTTGCTCATCCCGCTCATTTCCCTTTCGCCAAAAGGATCGCCGCCGCTGCCCGGCCGGCCTACCCAGGATTGACGTTGGACTCCCGGCGGAAATAACATCTCGCTGGTTTCTTTAGTCCGAAAGACCCAACGCAGTTGAACCTGATAGCTGATAAATCCCAGGAGAAAATCCACCGTGAGTTTTATGATGGTTACGTTCACAGGCCAGCATAAGCTGAGGGAATAAACTAACCCGTAAGAGGCCAGCAGCAAAAATACCCATAACAGATAGTAACGCAAGACCGAACAGGCAATTTTCCCCGTATCCGCAAAAATAATCCGCCTGTTTAAGGCATAATTACAAAGTGATGACAGCAAGCGGGCCAGTAAAGTACTGGTGAAAATGCGTACCGGGGCTGCAATGGCGGCGAAGACAGTACTATACAACACAAAAAAGCACCCCAAATCCAGCACTCCAGAGACAATAAGCATTTTGGCATACTCAAGCAGACCGGAAATAAGACTGCCGAAAATGCGGAGCGAATCCTTGACCGTACGGTAATGGGAACCGGCATTGTTATCAAAATACAGCGTCTTGATAGGCACCAAAAATAAGCGTAGCTCATGGAATCTGGCCTGAATCAGCATATTTACCTCATAATCGTACCGTTCTCCCCTTATTTCCGCTATCCAGCCCAGTTCACCGGATGGTATCCCTCGAAGACCGGTCTGGGTATCCTGTAAATATTGTCCGTAGAGCAACCAGAAAATCCGGCTGGTGACTGTATTGCCTAAATAGCTGCGTTTGGGTACATTGTTTCCCCGGAAATTACGCACACCCAGAATCAACGTTTTTTCCTGCAGAGACAATTGCCTGGCAATGCGGTAGATATCTTCCGGGGTGTGTTGCCCGTCGGCATCAGCCGTAACCACGCCATCCATCTCCCCGTA
>ENA-UOYA01004644-UOYA01004644.1-activated-sludge-metagenome-genome-assembly--contig:-NODE-4644-length-11352-cov-5.503851_pt1 | contig 11352 bp, 15 predicted proteins | sample MGYA00238163_ERZ764804 | MGnify/ENA primary metagenome ERZ764804 (study PRJEB28919, sample SAMN05720223) | activated sludge metagenome | isolation source: Anaerobic digester | place: Hong Kong...
GGCGCCGCCCGCTGGTCTCTTCAGGGGACCGAAGCTCCAACGAGGGCGCAGGGTGGGAGGATTACGATGACCGACAAGGTCGCCTGCGTCGCCGATCTGGCCCGCAAGCACGGGCGAGAACGCCCCGACGCCGAAGCCATGTGGTTCGAGGGCCGGACCACCACCTACGCCGAGCTCGACCGTCTTTCCTCGCAATGCGCCAACGCCCTGATCGCCGCTGGAGTCCGGCCGGGCGACCATGTCGGCGTGCTGGCCAAGGGGTCGGACGATTTCTTCATCCTCTGGATGGGCTGCCTGAAGGCCCGCGCCTGCCTGACGCCGGTGAACTGGCGCCTCGCCCCGCCGGAGGTCGCCTTCATTCTCAAGGACGCCGGCTGCCGCGTCCTATTCGTCGGGCCGGAGTATGTCGAGGTCGCCGCCGGCCTGGGCGAGGCGTGCCCCGATCTGTCGACCTTCATCCAGCTCGAGGGCGACCATCCGTCCTGGCCCGCCTTCCGCCCCTGGCTCGCGGCCGCGTCCGACGCAGACCCGATGCTGCCGGCCCAGGCCGACGACGACGCCATCCAGCTCTACACCTCCGGCACCACCGGTCTGCCCAAGGGCGTCCAGCTGACGCAGGCGAACTACGAGGTCGTTTTCCATTCCGCCGCCACCGCCTGGTGCCGGTTCAAGGCGGGGCAGGCCGTGCTGGTCGCCATGCCGCTGTTCCACGTGGCCGGCGCCAATATGGGCATGCTGTCCTTCCTGGCGGGCTCCAAGGCTGTGATCCTGCGCGAGGCCGAGGGCGCGGCGATCCTCAAGGCCATCGGCGAGCACCGGGTGAACCACGCCTTCCTTGTGCCGGCGCTGATCAACATGCTGCTTCAGCACCCGGACCTGCCCGGCGCCGACGTCTCCAGCCTGGGCGACATCTATTACGGGGCCTCGCCGATCGCCGAGGACGTGCTGCTGCGCGCCGGCAAGGCGTTCGGCTGCGGCTTCACCCAACTCTACGGCCTGACGGAAACCATCGGCGCGGGCGCCTACCTGCCGCCCGATGCGCACGACCCGGCCAAGGGCAAGCTGCGCGCCTGCGGCGTTCCTTCGCCGGGCTTCGAGGTGCGGGTGCGTGTCGAGGCCCGCGACGCGGCGCCGGGCGAGGTCGGCGAGATCGAGATCCGTTCCAAGGGCGTGATGAAGGGCTACTGGAACCGCCCCGAGGCCACCGCCGACGCCATCGACTCCGAAGGCTGGTTCAAGTCCGGCGACGCGGGCTTCTTCGACGCCGACGGCTATCTGCACATCCACGACCGCGTGAAGGACATGATCGTCTCGGGCGGCGAGAACGTCTATCCGGCCGAGGTCGAGAACGCCCTGTTCTCGCATCCCGCCGTCGCCGACGCCGCCGTCATCGGCGTGCCCGACGAGCGCTGGGGCGAGGCGGTGAAGGCGATCGTCGTGCTGAAGCCGGGGGCGACAGCCGACGCCGCGGCCATCATCGCCCACTGCCGCAGCCGCATCGCCGGCTACAAGATTCCCAAGTCCATCGACTTCATCGAAGTCCTGCCGCGAAATCCCTCTGGCAAGGTCCTGCGCCGCGAACTGCGCGCACCCTTCTGGGAAGGCCGCTCGCGCCAGGTCGCCTGATCCGACAATCCTCAAGCTCACGGACGCTCACATGGACCCGCACCTCAAGGCGATGCTCGAACAACTGGCCGCGGCGGCCGAAGGCGTGGAGGTCCCGCCTCTTGCGGTCATCCCGCCGCCCATGGTTCGCGCCCAGTACCAGGAGCAGCGCATCGCCACCAACCAGGGCGCGCCCAAGGACGTCGTGACAAAGGATCTGCAGATCGACGGCGCCGCCGGCAAGATTCCCGCCCGGCTCTACACCCCGGCAGGCGCGGCCGCGACGACGCCGCTGCTGGTCTATTTCCACGGCGGCGGCTTCGTCATCGGCGATCTCGAGACCCACGACGGCCACTGCCGCCGCATGGCGTCCTTCGCCGGCATCCGGGTGCTGGCCGTCGACTATCGCCTGGCCCCGGAATTCCCGTTCCCGGCGAGCCACGACGACGCGGTGGCGGCGACCAGTTGGGCCTTCGACCACGCCGCCGAGATCGGCGCCGATCCGGCCCGCATCGCGGTCGGCGGCTGCTCGGCGGGCGGGAACCTGGCCGCGTCGGTGTCGATCTCGCTGAAGGACGATCCCAAGCGCCGCATCGCCTACCAGCTTCTCCTCTATCCCGGCATCTGGCCCGAGCCCGAGACCCAGTCGCGCAAGGACCTCGACGGCCCGCTCCTGACCAAGGAAGTGATGACCTGGTTCGAGACCCATCTCGCCGCCGACGGCCACCCGGACGCCTGGCGCGTGATGCTGAGCCGCGTGACGGACCTGTCGGGCCTGCCGCCGGCCCTGGTCGTCACCGCCGGCTACGACCCGCTGAAGGACGAGGGCCGCGACTACGCCCGGCGGCTTTCCGACGCCGGCGTCGCCGCCTCGCACGTCGAGTACCCGGACATGGTCCACGACTTCTACATCCTGGGGGACATCTCCCCGCGCATCGTCGAGATCGCCAAGGAGACCGCGGCGACGCTAAAGACCGCGCTGGCCTAGCCCAGGAGCACCCGGCGGACCGCCCCGGTCAGGCGGTCCAGTTCGGCGTCGGTCGTGACGAAGGGCGGGGTCAGGTAGACGACCTTGCCCATCGGCCGGATCCAGACACCCTCTTCGACGAAGCGCGCGCACAGCGCGCCTGTGTCGACGGGGGCGTCGAACTCGACGACCCCGATGGCGCCCAGCGTGCGGACGTCGACGACGCCGGGCGCCGCCCGGCAGGGAGCCAGCCCCTCGGCCAAGCCCCGCGACAGGCGCGCCACCTCGCTTTTCCACGTCCCCGTCTCGAACAGATCCAGCGAGGCGTTGGCTGCGGCGCAGGCCAGCGGATTGGCCATGTAGGTCGGGCCGTGCATCAGCGCCGCCCCGGGATCGTCCGACCAGAACGCTTCGAAGACCCGGCGACTCGCCACCGCGGCCGAAAGGGGCAGGGTCCCGCCGGTCAGAGCCTTGGACAGGGTGACGATGTCGGGCATGACGCCGGCCCCCGCACAGGCGAAGAGATCGCCCGTCCGCCCGAAGCCCGTGAAGATCTCGTCGAAGATCAGCAGGACATCGTGGCGGTCCGCCAGCGCCCGTAGCCGGCGCAGCACATGATCGCCGTGGAACAGCATCCCGCCGGCGCCTTGCACCCTCGGCTCCACCAGGATGGCGGCTATGTCTCCGGCATGGCGGGCGAGGAGGGCGTCCAGCGCCGCCTCTCCGGCCGCGTTCTCCGGCAGGCGGGCGATGATCTGGGCCGGCAGCACCCCGGCGAACAGGCTGTGCATGCCCTCCTCCGGGTCGCACACCGTCATGGTCGCCAGGGTGTCCCCGTGATAGCCGCCTTGAAAGGCCAGGAACCGCGTCCGTCCGGCGACGCCCCGGTTGATCCAGAACTGCACCGCCATCTTCATCGCGATCTCCACCGCGACCGAACCGCTTTCGGCGAAGAACACGTGCGCCAGGTCGCCGGGCATGAGGTCCGCCAGGCGTCCGGCGAGTCGATAGGCGGGGGCATGGGCCAGGCCGCCGAACATCACGTGGGGCGCCCGCGCCAACTGCTCGCGCACCGCCTCGGCGATATGGGGGTGGTTATAGCCGTGGCAGGCCGTCCACCACGAGGCGATCCCGTCGACCAGTTCGCGGCCGTCCTCCAGGACGATCCGCGCCCCCTCCGTGCGGGCGACGGCCAGGGGCGGGCGCGCGGTCTTCATCTGGCAATAGGGTCGCCACACGCGCCGGTCGGCGACGTCGAAGCCCGGAACTGACATGGCGCGGCGCACCTTCTCGTTGACCTGATGGCGCCTATTATCGCGCCGCGAGTTGGGGCATAGGCGGTTTCGGGCCGAAGTCCAGGGGGAGGACGTCGTGAGCATCGTCGACTATGCGCAGGCCAAGTTCGCGGACCTTGACGCCAGGAGCCTGGCGCGTCGCCTGAGGCCGACCCACCGTCTCGACGGCCTGTGGGTCGAACGCGACGGCCGTCGCCTGCTGTCGTTCTCGTGCAACGACTATCTGAACCTTTCGCACCATCCCCGGCTGAAGGCGGCGGCCATGGCCGCGGTGGTGGCCCATGGCGTCGGAGCCGGCGCGTCCCGTCTCGTCACGGGCGATCATCCGCTGTTCGCGGTGCTCGAGCGACGGCTGGCCGACCTCAAGGGCGCCGACGACGCCTGTGTCTTCGGCTCGGGCTATCTGGCCAACGCCGGCGTCATCCCGACCTTCGTCGGTCCGGGCGACGCGGTGCTCGTCGATTCCCTGGCGCACGCCTGCATCTGGGCGGGCGCGCAGCTTTCCGGCGCCGAGGTGGCGGGCTTCGCCCACAACGACATGGCCGATCTCGCCCGCCTTCTGCGAGACCACCGGGGTCGCGCGCGCCATATCCTGGTGGCCACCGACGGCGTGTTCTCGATGGACGGCGACATCGCCCCGCTCGATGTGATCAGCGACCTCTGCCGCGACCACGACGCCTGGCTGCTGGTCGACGACGCGCACGGCCTCGGCGTCGTCGGCGACGGGGCGGGGACGGCCCGCCTGTTCCCCGACGCGCGCATCGACCTTCACATGGGCACCCTGTCCAAGGCGGCCGGGGGCTACGGAGCCTATGTCTGCGCGGCCCAGCCGGTGATCGACCTGATGCGCACCCGCGCCCGCACCTTCGTCTACACGACGGGCCTGCCCCCGGCGAACGCCGCCGCCGCCCTCGCGGCCCTCGACATCATGGCTGAGGAGTCGGAGCGCGTGGCCGCGCCTCTGGCCCGGGCCCGGCGATTCACGGCGGCGCTCGACCTGCCCGCCGCCCAGAGCGCCGTGGTCCCCATCGTCCTCGGCGCGGCCGAGACCGCCCTCGCCGCCGCCAGGGCGCTCGAGGAACAGGGCCTGCTGGCCGTCGCCATCCGTCCGCCCACCGTGCCGCCGGGCACGGCTCGTCTGCGGATCGCCTTCACCGCCGGCCACGAGGAGGCCGACGTCGACCGCCTCGCCGACGCCGTGCGGCCGTGGATGGCCGGGCGATGAGGCCCGCCGTCTTCATCGCCGGCGCCCATACCGACATCGGCAAGACCCATGCGGCCTGCGGTCTGATCCGTGCCGCCCGGGGCCGGGGCCGGGCGGTCGCCGCGCTCAAGCCGGTCGCCAGCGGCCTCGACGCGGCGGACCTTGCGTCGAGCGACCCCGGACGGCTGCTCGCCGCCCTCGGACGGCCCCTGGATGCGGCGAGCCTGGCCGAAATCTGCCCGCTGCGGTTCGCCGCGCCCCTGTCGCCGCCCATGGCCGCCCGCCGCGAAGGACGGGCCCTGATCCTCGACCAGGTGATCGCGCCGTGCCGCGCGGCGCTGGCCCGCGCGGACCACGACCTGCTGCTCATCGAGGGCGTCGGCGGGCTGATGTCGCCTATCGCCGAGGACGCCACGGGCCTCGACCTGATGACCGCTCTGGCCATCCCCGCCGTGATCGTCGGCGGCGCCTATCTCGGAGCCATCAGCCACGCCCTCACGGCCCTGGTGGCGGCCCGCGCGGCGGGCGTCGAGGTTCGAGCCCTGATCGTCAGCCAGTGCGCCGATCCCGACGCGCCCGACTTCGCCGAGACGGTCATCGACGTGCAGCGCTTCGCCGGGTCGACCCCGGTGGTCGCCCTGTCCCGCGACACCGACGATTCCTGGGCGGGCGAGGTGCTCGAGCGGCTGCTCTGACCTTGCCCTGGGAGCCTGCGAAGGCCACTTGGACGCTATGCCCGTCTCCGACCGCTATCGCCCCGACCCGCAGTTTCCGGCCCTCGGATCCGAGTTCGCCGATCCGGTCGCGCCGGCGGACTTTCCGCTTACGGTTCTGCGCTATCGCAATGACCGCGCGGCGCGGAGCGTCGGGCTGGACGGCCTGACCGACGAAGAATGGATCGCCCATTTCGGCCGGTTCGAGCCCCTGCCGGACAACATCAGTCCGCCTCTGGCCCTGCGCTATCATGGCCACCAGTTCCGCGTTTACAATCCGGACCTCGGCGACGGACGCGGCTTTCTCTTCGCCCAGCTGCGCGAGGTCGAGACGGGCCGGCTGCTGGATCTCGGCACCAAGGGTTCGGGCCAGACGCCCTGGTCGCGCCAGGGCGACGGGCGGCTGACCCTGAAAGGCGGCGTGCGCGAGGTGCTGGCCACCGCCATGCTCGAGGCGCTGGGCGTGCCGACATCGCGGTCGTTCTCTCTGGTCGAGACCGGTGAAGGGCTGTGGCGCGGCGACGAGCCCAGCCCGACGCGCTCGGCGGTCCTGACCCGCCTGTCGCACAGCCATGTACGCTTCGGATCGTTCCAGCGGCACGCCTATGTCGAAGCCGGCGACCGCATCCGAGCCCTCGTCGACTACAGCATCGCCCAGTTCCACCCCGAGCTCGGAAACGCGCCCGACCGGCCGACGGCCCTGCTCGGGGCGGTGATCCAGAGCATGGCCCGCACGACGGCGGCCTGGATGGCGGCGGGCTTCGTGCACGGCGTGCTGAACACCGACAACATGAACATCACCGGCGAGAGCTTCGACTACGGTCCCTATCGCTTCCTGCCGCGCAACGATCCCAACTTCGTCGCCGCCTATTTCGACCAGAACGGCCTCTACAGCTTCGGCCGCCAGCCGGAGGCGGTGTTCTGGAACCTTCAGCAATTGGGCGGGGTGTTCACCCTGGTCAGCGAGCGCGAACCGCTGGTGGAGGCGCTCAACGGCTTCGGCGCCGCCTATCGTCGCGAACTGGTCGGCTCCATGCAGCGCCGCTTGGGCGTCCAGGCGGCCGACGAGGCGGCGGCCACGGCCCTGGTGAACGCAACCTTCAAGGCCCTGGCGGCGGGCGATCCGACGCGGATGCGGTGGGAGCCGCTGTTCTTCGACTGGTTCTGCGCCGACGCCGACCGCGCCCTGTCCGGGCCGCGCGGCGACATCTACGCCGGCGAGGATTTCGCCGAGTTCCGGCGGCTGATCGCCGACGCCCAGCCGGTGCGGCCCGAGCGTCTGGCCGACGACTACTTCCGCCGCCCTGAGCCGGAGGAGCTGCTCTACGAGGAGATCGAGGCGATCTGGGCGCCGATCGACGCCTCGGACGACTGGCGCCTATTCGACGCCAAGCTGTCGTCGCTGGAGGCCGCGCGCCGCGCCTACGCCTTCAGCGCCTGAAAGGGGAACCGCCGGACGGCCTCGAGGCTTACCGCGCCGGGGAGGGCCGGCAGAAGGAGCGCGTCATGCCTCAGGGCGACAAGTCGAGCTACACCCCCAAGCAACGCCGCAAGGCTGAACATATCGCCGAGTCCTACGAGGACCGCGGCGTCTCCGACGGCGAGGCCGAGCGCCGCGCCTTGGCCACGGTCAACAAGCAGGACGGTGGCGGCAAGAAGTCGGGCTCGGCCCGCAAGAAGCCCTAGGCCCGCCGAACCCGACCCGCGTACTGGGCCAGGACGATGCCGGCGAGGGCGACGAACCCGCCCGCGGCCTGCCACGGGCCGAGGGCTTCGGCGAAGAGGATCCAGCCGAGGATTGCGGCGACCACAGGCTGGACCAGCACCACCACCGAGGCGGTGGAGGTCGGCAGGCGGCCGAGCGCCCAGGCGATGGCGCCCTGGCCGGTCACATGCGCCAGGCCCAGGCCCACGCAGGCCGCCCAGCCCGCCGGCCCGGCCGGCAGAAGCGGCTCGCCCAGGCTGGCCGCCGCCCCAGCAGGACGGGCAGGGAGGCCAGGGTCGACCACAGCATGACCCGGGTGGCGGTCTGGACCTGGCGCGCCTGGGCGACGGCCAGCATGTAGAGCGCGTACCAGAGGGCGGTGGCGGCCGAGAGCGCGTCGCCGAGCAGGGGCGCCTTGCCCGGCGCCCCGCCCTTGGCGAGCGCCATCATGGCCGCGCCCGTCACCGCGACGACCACGGCCAGCAGGAACAGCCGGTCCGGGCGCTGCTTCAGGAAGATCCAGGCGATGGCCGTGACGATCAGGGGCGTCAGGTTGGCCAGGACGGTGGCGTTGGCCACTGAGGTGAAGCGGATCCCGTAGTGCCAGAAGGCGAGATCGAGGGCGAACATCACGCCGGCGATCAGCGCCATGCGGTCCGGGCGGCCGACGCCGCCGGTTCTCAGGGTCATCAGGCCAAGGAACGGCAGGGCGAAGATCATGCGCCAGAAGCCGATGGCCGCTGGTCCGGCGTCGGCGAGGCGCACGAGCACCGGCACCGTGCCGATCACGCAGGCGCCGCCGACCAGGGCGGCCAGGCCCGCGAGGCTCGCGGGCTTCGAGGTGTCGGCCGCGTCAGTCAAACCCCAACTCCTTGCGCAGCGCCTGCGCCGTCACGCCCCGGGCGCGCAGATCCGCCAGGGTCTCGGCCCGGTCGCGCTTGGCGAAGCGCTTTCCATCCGGACCCAAAAGCAGCCCGTGGTGGCGATAGACCGGCGTCGGCAGGCCGAGCAAGGCCTGAAGCAGCCGCTGGACATGCGCCGCCTCGAAGAGGTCGCAGCCGCGGATCACGTGGGTGACGCTCTGCAGGGCGTCGTCGACGACGACCGCCAGGTGGTAGGCGACGCCGACGTCCTTGCGAGCCAGCACGACGTCGCCGCCGATTTCGGGCCGGGCGCGGATCACGCCGTGCTCTCCTCCGGGGCCTTCGCCTTCCTCGATGAAGGTCAGGTGATCGAGGCCTCCCAGCATCTCGGCCGCAGCCGAGAGCGAAAGCCGCCAGGCGTAGGCGTCGCCGGCGGCCAGGCGCGCCGCCTCCGCCTCGGCGGATAGGGGCGCGCCGCGCCAGGCTTCCAAGGCGCCGTGCGGCGCGCTTTCGATGGCCTGCGCAATCTCCTTGCGGGTGCGGAAGCAGCGATAGAGCACGCCGGTCTCGCGCAGGCGGCGCAGGGCGGCGGCGAAATCGTCCATGTGATCCGACTGGCGCCGCACCGGCGTCTCCCAGGAAAGTCCCAGCCAGGACAGGTCCTCGAAGATCGCCGCCTCGAACTCGGGCCGGCAGCGGGTCTGGTCGATGTCCTCGATGCGCAGCAGGAATCGACCGCCGGCGGCCTGGGCGGCGCGATGGGCGGTCAGGGCCGAAAAGGCGTGCCCCCGGTGCAGACGACCGGTGGGCGAGGGGGCGAAGCGGGTGACGAAGTCCGAGGTCACCCCAAGGGTCTAGTGCGCGCCGCCGTCAGCGGTCCAGGCCCCGGGCGAAAAGCCCCATGTGCTCGAACACGCCCCGCAGGAACTCGGCCTCGCCACCCAGCGCTGACTTGAGCGTCTCGAACTGCTTGAAGCCGGTCATCTCCGCCAGGCCGTGGGCGGCGCACCAGGCGGCCACGGTCGCCAGCTCCAGGCCGATCTCGTCGGTGGGATCGGCGCCGGCGCGGATCAGGGTGTCGCGCACCTGGCAATAGGCGCTCTCGTGGTTCGAGTGCACGTGGTCGGGCAGGGCTTCCTTGTCGCGCGAGCAGTCGTACATCACGCGATAGAGCGCCGGGTGGTCGCGCGCGAACTCGACATAGGCCACGCCCAGGGTGGCGATGTGCTGGCGCGTGGTCTCGTCGTCGTGGCCCAGGTGCCGCATCGCCGCGTCGAGCATCTCCCAGCCTTCATGGGCCACGGCGTCGAGAAGTTCGGCCTTGTCCTTGAAGTGGTGATAGGGCGCCGCGGGGCTGACGCCGGCCTCCCGGGCGACCGCGCGCAGGGACAGGGCGGACGGGCCCTCCGACTCCAGCAGACGGCGCGCGGCGTCGACCAGGGCGCGGCGCAGATCGCCGTGGTGATAGGGCTTTGGCTCGGCCGGGGTGTCTCTCATAGGACACACTCTAATTCGCAATCTGGGCGCCGTAAAGATCATCTTGACAGCGCTTAGATGGGTGCTATCTTTACATCGTTCAAATGAAACGGCCCCGCTCCCCCGGGGTTCCTGACTGAAAGGTGTGTGTCATGTCCCTCGCTTCTCTGAACCGCTTCGAACGGGTTTTCGACCGCGTCGCCCTGCCGGTCTTCGTGGCCCTCGGCGCCGCTCTCGTGGTGGCTGTCCTGGCGGTCGGCCTCTAAACCGCGCCAAACCCGACCAACCCTTCGAAGGGGCCCTCCGGGGCCCCTTTTTCGTGCGCGCTTTCCCGGCTGAGCCATTCAAAACTGCATATCGATACACTGTAAATTTATATCTTTACACCGCTCAGATAGCGCCTATCTAAGCGTTGTCCAGATGGACGGGCGGCGCCCCCCGCCGCCCTCACTAAGAAGGAAGTCTCCAATGCCGATGTCCGTCTCCCCGCGGCTGGCCCGTCTCGTCGACGCTCTCGCCCCGGTCGTCCTCGTCTTCTTCAGCCTGGCCCTGGCCGGAGCCACGGCCGTGGTCGGCGCCTAAGCGCCCGACCGGTCCAACGAAAACACAAGAAAGGAAGTCCCAATGTCTCGGTCCGTCTTCGCCTTCGAACGTCTCTTCGACAAGGTCGCCACCGCCGCCCTGGTCGCGCTCAGCCTGACCGTGGCCGGCGCCACCGCCGTCCTGGGCGCCTGAGCCCCCGCCGCGGCGTCCTGGTCATGGAGATGTCGCGAATTCTTTCCTATGCTGCGCGTGCCCCGGGAGACGCCCCTGCGATTCTCCCGGCGGCAAGCCGCGAAGGAGGGTCGCCTTCAGTCTGCGTGCGTTTCACATAGGGCCGAAGCGGCCCGTCGAAAGGTCCGGCCATGCAGGTGCTTAGCCACCCGCCGTCCGGCTGGCCCGCCCTTGTGCTGAACGCCGACTATCGTCCGCTCAGCTACTACCCCCTGTCCCTTTGGCCCTGGCAGGAGGTCATCAAGGCGGTCTTTCTGGACCGCGTCGAAGTGGTCTCCAGCTACGACCACGTGGTCCGCTCGCCGTCCTTCGAGATGCAGTTGCCGAGCGTCGTCTCGCTCAAGCACTACGTGCCCCAGGACCGGCCGCCCGCCTTCACCCGCTTCAACCTGTTCCTGCGCGACAGCTTCAGCTGCCAGTACTGTTCGGCGGCCGAGGACCTGACCTTCGACCACGTCATTCCGCGCTCGCGCGGCGGCCGCACGACCTGGGAGAACATCGTCACCGCCTGCGCCCCCTGCAATCTCTCCAAGGGCGGCCGCACCCCGCGCGAGGCGAACATGCACCCCTTCCACGTCCCACGGCGGCCGACGGCGCACGAACTCCAGGACCGCGGCCGCAGGTTCCCGCCACATCACCTGCACGAAAGCTGGCTCGACTACCTCTACTGGGACATCGAACTGGAGGCTTAGGGCGCCGTTCGTTCAGCGGAACACGAAGATCGGCCGGTCCGCGGGGGCCTGCCGGTCC
>ENA-UOYA01004647-UOYA01004647.1-activated-sludge-metagenome-genome-assembly--contig:-NODE-4647-length-11346-cov-8.553981_pt1 | contig 11346 bp, 8 predicted proteins | sample MGYA00238163_ERZ764804 | MGnify/ENA primary metagenome ERZ764804 (study PRJEB28919, sample SAMN05720223) | activated sludge metagenome | isolation source: Anaerobic digester | place: Hong Kong...
ACTATTGAAATACTTGGTCATCCATTCGCGCTCTTCGGGCAGAAAACCCGAACTATTTTTATTTCCCACCGGATCGTGGATGTCAATGGCTTGATGGCAAATATTGTAGTCGCCGGCTACGATTACTTTAGGTTTTTCTTGTTTTAACTGATGGATATACGTGTAAAAATCTTCCAAATAGTCCATTTTTACCGATTGTCGTTCATCGCCGCTGGAGCCGGAAGGGAAATAACTGTTTACAATGGTAATATCGCCAATATCCATACGTATAAGTCGGCCTTCCGCATCAAATCTGGGGATATTCATCCCTTTTACCACTTCTTTATGGGGTGTTTTTACTGCTATACCTACACCGGAATAGCCTTTTTTTTGTGCCGAAAACCATTGCGTTTCGTAGCCAATGGCATGAAATAACTCGGCGGGAATATCTAATTCGTGCGCTTTTATTTCCTGAAATAAATAAACATCATAGTTGGTGGATTTTATCCAATCTATCAGCCCTTTGGAAATGGCAGAGCGTATTCCGTTCACATTATAGGATATTATTTCTAAAGTGTTCATTATTTAACAATAGTATTCGTTCTAAGATTTAATAACATTTAATATCTTCATGGCTCGTGTTAGCCGGTAAAGCAAATATACTAATCCTTTTTTTGTTTGGATATTTTTCTGTAAAAGCGCAAACTTTTATAGATGGGCGTGTAGTAGATGCCAAAACAAAAACACCGATAAGCTATGCCAATATTTACATTAAAGGAAGTACAGTAGGTACTACAACCGATGATACCGGATATTATCAAATTACACTTACGCATCCTTACGATTCTCTATCGGCTGCACTGCTCGGATACGACGAAGTGACACATCTTATTAAAAAACAAAGCAAACAACATATAAATTTTTATTTGAATGAGTCGCAGAGTATGCTGGCAGAAGCCGTAATTGTGGCAAGAAAAGAAAGCTTGGAAGATTATCTGATTAGGAAAATTTTAGAAAATAAAGATAAAAACGACAAGAAGCATTTGCAAAACTACAGCTATGAATCTTACAATAAAATAGAATTAGATGTAAAAAATCTTTCGGAGAAATTTATGGATAAAAAGGTTTTTAAGCCATTCAAATTTGTATTTAACAACATAGATAGCATCTCTGAGGACGAGCCTTTTTTACCCATTTTATTAGCTGAAACAATTTCAGATTTCTATTATACCGACAAATTTAATAAAAAGCGAGAAGTGATAAAAGCATCCAAAGTGTCGGGCGTGAGTGATGCCAGCTTTAACGAATTTTTAAGTGTTGCCTATCAAGATATTAACGTATATGACAATGCTTACACGATTATCGGAAAACAATTTATCAGCCCTATTGCTAACGCTTGCAAATCGTTTTATAAATATAAAGTGGTGGATACATTGGTGTTGGATAATGTAGTGCATTATAAACTAATTTTTGAACCCAAGACCAAAGGCGACAATACTTTTTTCGGGAGTTTCATTGTGTCGGAAAATAATTATGCCATCAAAAACATACAACTGCGTATGGCGCCGCATGTGAATATCAATTTTGTAAAACGTATAGAAGTAACCCAAGATTATGATTATGTGGGCGCGCAAACTTGGATGATTTCGGGTAATCAATTATTAGTAGAATTTAAACCGTTAGAGAAAACGCCTGCCATCATTACCCGAAAAAATACAATATACAGAAACTTTAGAATTAATTCGTCTTACAACGATTCGATGATCAGCAGATTGAAAGAAGAAGTAACTATTACTGACAATGAAGCACGGAAAGACCAAGCCTTTTGGGATACATCGAGGTTTGTGCAGTTAACCAAAAATGAAGCAGCCGTATATCATATCATCGACACACTGAAAACAATTCCTGCGTATAAAACTTACGTCGATATCATTCATACGCTTCTAACCGGATATTTTCCGGTCGGACCGGTAGAATTCGGACCGGTGTTAAATACGTTAAGTGTAAATAAATTAGAAGGCTGGCGCTTCGGGTTTGGATTGCGCACCAATGAAAAAATGTGTAAATGGGCGCAACTCAGCGGGCATATTGCTTATGCTTTAAAAGATAAACGCGTGAAAGGTGATATCGGTGCACAATTTCTAATTTCCAAATACCCGCGGCAAATTATTGGCGCATCGTATATCCACGATGTGAGTGAGCTGAGCCGAACGACCGATTTGCTTGCATCCGATAATTTATTAAATATAATTATCCAACGCCGAAGACCCAAATATCGACTATTGTATTACGATTTAGGAAAAGTAAATTATTCTATTGAGTTTAAGCAAGGATTTAGCGTGGGAGTTGCACTACAAAACCGCCGCATAGAGCAAGGCTTAGTCCCTTTTAGATATTTATATCCTAATAGAGATGCCGTTTTAGATACGTTTAAAACACTGCGGGAAACAGAATTGGTTTTTAATGCACGTTTTGCCATCGGCGAGCGTTTCATTAACAAAAATTCGCTATTTAGAAGAAGTATTAATGCCTATAAAATTCCTGTTATTCAATTTGAATATGTGTGGGGAATGAAACGCTTTTTAGGCAGCCAATTTAATTACCATAAATTGACACTGTCGTACGCACAAACTATTCCGATACGCACCGTCGGGCGGTTGGAGATAAACCTACAGATGGGTAAAGTTTTTGGCACGGTTCCATTCTTATTGTCGGAAGTACATGATGGCAACCAAACGTATGCGTTCAGCAATACTGCGTTTAATGTAATGAACGATTACGAATATTGGAGCGACCGATTCTTACAATGGAATTTCTCCCACCATTTTGATGGCTTTTTCTTAAATAGAATTCCGGGAATACGAAAATTAAAACTTAGAGAAGTAATTCATACACGAGGAGTTTGGGGAAATGTATCTGCGCAAAACAGAACATTTAACCAACTTAACAGCAGCTATATAAAACCATTAGGCAAAGTACCGTACGTGGAAGTGGGCTTTGGTATCGAAAATATTTTAAAATTTTTACGCTGGGATGTGATGTGGCGCGTAACCCACAGAAATGAACCGAAAACCTACAATTGGATAATGACATTTGGTTTTAACTTTAATTTTTAGGCAAGTACAATATTTATTTTATACATTTACAAAAAACAATACGCTTGTTTGCACAAGACTGCATCGACTCTTCTATTCCATTTGTTCGCCTTACAGACGAAGTGGGGTTTGTGTTGGATTTAATGCAAGAGTTTAAAACGAGCCGTTTAGCGGTCATCGACAATAGCCATTTTATCGGATGCATTACGGAAGATGCCTTGTTGGAACATTCCGATTCGGTAAAAGTAGAATTGCTGAAAGAACATTTTTTAGCAGATAAAATTATGGAAGGAACGCATGTTTTTGACGTTTTAAAAATGACGCATGAAACTTCTACTTATTTTCTACCTGTAATTACCATCAACGAAGAATATATTGGTATAATTACTCCGCAGAAGCTCCTTCATAATCTTATACAACTTTCCTCTTTAGCAAATAGCGGCGGCATTATTGTTTTGGAGTTGGAATCCAGAAATTACTCACTCACCGAGATATCTAAAATAGTAGAGTCTAACAATGCTATAATATTGCACAGCATGGTTACGGCATCTGCCGGACAAGCATTGATTCAAGTTTCTTTAAAAATAAATAAAAATGATTTAAAGGAAATTCAAGCCTCCTTCGAACGTTATCAATACACCGTATTGGCGGTATTTCATCAATCGGAATTTGAACAGCAATTGCAAGAACGATACGATAGCTTAATGCGTTATTTAGAAGTGTAAGTTGCGTTTTATAATAGCGTAAATCTCAACAGCAAATATTGCTCCCGAAATATACATTAACGGAAATAAAGGGATTAAATATCGGGCTTCAAAATAATTGAGTACGATCAACATATAACCACAATTTATTCCGACAAACCAGTAGATAGCAAGCAGTAATAGATTGTATTTTTTAAAGAAAATTAAATTTCCTACTAATGTAAAAAACAGGTAAACATTCAGTAAAATCAGCAGTAGTTTTACTGCAAAGGCTATTTTATTCGTGTGATAATTATCCAGATACGTCATGGTAGCGGAGTTGCTTTGCACGATAATACTTTTTAAAAATAACATTGGCATTATTACATAATGCTGTATTGGATGTTGATGAATATAATTAGTGGTAATGACGCGTACTTTTTGTATGCTTGCCAATTCAGCAGAGTCCAAATTTTTTCCTTTAGTGGTGTATTTATAATAATAAAAATCGTACACGGCACTAAATACTTTTTCTATTTCTGCTTTACTGTATTTAGACGCTACCGCAGGTGGTATGGTATTCATCAATGAATCTATCAGAAATGTTTTATCCGGTTGGGTTTGCACATTGCTTATCATCTTATTCGAAATTCTTTCAGAATTGTACTCTGCCGGATTTATCCAAGTAGAAATCCATTTTCTAAGTTCAATGTTTTGCATACCATAATCCATTGGGTCATTATAATATTTTTCGAGCAATACAAAATCACCATTCGTTACTTTATAATTTCTAATTACATACGGCGTAAAGAGGAGCAAAACGGCAATACCAAAATACCATCCGGCTTGCAGCATTGCTTTTATATTTTTTAGGTATAACCCAAAAATTAGTATTGCTACAGAGCCTCCAAAGATAAATATCGTAGGGCGGCAAAGCGATGCCACAGAAAATAATATTCCTGCAATAAACCAGTCCTTATTGGATTTATAGCGATAGGCACGTGCCAAAAAATATAGCATAAACCCAATTAATGCAGGTGCTAACGATTCGGTGAGGGTGTAAAATGTATAACTGATTATTGTAGGATTAAATCCGAATAAGAAAAACGAAAGCCAGGCTATCCGCTTATTTTGTGTAAAATAAAATACGGAAAGCAGAAAGGCAATGGCGGCAAGTGCAAATAAAAATGTTTGCGTAATGCGGATATATTTAAAACTGCCTTGTTCTCCAAAGAACAAATAATGTATGCCATAAAACATTGGATATACCGGCGTGCGGCGCACTAGTAATTTTGCATCTGAAGTATCACAAGTAAAGCCTTTGCCCGCCAGATAATTATGGATTTGTGGCAAATACCAACTATTGTCAACGGATAGAATCGTATAATTAAATACTAATTCTTTATTCAAAAATTCATTGCTTTTGTCCGTTTGTTTTCGGATAGCGTTTAGGTTTATCGCATTTAAAAAAAATGCAAAAGATAAAACTGCAAAAAATGCAATTACCAAATTTCGTTTACTCGTCAGCATTTCCATTTTTGTAAAATAAAAAGAATTTACTAAATATACTATGCAAGACTAAACTCTAATGGATTAAATCTAATTGTACGGCTGTTTTTATAAGAATGGCGGTGTTACCTGCTTTCAATTTTTCTAATAAATGTTTTCTATGTGTATCAACAGTAGTTGTGCTGATGAATAATCTTTTTCCTATTTCTGCGCTGGTCAATCCTTCAGCAATGAGCTTTAAAATTTCCTTTTCCCTTCGGGTTAATAATACTTGATTTTGATGCTTTTCTTTTAAGTTGTCTGCTACTTCTTTGGACAAATATTGTTTGTTCTTCGACGTAGTCTGAATGGCTTGCAGCATTTCTTGTTTAGTGGCATTTTTAAGTAAATAGCCATTTGCTCCATTTTCCAACATAGCATTGATATAGCTATTTTGGTTAAATGTGCTTAGCCCGATAATTTTTATAGCCGGATATTTTGATTTGATTTCTTTGCAAATCTCTATACCGCTTTTATCGGGCAGGTTGATATCTAAAAATATAACATCGGGTTGCTGCCGGTGCAAAAAGGCCATACAACTGTCTGCATTTTGCGCATAACCCACAATTTCTATTTCTGTTTCTGGTTGTAGCAGTGAAACAATACCTTCAATAATCATATAATGATCATCTACTATAAATAATTTGTAAGGTTTCATGGATTTGCTTTTAATTTGAAATTATGACAATGGAATCTCTATAGCAATAGAAGTACCGTTGGTTGGATTGGAATCTATTTCTAATTTTCCGCCTAAATAATTTATCCTGTTTTGAATATTCACCCAGCCGGCACTTTTAGAAGTAGTTAAATGGGTTACGTCAAAACCGATGCCATTGTCTTCCACCGTAATATTTAAAAAGTTATCATCTTTGGTAAGTTGTACAATGGCTTGTGTTGCTTTTGCATGTTTGATAATATTATTGACCAGCTCTTGTACTATTCTATATACGGTAACACTCACGTTGATATCCGCATGATACGTATCCATTTGCAAAGAGGAATATTGTATAGTAATGACATTTGTTTTAGAGATGGAATTACAGTAGTCGTTCAAGGCGGTATCCAATCCGAATTTTATTAAATTTTCCGGCATCATGTTGTGTGCAATGCGCCGCAATTCTTGAATGCCGGAGTCGAGCATGTCAATACTTCTTGTAAAGGAAATAGCATTGTCTGCACTTAAAATTACATTCTCTTTCATATCGTTTAATGAATATTTTACGCTGGATAAAAGCCCGCCTAATCCATCATGCAAGTCTTTGGCAATGCGGCTACGCTCTTCTTCTTGCCCTTTTAATATAGCTTCGGTAGCTTGTAGTTGTTTTTCTTTTTCAAGCTCATCAATTTTAGCTTGTTGCAATTTCTGCTTGTGCATATAAATGCGAAAAATTAGAATCGAAAGCAGCAGTAAGGCAATTGCAATAGCAATAAGGAAATAATTAATAATTTTTCTCTGTTTGAGTTGGGCTTGTTGTATTTGTATTTGAGCTTCTTTCTTTTCCGTATTATATTTTACTTCCATTTCCTCCGTGTAAAAATTTAATTCCTTTAAATTTTGCGCAGAGATTATAGAGTCATATCGGTAAAAATATGTTGAACCGATTGGTATATTTCCTTGTAAATAATATACTATAGAGTACGTTTGATAGAGATTTCCTAAAGCATCTGTATTGCCGGCCAATTTTGAAATATTAATACCATTGTCTAATTGTTTTTTAGCAGCTGCATAATTTTTTAGCGCAATATTATTTAATGCTTTTGCATAATAGATTTGAGCAATAGCTTGACTGTCACTTATGGAACTATTATACTTATCTAATTCTTTAGCATAAATTTCTAATGCTGTAGTATTTCCTATTTTAAAATTGTCAGCACATAAATTAATTAGTGCATACACTATATTTACAATATCTTCTTGTTGTTTTGCTAATTCAAGTTGTTGTTTTTGTATATAGATAGAACTGTCTAACTTATTTAATCCTGAGTAACTTGCCGCTAAATTGTTTAATCCCATTAGATGGGCAAATGAATTATTATATTTTTTTCCGTATTCTATTGCCTTTTTGGCGTAATGTATAGATTTATCAAATTGTTTTAAATCGTAATAAGTATTAGAAGCGGTAAGATTACGAATTGGAAAACTTAAACTGTCTTTTGTTTTTTCAGAAATATCAAGACATTTTAGAATGTAGCCTATTGCTAATTTATGAAACCCAAAATGATTATATATTGCGGAAAGGTTGTTATAACTCTTAGCCATTTTTTTTAAATCATTTTCTCGCTCAGCAATTTCTTTATTTTTTAAGGCAGGTACTATTGATTTTTTGTAGTCATTGTTATAATAATAGTATTCGGAATAGCCGATATTAATTAGAAAATCAAAATCTTTAGTTTTTAATTTTTTTGCTAGCACTTCAGCTTTGGTTAAATAATACAATGAGCTATCGAAATTTTTTGTAGCGTAAAATTTCTGTATTGCGATAAGTAATCTAACTTTTGATGTATCTTCTTTTGCAAATTGCAAAACGCTAATTAGGCTATCTTTATTCGTAGTATTTTGAGCTATCGAACAAAATGCAATTAAGAACATAAATAATATTGCTACTGTTTTTTTCATCATCTATGTAATATAAAAAATCTATTGTAAAGAAACACCATAAACACCAAAAATGAACTCCTATTTTTTCAGGATTTTTACTGCTCAAAAAATCCTGATTTTAAAGGATATAACCTAAAAGTAGCTTCGAATAAATTTGTAGTATCAATTTATTCAATAATTTAAAAACATCACCTATGAAAACTACACTAAACCACAAATTAATGTTACTGCTTTTAGTACCCATAATAGGCATACTTTCTGCATGTAACAAAAACACGGATACTCCTGCCGGAATTGCAACAGTTTCTACGGCTACTCCTATAAAAGTAGATGATACCACTTATACTTGTGGAGGAAATGTTACTAATCAAGGAAGTACTGCCGTTACAGAGCGTGGCGTTGCAATTGCATTGACCAACAACCCTGTAATCAACGACCCTGATGGTGCAACGATTCCCATTGGGAATGGCACAGGCGCATTTTCTACCAATATTGCTCCTTTTGCAGTAGGTTATACTTTTCATATTCGCGCGTATGCAAAAAATAGCAGTGGCATTGCTTATGGTGCAGATGTTACTATTAATACCGGTACAGCCACAACCGGCTGCGATACAGTGGATGTAAATAAAAATATTACTGTGCCTACCACATGGATGGCCGGAAAAGTATATATGGTGCGTACTTGGGTAAATGTAAATGCGCCATTAGTAATCCAAGCAGGTACAATTATTAAATTTAAAGATAGCAATTGTGGAATGGAAGTATATGCTAAAATTACGGCGAATGGAACGTCCGCCAATCCTATTATTTTTACATCGTATAAAGATGATTCTTATTGTGGCGACAACAATGGTGATGGCGCAGCATCTACACCAAGCAAAGGAGATTGGGGCAGATTAACAATGCGTGGCGACCAACATGGCTCACTCTTTAGATATTGTAAATTCTTATATGGTGGTGGAGCTGGAAACGGTGTAGTTCTTGCAAATTCAGGCTCTGGTGATATTCACGATTTTACGTTCGACTATTGTACTTTTGCACACACGTATGGAAATACGTCTAATACGAATGCTGCATTTAGTGGCTCTAACATGCATGATGCGTCTGTAAGTATTTTAACGAATAATATATTCTATGACAACATAAAACCGATTTATTTAGGTACTTATTATGCATTAGATCCAAGCAATAGTTTTCATAATCCTGCCAACCCGAGTGAAACTAATAAATATAATGGTATATTTTTGTGGGTATATGGATTAGGTAACAAAAGTGTTGCCTACAAAGTAACAGAAGTACCTTATGTGTTTGACGGTTGGCTACAAGTAGGTGCTCCTGATTTTTTAAGTGTAGGACCAAATGTTGTCTTTAAATTCGCAAGCTCTGGTTCTCAAATTTCAAGCCATAATGCCAGCGAATTTTCGATTAATGCCACAGCTGTATTCACTTCTTTTAAAGATGATTCCAGAGGCGGTGATACGAATGGTGACGGCAATGCTTCTACTCCTGCTGCCAACGACTGGTATGGTATTAGCAGAGGCACAGATGGGGCTTACCATACCAATGTTTTTTATGCAGCACACTAAAGATATTCTCCCAAGCGATTAATATAATAATTATGAAAAATTTAAAATCCATATACAATCTTATTATAGTAAAATATAAATTAATAAACTAAAAATAAATATTATGAAAACTAAATTAATTGTAATTGCATTATGCAGCATACTGTTTGCATGTAAGAAAAAAGACACTACACCACAAAAGGACAACTTCTCATTTTCTGCTTTCGGACAATCAGATACAGGCAAAATTAACCTGACTGGCGAAGCTTATTTTGACAAGACAAATAAAAAACTAATTCTAAATGATGCTGTGCCTACTCCTGAACATTCCTATCATACCGGCACAGGGCATGCTTATTACAACAGACTGGTAGATGTTGCCGATGGATTTGAAACAAGTTTTAATTTTACAATTTCAGATTTAGGTGGTATTCCGGATGTGGATGGAAATGTGGGTGGCGATGGTTTGGCATTTGCCATATTTAATTCTGACACTACGAAGATTAAAGACAATACCTGGTATATTGGAATGGAAAACAGCATAGCTATAGAGTTTGATACATATAACAATGGAGATGACGGCGGCGGCGTTGCAAATCATGATGATCCAAATGGAAATCATATTGCTATGTATTATTGCACGGCAAGCACTTCAAATGTATCTACCCGAATGGCTATAAATGCATCCGTAGCAGATTTTTCTAGTGCAGGCACACATACCGTAAAAATTACATATCAGGATAAGAAAATGAAAGTGTATTTAGATGGTTCTTTATCTTTGGATACTAATATTGATTTATCTTCAGTACTTACCTTAAACAGCGGAAAAGCATATATCGATTTAATTGGATATTCTGGAGCCTCTGGCGAAACTCATAAAATAAATAATTGGAGCTTTAAATCGTATTAAGAAATACTTATAACTCAACAGCACCAACCACTCATTTTGAGTCTATTTTCATTTTTTTATTATTTTATGGAGCCCATCATTACCGATGGGCTTTTTTATTCAAACAAACTCAATTGCTCTTCTTTTAATAATCGGAAGGTTTGACGATGATATTTACAACTTCCAACTTCTTTCACCGCTTTTCGATGTTGAATAGTAGGATAACCTTTATTTTTCTGCCATTGATAAACCGGAAATTCCAAGCTTAACCTATCCATCATTTCATCTCTATACGTTTTCGCTAAAATAGAAGCTGCTGCAATTTCAATGTATTTTCCGTCGCCTTTTACAATAGTTTGATGTGGAATATTGTGATACGTTTTAAAACGATTTCCGTCAATAATCAATAAATCAATTTTGTGTGTTATTTGCTCAATGGCTTTGTGCATCGCCAAGTAAGTGGCTTGCAAAATATTGACTTCATCAATTTTTATATTATCAATAATACCGACTCCAAAAGCAATGGCATTCTTTTCAATAATAGGGCGCAATTCATTTCGTTGCGCTTCCGATAATTGCTTCGAATCATTTAAAAAAATATGTGTAAAATCTTTTGGTAAAATAATAGCTGCTGCCACCACCGGACCCGCAATACAACCACGCCCGGCTTCATCTACACCGCAAATTATTTGATGAGTATTAAAATGCTGAAGCATAATTTTGAAAGATAAGAGTTATTTGTAAATCGTTATTTAGTTTTTGAAACAATTTTACCCAAATAACTAATAACCTTAACTACCTTTGCACTAAATTTTTTAAAAATGCAAGATAAAAGTTGGCTCTCGAGAACGAATGCATTAATCGGAGAAGATAAATTAGACCGGCTAATTAATAGCCATGTATTGGTTGTAGGATTAGGCGGTGTAGGCTCGTATGCTGCCGAGTTTATAGCCAGAGCAGGCATTGGAACTATGACTATCGTTGACGG
>ENA-UOYA01004652-UOYA01004652.1-activated-sludge-metagenome-genome-assembly--contig:-NODE-4652-length-11337-cov-9.328133_pt1 | contig 11337 bp, 13 predicted proteins | sample MGYA00238163_ERZ764804 | MGnify/ENA primary metagenome ERZ764804 (study PRJEB28919, sample SAMN05720223) | activated sludge metagenome | isolation source: Anaerobic digester | place: Hong Kong...
CTTGACTAATACAGAACTCGGAATTGTAACTGATTGATTTACAATAACTACTTTTGACGTTAGTCAGAATTATACCGACCGTAGTACCGACCTCATCTATCTGCGGACAACTTTAAATGCCATATCCCGACCGTGACCTTGCATTATGGCCAAATTTATCCAAGACAAAGCAAATTTTTCTAAAAGTTCAACTTTGTCGGACTTGCCAAAATCTATGCAAGAACCAAAACCACAATCTAATGCTAATTGCTTTGCAACAGACTTTGCTTTTTCGCTATCGCCAGCCATAAACATATCAATGCCTTGACCATTATAGACAGGGTTTAACATATTTTCAAAACCTGTGCTATTAAAACACTTGACAACTTCTGCATTAGTTTTATCTTCCAGACAATGATAGACTGTTTTGTATGGTTCGGGGTTTTTCATTACAGAATTAGTTGCATCAATTATTATTTTGTTTGACACATCACCCATATTTTCCACGATTTCAAAAATGGCAGTGGGTGGAGTTGCTATCAAAATCACTGCACTCTGCTTAACTGCATTTTCAATTGTGGTAAATCTATCTTCTCCAATTTTGGTAGCTAATTGTATATTTTTTTCACTCAAAGGAAATTTTGCACCAATTAAAACAGAATGCCCTGCTTTAACCCATTGTTGTGCCAATGCACCACCTACATTTCCAGAACCTATAATTGCTATATTCATATTTTTTATTTTTAAAATAAATATCCGTTTTTTGCTTCTAATTTTTCAGGCATTGGCTCGCCCAACATTTCCTTTAAATCTCTTTCAATGGTATTGCACAAGGCAGTCATTGGTATGTCAGACATTTGATTTTCAAAAGGATTTTCGTTGATTTCGCCTACACGGTTCATTACTGCAAATATAAAACAGATAACAAAACTCACAGGAATAACCATAAAATCTATATTCATTTTCGTAAAATCGCCAATTAAACACAATGGCAATACAAAAATAAAAACATATAGAAACAATTTAGTAAAATACTGATAATTCATCGGCAAAGGGGTGTTTTTTATACGTTCACAAGCCCCTTGCCAATTACTAAATGTCGCCAAATTCGGTTCCATACTAATATTATCAAATGCACCGAGTATTTCTTTTTGCATCGCTTCTTTTATTCTCAAACCTTGTGTGCGCAACAAAATATTTGGACGGTTTTGTTTTTGTTTTATTTCTTCAAACTCTTTTTCACAAAGCAAATGTTGAAATTCTTCCAAATTATTTTGCTTTCTTAAATGCAAACGCAAACTGTGAGCAAATGCAATTTGCCTATCAATCATTTCTTTTTTATAAATATTGGCATCTTCTTTTGTTGCTTTCCCAATCGCTACTGCATTGTTTACATTAGCAATTATCTGCCTTGCAAAAATTCTACTATTGTTGATAATGCCACCCCAAATAGTTCGGGCTTCCCACCATCGGGCATAACTACTTTGGTTTCTAAATGCAATAAAAATAGCCAATGCAGAACCCAAAATTCCTGCAATTGAGAAAGGCAAAGCAAGGTCAATAATTTTATTTCTATGCAATACAAAAATGACTATTGCCACAAAAAGAGTGGTTAATGTTTCAAAACGAATGTTCCAAAACACTTTTCGCAAATCAAAGCTTCTTTTTACTATCATTTTTTAAAATTCATATCGTAAAAAACCACCAAAATTTTCAGTGGCAACATAATTATTCCTACCATTTTGAGATAAATCTATACCTGCACCAAATTGAAATTCTTTTACCTTCAAGCCCAAACGTAATCGTTGTGTAAATGAAAAAGTATTTTGCACAACAGTTGGAAAAGCATTGACTAATTCAACCTGTGAAAACAAGTTTAGTTTTTCAGTTAGTTTTGGTGTATATCTTGCCAAAAAGAAAAAATCAATATTCGGTTCTTTCAATGTTTCAGTCACCAACCAACTAAAAATGGTGTAATCTTTTTTGATTTTTGCAAACTGTACACCAGCTTTTGGTAATACGCCTCTGTTTAAAATACTTACAACAACAACGGGAGCAAAGCCTTTAAGTTTTTCGTGGTTGTAACTAAATGCTTCTGTAAAGCCAAACTGTGGCAAATTGGTGGTTTTTGTCATTGCATAATCTATACTGGCACGGTTACGGTTAAAAAATAAAAACTTTGAATTATGTCCTTCTTTGTTTTTGATAAACTTAAAATACATAATATCCATCGTTGACTTTTTATGCCCAGCAAAAACTTCAACAGGTATTTGAGCAAAGGCAATGCCTCTAAAAAGAAACATCGCCATTACTACAAGAAATATTTTGAAATTGAATTTCATTATTTATTCAAAGCTTTTACCACTAATTCTGCTGCTGCTGCACCTGAATTCTGTTGTTGTCCAGTAATTAAGTTTCCATCGGCGATAGCGTAAGAACTAAAAGGGGCAGACACTTTAAAAGTTGTACCTGCTATTTTCTTGGCTTCGTCTTCAATTCTGTAAGGTTGAATTTTCATACCTACAGCTTTGTCTGCAAATTCTTCTTCGGCATCAGCAAAGCCTGTCCAAGTTTTGCCTTTTACCAGCAATTCGCCATTTGATTTTTTAGCTTCAAGTAATAAAGTAGTAGAATGACATACTGCCGAACTTGGCTTACCAGCTTCGTAAAATGCAACAAATAATTTTTCTAAATCCTTATTGCCTTTGAATGTGTACATTGGACCTTGACCACCAACTAAAAAAATTGCATCGTAGTTTTTGGCATCAACTTCTGTTAGTTTTTTAGTATTTGCCAACATATCATTAAATGATTTTTGTTGCATATAACCCAAAGAAATAACATCAACTGCCGAATAACCACTTGCATCAGTAGGATTAGAATAGCCGTCCATTTCTAATTTTCCACCTTCGGTAGAAACCAATTCTACTTCATAGCCTGCTTCTTGAAATACTCTTAAAGGATGTGTTAATTCAGCAGCCCAAAAACCAATAGGCCAACCTGTTTGTTTACTTACACTTGGCGAACTTGCCACCATTAAAATTTTGCCTTTTGTAGGTGCACCGTGAAAATGCACATAACTGTTTACTTCTGTTACCATTTTTTTTGAATTTAATTTATTAGATGATTTTTTTGTTTGTGCTGACAATCCTAAACTTGTTAGAACAATCAAGGAAAAAGTGAAAATTGACTTGACCATTTTTTATTTTTTAAATTTTATGGTGCAAATTTGAGAACTATATCTACCTTTGCAATGTGTACAACCCAAAAGTGCGATACATACTTTTTTGTAAGTAATAATAAAATCAATAGATACAAACAATGCCTGATTTTAAATACAACGGAAAAATATACTACAACCCAGTGCAATTGGTAATGGAACAAATAGGTGGTACTTGGAAAGCACCCATTTTATGGCGACTAAAAAACCAAATTATGCGTTATGGAGAATTACGAAAAGATATTCCCCACATTTCTGACAAAATGTTGACTACACAATTAAGAGAATTGGAAGAAGATGGATACATTGAACGAAAAGTTTATGCAGTTGTACCACCAAAGACAGAGTACAGTTTGACAGAACAAGGTAAAGAGATTATAAAACTCATTACGACAATAAGAAATTACGGACTAAAAATGATAGAAAAGCAAGAACAGAAAAAATAACGGCACATAACATCGTATTGCCAAAAGCTGTGCAGAAGTACAAAATTCAACATTAGTAATTCTATTTGGCGTTAGTGCAAAATCCAAGCTGACGTCCCGATGCTTCGGGATTCAAATGCCCCAACTTCGCCATCCCGAATCTTCGGGACATAAACCGTCAGACTGTGAAAAAACCACAAAAAGTTTTTGTGATATAGAATAAATTTCATATATATGCAAGATGAAATTTATACAAGGAAACAGTCGCCAACAAATACAAATGCTGAGTTTGGATGATTTTATTTCTCCAGAAAATCCTGTTCGTTTTATTGATGCTTTTTTACATAAAATGGAGCTAGAGAAATTGGATGCCTGAGCTATTTTTTTTCAAAAAATTTGCTGCATAAAAAAATGATACTTTCAAATGTACTACAATTGCTTTATCAAACTTTTTTTGTACCTTTTTTCTTATAATTTTGGTTTTTTCACAGTCTGCCATTAGTGTACGAAACTGATGACAGGATTAAATCTTACAAAATTTTTTTTACAACCACAAATAAATGGAAAATAAAAAACTCGAAATAAAATTAAGACCAACAGAAATTGAGGATTTGGACACTTTATTTCTGTTTCAAACTGACAAAGAAGGTGGTTATTTAGCAGCATTTATGTCTAAAGATCCGACAGACAAAACAGCATATATTGACAAATGGACAAAGTTATTATCTAATCCAACAGTAAATAGTCAGACAATTATTATTGACAAAACTATTGTTGGAAGTATTGCAAAGTTTGTAATGGATGGTGACACTGAAATTACATATTGGATAGACAGGAAGTTTTGGGGACAAGGTATTGCAACAAAAGCATTAAATGAACTTCTTACAATTGAAACAATTAGACCAATTTTTGGGAGAGTTGCATTTGACAATTTTGGCTCACAAAAGGTTTTAGAAAAAAATGGATTTGTAAAAGTTGGCACTGACAAAGATTTTGCCAATGCACGACAAGAAGTCATTGAAGAGTATATTTATAAATTGACTGAATGAAAACCACACCAGTCTTTTTAGAAGAACTAAAAATATCATTGCCCAAAAGCTCTTATGAGCAAAGAAGAATGTGTGCAATCTATATTTTAGAGAAGAACATAGACTTAAAAGAAATTGCAGAACTATTAAAGTACGAAAAAGAGATTGCTACTAAATTTTTATGGATGCTAAGTGATATTGCAATTTTAAGCCCTAATAGATTATTAAAGGAGCTTCCTTATTTATTAAACTTTTGTAATACGGTTAGCCAAGATTACAAAACTTACTTTGCCTCATATTGGTTATATGTAGGTGTTCCAAGGGAAAATGAAGGGGAAGCAATAGATTTGCTATTTCAATTTATAATGTCTCCGAATACAAATGTAACCGTAAAGTCGAGGTCTGCTTTAGTTTTGTTTAATCTAACAAAAAAATACCCTGATCTTAAAAATGAGTTGAGGTATTCATTAAATGACCAGTTAAACAAATATTCAAAAGACTTTGACAAAAGAATTACAAAAATATTAATGCAAATAGAACAATGAAAAGAAAACTACGAACAGCTAACAAGAGTAACTGTTGCACAACTCAATTTTCTTAAAAAAGTAAAATATGTCAGCAATCATAATGGATGATAGTACGGATTAATAATTTTATAAGTTGATTAAGTGTAAATTTATATAGTGTTGTTAGCATAAATTAATACAAGTTATGATGTAATACTAATAGCACTAAATTTTCACACTTTTTTTAATCAATCAATATTTGAAACCTAATGCCTTTTTCAAAAATTTTACATAGGCAAATGTGTATGGTTTAAGTTTTTTCACAGACATTTAATATATATTTAGATATAAGTAATTAAGCAAAAAAATAATTTTACACGAATTCTGTGAAATGATTTTGATAGTACTATCACTAATGAATTCCTTTGCAATCGGATTAGAGAGTTTTACAATGCGAACCAATTCATTTGAAATCGAATCAAAAAGTTTTGTAAAGTGAACCAAATGATTTGCAATTGGATTAAAAAGTTTTGCAACACAATCCTATTTATTTGCAATCGGATCAAAAAGTTTTGTAAGGTGAATCAATTGCTTTGCAATCGGATCCAAAAGTTTTACAAACAAATTTTTTAATGACCCTTTTTAGAAAAAGTATTTGCTCTAAAATATATTGTATATATATAATGTTGATATATAAATATATATTTAAGGTTGATTACAAAGCTATTTAAACATTTTTTTCATATTTATTTTTAAAAAAATGTATTATAAATATCTGTATTCCTGTTCATTATGTAATTTATAAACATTTTGTGGAAAAATAAATTTCATAAATTCCAATTTTTTGTTTTAATTTTGCTAATGTTATTGATAACATATTTGATGTTATTATTTTTTAATTAATAATTTTAAAATGAGAGTTTTAAAATCATCTCCAACATTGGAGCAAGCCCAAAGAAGGCTAGAAAGGTTGAAAGCAATTCAACCGCCATTACAAAGCACTGATGGAATATCTCTATTAGTGATTTTGAAGTATCAATTCACGAATTAGAGTTGATGCAAGCAGAGTATAATGCTCAAGTTTCTCTACTGGATAGCAAAGCAAGTGCTATGAAAGTTAAAGAAAAAGAAATTAGAGATTATCGAGAAAGAATGCTGAGCTTAATAGCCGCAAAATTCGGGAAAAACTCTGAAGAGTATGTTACAGCTGGTGGTGTTTGAAAAAGTGAACGGAAGAAACCACAACCAAAAGCAGCTACTTCCGCTCAAAACAAAACTAATTAATTGCAGTTAATTAGTTCTTTGAACCTCCATCTTTGTCGAATAACATAAGGTGGGGGTTCTTTTTTTATCAATAATGGTACAAAAGTAAATAATCGTAAAAGTTAATTCCAAGTTTTTATCTAAATAAAAAATCAATTTTTTTATTTAGATAATATTTTCACTTTTAAAAATGATTTTTACTGTAGTTCCGATATTTTCTTGACTTTCAATTATTAATTTACAATTATTTTTTTCAATCAATTCTTTAGTAATACTCAACCCTATACCAGTGCCTTTTTCACCTTTTGTACCAATTACAGAAATTGGAAAATTGAAAATAGATTCTAATATGTCTTTTTGGATTCCAATACCTTTATCTTTAATATATAGCACATTATGGTCCAATTCGAGCACCATCCCTATAAGAATGAAACCATCTGGTTGGGAATATTTTATTGCATTACTGATTAGATTTCGAAGTACAATGTTGAGTTGATTTTCATCGAAGACAACGACTTCATCTTCAATATAACTTATTAATTTTATATCCTTATTTCTTAGATTCTCAATTAATTGTTGTTCGATGTTGTTGATAAGTGGCTTTAGCTTGACATATTGTCTATTGGGATTTATGTTTTTTATTTGTGAACTTGCCCATTGCAACACGTTATTAATTACATGCTGTAAGTTCTCGACACTTAGTTTCATTTTCCTAAATGTTACTGTTTCTTCAGTTCTTTTTCTTGTAGATTTAACTGTATCCCACAATATCATATTATCGAATAAATTTGAAACAGGGCTTCTTAAGTCATGGCTAATCATTGCAAATAGCTTATCTTTTAATTGATTTGTTTTTGATAACTCTTCAGATTTGAGTTGGAGTATTATTTTTTGATTTTCGAGAATTTTGTATAATTTTTGTTTTTTTGAATAGTTAAATAATGCCCAAATAAGAAACATTATTGAAATGGATAATAGTAGAAAAATAAAATATTTCTGTTTTTTTTCAATGTTCAACTTTTCTTTCTGTAATTGATTCTCAAATTCTTTTTCTTCTATTTGTTTTTGCTTATTATTTAAGTCATATTGAGTTTCAAGTTCTAAGGCTAATTTCTGTTGATCTTCGCCTACTGTTTTTTCGCGAAGTGCATCAGCATCTTTAAGAGCTTCAAAAGCTTCTTTATATTTTCCTTCTTGACTATATATATTCGTCATTAAATCAATACATTGTATCAGTAATCTCGTTTCATCATTATCTTCATAATATTTTTTTAAAGCTTTACATTGATCAAGTGCTAATTTATTTTTTTTCATTTTATAGAAAATAAAGCTTTGATGATATTTTGCCAGATTTTCTTCGAATTCAAATTTATGAGATTTGGATAATGTAATTGCATTGTTAATATACTTTAGTCCTTCGTCTAATTGGTCATTTTCATAAAGACTTTCACCAGCCAAAGTCAATAATTGAAGTTCTAATCTAATATTCTTGTTTTTTTTTGAAATTTCAAGAGCTTTATTAAAAAATGGTCGAATTGTATCAAATTTGAAGTTTTTGAGATAAAGTAAGTTAGTATAGGCGAAATAATAATTTAAAGAATCTGAACTATTATTAGCAAATTTGATAATATTTTTAAGATCTTTTTCTGCATCGTCATACTTCTTCAAATAAGTATTACAAACAGATTTGTTCTGATAGAATTTGGATAAAATACTTTTTTGAAACTTTGAATTGGTATCAATTTTTGATTCAAAATCTAAATAAAACTTTAGAGCTTGATAATAATTTCCATTTCGAATAGACAATCTTGCATAATTTATAGTAAATCTCTTTTCATATTCATCATTATTTGATGATTTTGATAATTGATAGCCAATATCATAATTTTCTTTAGCTTTTTGATTGTCTCCTTTAGTGAAAAAGTAATTTCCTAAATTATTCCTATATTTTAATCTTAAAGATTGATATTCTTTGTTATTTAAATAATCATTTGCTCTGTTTAAATAAAATTTTGAAGAATCTAGATTTATGCTAAAATAACAAAAGGATAGCTCCAGATAATCATTTATTAAGATAGAATCATTTCTAGTATTATTAATTTCATTGATTAAACTATCAATTGTATTTTGAGAACTTAGGATTGTTGATAATATTAAAAAAATGATAATACATCTGATTTTCATAATATTAATTAGTTTTCAAACATACTCAATAATTTATCTAATTTGTATTTGTAAACAGATCCAATTGGAATGCTAGTATTTTGAATATATAAATTAGAATGATCGAATCCAGAAATTTTTTTCAAATTGATAATGAAGGATTTATGGACTCTCATAAAATGTTTTTGCTCAAGTTTTTCCTCAATTTTTGAAATATTGTCATTAATTACATGTGAGGTTTGATTGATGAAAAGCTTAGAATAGATTCCATAAGCTTCAAAATAGTCTATTTCATCCAAGCTATACTTTTGAAACTTTCTTCCAATTTTGAAAAATAAGTCATTTTCATTTTCTAAATCTTTCAATAAGTTTGTAGTATGTTCTAATTGTAATACTCTATTCACAGCTATTAAAAACCTTTGAAAATCAACAGGTTTCAAAATATAATCGACTGCTTTGCCAATAGAATAGCTCTCTATGGCAAATTCATGAAAGTTGGTTGTTATGATAACTGGAGGTAAATTACTCACAGTTTTTAATATTTCCATTCCATTTAATGTATCATTTTGATCCAATTGGATATCCAGCACAATCAAATCAAATTTTGTTTTACTCAAAGCATGAATCGCATCATGGAATGTAGTACATACCATAGGAGTAGCAAATAATTTAATTTTTTTTAGATAGGACTCTATAACTTTTATGGAATCTGGGTTGTCTTCAACAATTAAGCAATGAATCATATTAGTTATAAATGTAATTTTATTTTATTAAATAATTAGAGTTATGATATAAATACAAATTCAATTATTCGAAATAAATTTATTAAAAGTTATATTGTTATAAAGATTTACAAAAATAATTAAAATAAACAATAATTTCAACTATAACAGCAGTGTTATAACAATATAAATGGATACATAATAAGCATGACTTTTATCAAAAATTAAGTTACATTTAATAAAAGTGGATTTTCATTACAAGAAAAACGAATTTCGTTGCAATATATAACATTGTATTTACATGAAATTATTTTAAATATAATATTATTTAGTTATATCAGTATTTCATTATAATAAAAACACTTTTCGTTCTACTAATAATTGGTTTGCTTTTAAATTGTTGATTTACATCTTAATATGGTTTGGTTATTGAACATAAATCAATGTTAATTTGCAATTCAAATTGATAATTTGACTACCCACTAATACAATAGCTCAATATGTTATAACACTATTTTTTTTTACTTTTATAATTAAACTATTCATAATGTACTATTTTAAAACTAATCAATTACCCATTGTTATTGCTTTTCTCTGTATAATAACAAATAGTATTTCTATTGCTCAAAATATTACTACTACATTCGATTTTGAAAGACTTACGAATCAAAGTCCTACAAATGAAAAAATAACTAGTACAATTGTTAGAAAAGATAAATCTAATACACAAATTAATGTCAAATTTGATAATAGTAGCTCTATTAATCCTTACACTTTTGATATTGATTATAATATTATTAAAGATAATGACGAGTATGATGTTGATATGATTGCTTTGATTGATCCTATGCTTACAAGACATGATAAATTTAAGACTCAACTATTATTTACTGGAGATAAAATTCATTATAATTTATCAAATTTATCAGATAAGGAAAACCAAAATCTTTATGGTACATTCTCTTTAAAATTAAATGAAAATATTACAATTACTCATAAAATTAGTTTACTGAATAGAATTTTTGTTAGAACAGAGAAAATGATAATCAACAAAGTAGAATATCTTATATATGTTTTTCAGACTAATTATTCCTGTATATCAAAATCAAATAATAAAATTATTCGGAAGACTGAGGAAAAACTTATAGATTATTTTAATCCATTATTAGGTATAATCAGAATAGATAGAACTGATCAAAAAGATAATCAAAATATCATTTCAATAAAATAATCCTTGTATATTTTAAATCAAATTCTTATGAAAAGTATAAAATTTTTTATTATATTTTCTATTTTTATTTTTTCTAACTCATTTCTATTTGCACAAAACTTTGTCTGTATTGGCGTCAATAATGCAAATTATATATACCTGCAACAATATGGTGGTCAAGGTCCAGTTTATGAGTGTCATTGTGTCGAACCCAATGATTTATTGCCTTACCCAGGATTGGGGTATGTTAGTTCAGGAGGAGGTTTTTTTGCATGCGATGATGCAGCATATCAAGATGTTTCGGGTACTGCGATATGTGATGTAACTGCAACTGCAGTATCTACAAATACGAGTTGTAATGCAAATACAGGTTCAGTTACTATTAATGCAAGTGGTGGAAGTGGAAGCTTTGAATTCAACTTCAATAACCAAGGTTGGGTAAGTCAAAATATTTATAACAACCTCTCATCAGGTACTTATACTTATAGTGCTCGAAACTCTGATGGTAGTTGTGAAACAGCTGTTCAAAATATTACCGTAAATAATCAGGTTTCCAATTTAACAATAACAGCTTCTCCAACTCCTTGTAATACAATAACTAACAAACATGATGTGGCAGTATCGATTGCAGGAAGCGGATTTCCTACAACCGGAAATTTAGTAATCTCGATAGGTAGTCAGTCACAGACAGTAAACAGTCCTTTTCAGAACCCAACCAATGTTACAATTACAAATTTGATATCGAATGGACAAAGTAATGTGCCTGTTGTAGCTGTATTTAGTGCATATCCTGACTGTACTGTTCAGGCAACGTATGCTGC
>ENA-UOYA01004658-UOYA01004658.1-activated-sludge-metagenome-genome-assembly--contig:-NODE-4658-length-11331-cov-6.277847_pt1 | contig 11331 bp, 6 predicted proteins | sample MGYA00238163_ERZ764804 | MGnify/ENA primary metagenome ERZ764804 (study PRJEB28919, sample SAMN05720223) | activated sludge metagenome | isolation source: Anaerobic digester | place: Hong Kong...
GTGTTCGAGGAGTGAATAAAAATAATCCTGCGGCTCCATGCTGATTCCGGCCGGGATAGCCCGTAACGGGTAAGTGCGGGGGCCGAAATGCTCTATGATGATTCCTAACTCCACTAAGGGGATGATATACTTGAGAACGGTTTCTTCTTCCAAAAGGGAAAGATGAAGGGTCACCGGCTGCAACAAGACCTGGCTGTCCAGTGTGCGATGGGCTGTTTTTGCTAGCAATGCTTCAAAGATTACTCTTTCGTGGGCAACGTGCTGATCGATCAAATAAAGTCCTTCCGTGCCTTCGGCCAGAATAAAAGTATTGTATAACTGACCGATTATCTTTAGTTGAGGCCAGCCTTCTTTTCCCTGCTGTCTGTCTTCATCTCTGACTGCAACCGGACTGCTTGCCATAGTAAGGGTAGGATTATCTCCCTGCTCTTTCTTTCTGTCTGCATCGATAGAAAATGGCTCTCGGCTCACAAAATCAGGCGGCTCCTGAAAAGCAAATGTCGTCTGGCGGTGAGGCGCGACCTCTTTTGCCGCAACATCTCTTGCCGCATTCTCCTTCGCCGTATCCCCTTTCGCCGCATCATCTCTCGCCTCATTATGTCCGTTGGCGGGTTTGGCTACTCCAGTAAATAGAGACTTGTTTTCGTTTACCAAGCCATTCCGGGGTGTGTGCGTTAATTTGTCTTCGGAAGAGTAATTGTCAACCCATTCGCCTTTCGGATTGTTAAAATAATGGGGAATCTTCTTTTCGGCAATTAAGACCCTTTTTAAGAGCAGGGTCATTTCTTGGGCCAGCATGGGGTTCCGTAAACGAACTTCCAGCTTGCTCGGGTGTACATTAACATCAATCGTGGCGGGATCAAGCTGCAGGTTTATGATACAAAGGGGGAACTGCCCTTTTGGTAGCTTATCCTCGTAAACCTCTTCCAACGCGCGCGCCAGTTCCTTGGCATAGACTCTGCGCCGATTGATAAAAAAATTAATCCCTTTGCGGTTCATCCGATGATAGGTCGGTAAAGTCAGCACCCCAGAAATATTCCCGTTCGTAAGTTTTCCGCTGACTTCTATCAGGGCATCTTTTGCCTCAAGACCATAAAAGTGCTCCACTAAATCTGCGCAAGTGCTCATGCCTGACGTATTAAGGACTTCTTTACCGTCGCGGTAAAAGAGGAAACTAACCTCCGGATGACTTAGCGCAAACTTGATTAATAAATCGTGGATCAGTCCACTTTCATATCCTTCGGAACGTAAAAACTTTTTCCGCGCCGGCGTGTTGTAAAACAAATCGGAGACGACGACAGAAGTACCGACCGGTGCCCCCGTGGGTTCGCCTTGGGGGGGTTGATCCGCAGTTATGACCAGTTTGCTTCCCACCGGATCGGCTGACCGTCTACTGATTATTTCTACTTTCGCTACCGCCACAATGCTTGGCAACGCTTCACCACGAAAGCCCAGGGATTGAATGTGCTCCAAATCCGTGATGGTGCGTATTTTACTGGTGGCATGACTTTGTACTGCCAGGGTCAAGTCATCCTCTGACATCCCGCATCCGTTATCAGTCACCCTGATTAAAGTGAGACCTCCATGAAGAATCTCCACTACTATTTTGGCGGCACCGGCATCCAGGGAGTTTTCCACCAACTCCTTGACTACGGAAACCGGGCGTTCGATTACTTCACCTGCGGCTATTTGATTGGCGGTCAGTGCATCAAGAAGATGTATTTCAGGCATTTTTCACCAGCTCCTGTAATTGAGATAGCTTGTTTAATGCCTCCAGCGGCGTCATCGAATAGATGTCCATCCCGGAGAGAGCATCTTTTAAATCCTGGTATTCTTTTGCTAAGCTTGCTTTTTCTTTTTCTAATTGTTGCAGCTCTCTTGACAGATTTTGTTCCGCGGGGTTTCCTTCGGCTACTTTACCTGTCATGCGCATATTTTTGCTGTATTCCTTCTCTTCTTCCATCACCCGCAAGATCTCTTTTGCCCGCTGGATTACTGAAGATGGCAGCCCGGCCAGTCGGGCCACCTGGATACCGTAACTTTTATCCGCTGCCCCGGGAATGATTTTATGCAGAAAAATGATTTCTTCCCCTTTTTCCTGTACGGAAACAGAGAGGTTTTCTACCGTTTCATACTGAGTGTTAAGCTGGGTCAGTTCGTGATAATGGGTGGCAAAAAGGGTTTTGGCGGCGATATTTCTGATTAAATACTCACTAACGGCCCAGGCCATGCTTAATCCATCATAAGTACTGGTGCCTCTGCCTACTTCGTCTAGAATGACCAGACTAAATCTCGTGGCGTGATTAAGGATGTTGGCTACCTCGTTCATTTCCACCATAAAAGTACTCTGTCCGCTGCGCAAATCATCACTTGCCCCCACACGGGCAAAGACACGGTCACGCAGGGAAATCACCGCGTTTTTCGCGGGAACAAAGCTGCCGATTTGCGCCATGATCACCGCCAGCGCCACACTGCGGCAATATGTACTTTTCCCACCCATATTGGGTCCGGTAATAATATAAAAATCGGTTTGCGCAGGCATAATTAAATCATTGGGTACATAGGCGGCCTCCGGCAACATTTTTTCCACGGCCGGATGGCGCAGGTCCTCAAGCTGAAGCAGATTCTCCTCTTTCGCAAGGAGTTGGGGACGCACATAAGAGTTTTGAATGGCCAGTTCGGCGAAGGATTGCAACACATCAAGCTGAGCCAAAACGTGGGACGTTTCCTGCACACGTTGCGCGCTTTGCCCGATTTCCTTCAATAATTGCTGGTAAATCTCCTCTTCCAGGGAAGCCAGTTTTTCTTCCGCACCGAGGACCTGGCTTTCCAGCCGTAACAGTTCCTCCGTCACATAACGCTCGCCGTTAGCTAAGGTTTGTTTTCTCTGAAAATAAGGCGGAACCAGACTTAAGTTTGCTTTGGTCACTTCAAAATAATAACCAAACACCTTGTTAAAACCAATTTTTAAAGACTTGATCCCGGACTTTTCCTTCTCTTCGTTTTCTAAGCGAGCAATCCATTCCTTGCCGTTAATGCTTATCTCGCGTAATTCATCAACCTGCTGGTTATACCCTGTTTTGATCACCCCGCCGTCTTTGAGATTAAGCGGGGGATCTTCCTCCAAGGCATCATGGAGGGTCTGTTGCACATCCTCCAATAAATCCAGGGTATTTCTTAAAGAAACTAAATACTCAGCTTCGTGAAAACAAGCCAGCAGTTTTGCCAATTCGGGCAATACCGCCAGTGAATCCCTAAAGGCAATTAATTCTTTAGGATTCGCCCGACCATAAAGAATGCGGGTCATTAGTCTTTCCAAATCATAAACCTTTTCCAGGTTGTGGCGGATCTTTTGCCTTTCTGACCAGCGTTTGCTGAGTAATTCCACTGCATCCAGGCGCTTTTCCAGCATCAGCTTGTCAGTGAGGGGTTTTTCCAGCCACTGTTGCAGAAGACGGGCACCGCAAGCTGTTTTTGTCTTATCTAGAAGATCTAATAAACTGCCCTTCCGTTCACCATAGCGTAGCGTTCTTGTTAGTTCAAGATTACGAAAAGTAGTTGCATCAATGGTAAGATAAGCTTCCGGGTAATAGAGCTTAATTTTTTTGATTTGCTGCGGTGCGGCTTTTTGTGTTTCAAGGAGGTAGCGGAGAATGGCCCCTGCTGCCGAGATCGCTTGTCTCCGGCTTTGATACTCACTACTGGCGAGAAAGTTCTCCTGAAAATGGTTGCTGAGTAAGGTAACCGCATTACCGTATGTAAATGTTTCTTCCTTATAGGTAGTAAGCAGGGTATTTTCCAGTCCCGTTAAAGAAGTATAAATCTTGTCTTGGGTATTGGCTTCTTTATTAATGGGATTTATGGGGATGAGTATTTCCGCCGGGCTAATTCTGATTAGCTCTTCAAAGAGGATTGCTTTTCCTTCCGCCCCATTAAACTGGCAAAGCCAAAACTCTCCCGTGGATACATCACAAAAGGCCAGCCCATAGGCATGCGGTTCGGTGTAAAGGGCGGCCAGATAATTATTGGCGACATTTTGGTTTAATTGGGCATCGAAGGCTGTTCCGGGGGTAATCACACGGATTACCTCTCTTTTCACGATCCCTTTGGCCAGCTTGGGGTTTTCCACCTGTTCACAAATAGCTACCTTATAGCCTTTTTGAATCAGGCGGTTAATATAGTTATCAGCGGCATGGTAGGGTACTCCGCACATGGGCACTCTTTCTTCCAGCCCGGCATCACGCCCGGTTAAGGTAATCTCTAATTCCCGTGAAGCCAGCAGGGCATCATCACTGAACATTTCGTAAAAATCGCCCAAACGAAAAAAAAGGATGGTATCGGGATATTGTTTTTTAATCTCGTTATATTGTTTCATCATGGGGGTTGCAGGAGCTTGTCCGCTCATTTCTTTCTCCCCTCCTCTATCTTCTCAAGCTTGTTGTAACTCGGCTTTTAAAACCCAGGTTTGCGCAGTGGTTATCTTCACCTTGCAGAATTTCCCGATTAAATCCGGTGTGCCGGGAAAAAGCACTGTTTTATTTGTATCGGTTCTGCCTTCCAGAATGGCCTGATTTTTTTTACTGGCTCCTTCCACCAGGACCTCCACAACTTGTCCGACCAGAGCCTGGTTTTTCGCCAGACTAATTTCATTTTGCACCGTCATTAATCTCTGTAATCGTTCTTTTTTTACAGCCAGGGGTATCTGTTCCTTCATTTGCGCGGCGGGTGTTCCCGTACGAGGTGAATACAGAAAAGTAAACGCCGAATCAAACCTGGCCTTTTGCACCAGGTCAAGGGTATCCAGAAAATCTGCTTCTGTTTCCCCCGGAAAGCCCACAATGAGATCTGTGGTGATACTGGCGTGAGGCATCTGCTGCTGAATTGTTTCAATAATTTCCAAATATTCTTCTCGCGTATAGCCCCGGTTCATTCGCCGTAAAATCTGGTTACTGCCGGATTGCACCGGTAAATGAAAGTGCGGACAGACCTTTTTTAAACCGGCGATTTCGTACACCAGCTCTTTTTGAAAATCACGCGGGTGGGAAGTCAGATATCGGATGCGTTTTAACTTGGGAATTTTATTCACCTGCTTTAAAAGCTCGCCAAAAGAACAGGGCTCTTCCAGGTTTTTCCCGTACGCATTCACGTTTTGCCCCAGTAAAAGGACCTCTACTACTCCCTTCTCCGTCAACTGGCAGATTTCGGTGAGGATATCCCCGGGCTTGCGGCTCTTTTCCCGTCCCCGCACATAAGGAACGATACAATAAGTACAAAAATTATTACAGCCGTATGTGATATTGATTAAGGCTTTAAAAGGATACTGCCGGTATGCGGGCAGCCCCTCCACTATCTCGGTCGTGTCCGGCAGGATCGAAACCTGGGCCTGTTTTGTTTTTTGGATGTTGGTGATTAGTTCCGGTAATTGCCCAATATTATGCGTGCCGAAGATTAAATCAACATGTGGAGCCCGCTGACGGATTTTTTCCGTCATCCCCTCCTGTTGCACCATACAACCGCAGATGCCGATAATTAAATCCGGGTTTTGTTCCTTTAGGACTTTAAGCTCTCCCACCTGGCTCAATACCTTATTTTCGGCTTTTTCCCTGACACAGCAGGTATTAAAAATATGAATATCCGCCTCCAGCGGTTGCTCAGTCTGCTCATAACCCATCTTTTGCAGTAAGCCCGCAATTGTTTCCGAATCTCTTTCATTCGCCTGGCAACCAAAGGTGGTAATAAAAAATTTCATTAATTGGATCCCTCACTCTAAAGAAGCATAATCCCTTATATTATACCATACCAAATTAATTATATAATAATCGCTTAATCTGTGGCAGTAATTTTACCGTTGCTTCATATCCGCTTTTAATGATGTAATCGATCTTCTGAAAGTCCCCCTGTTGGACATATTTTATGTGCGGGGTGATGATAATATCGGCGGATTGAATACTCGGTCGGGTAATCTGGTAGACCATCAAATCGATGGCTTGCAAGGAGATTTCCAGAATATCGTCTACCCCCGGGACCGGATTACCGTTATAGCTTAGGTTGACGGCAATCACTTTCTGGGCGCCCATGAGGCGCGTGATCTCCACCGGTAGATTGGCTCTGATGCCGCCATCCACCAATCTCATTTTCCTGATTATTTTGGGTTGAAAGATTCCGGGGATGGCAATACTGGCCCTGATTGCTTCCGCTAAGCGCGCATCGTGGAGAAAAACATGATCAGCACTGTTTAGGATGGGAGTCGCTAAAGAACTGAAAATAACCAGTTTACTGTTATTTATATCAACAGCGGTGATGGCCAGTGGCATCCGCAGCTCATTTATTCTAATCCCCTTTGTTAAATGACAAAAATAGTTTTCCAGATAGTCTCCCTTGATCAGGCCGCTGATCGTGGGTTTTCCGGTGACAAACAGATTGATGACCGAGGAAATAATCCCGGCATAATCGATGTCATAACACCTTCTGGATAATCTTCGCGCAATCAGGTGCATTTCTTCCGGGGTATAGCCATAGGCGTAAAGCCCGGCCACAATGGAGCCGGCGCTTGTACCGGAGATAAAGGCAGGTTTAATCCCTGCTTCATGCAGGGCTTGTAATACACCGATATGGGCTCCTCCCCGTATGCCACCACCTGAAAGAACAAGTCCAAGGCTCAGCATCTCTCTGCTCCCTCTTTCTTTTTCCACGTCGTATTACACTATATGAAAAAGAGAGGAAAGAACGTGTTACCCAATGAGTGAAGATTATTTGGGAAATAATAGCATTCTGGCATTTTGACTGCCTTTTCCCTTGAGGTATGAACTTGCCGCTTTGTGGGACAATAAGTGTTGATATAAATTCTAATGAAGAGAGCTGAGAAAGGAAGAAAGATGACCCGATCTACCGATACGCTTCTAGTCTCCTTTTTCCTATTATTCTTTTTGCTGATCTTTTGCCCCCCTGAGGTCTCTGCCGTAAGCAATCCTTGTCCGGATTTTTCCGAGCAGGAACTCTCTATGGACGAAGTACAGCTGGCCCTTTCAATCCTGGGTTATTATCAGGAAGAGCCAAGCGGACAGTATGATGAAAAAACAATTCAGGCCATCAAAAGATTTCAAAGTGAGCTTGGCTTAGAAGTGGACGGCTTAGTAAAATATCATCTCTGGGTGAAACTTGCCCAAATGATTGAAAGCAAAGAAATAGAAACAAGCAGTGCGAAAAAAGCGCCGCCCACCGGTGAGGTCTGCATTGTAATTGATGTCTTCCGGCGCAAATTAATCGTGATGAATGACCAGCATCCTTACGCCCAGTTTCCCATCGCCATTGGGAAAGTCGATACACCTTCCCCCCTTGGGCACTGGAAAATCGTAAATAAATCCATTAATTGGGGCAATGGCTTTGGCACCCGCTGGATGGGTTTAAATGTACCATGGGGAGTCTATGGCATTCATGGCACAAACAAGCCCTGGTCCATTGGCTCCCTGGCCAGCCACGGTTGTTTCCGAATGTTTAATCGGGATGTGGAAATAATCTATCCCTGGATTAAACATGGCACGAATGTTTATGTGGTTGGCAATCCTTTCAGTTACATGTCGGGTGGGATTCAAAAACTCCATGTAGGGATGAAAAGCTCCGCCGTAACTTATCTTCAGGAAAAGTTAATTTTAAAAGGCTTTTATCAAGGAGCGGCGGACGGGTTATTTGGTCCGGCCACAGAGCAGGCCGTGAAAAAACTGCAAGCGTACTATCAGCTTGCGCAAACCGGACAGGTAGGTTTTCAGGAATATGAAGCCTTAGGAATTATCCTCAAATAAGCTGGAAGAAAAATGAAAGCCCGGGCAGATTGCCTAGGCTAAACTTAAAGGATAATTTGTTTGTTGCTCAAGATGCATTCGTTGTTGCAAAACCTTGATTACTTTCACTTCATGGTCCTCTGTGCCTTGTATTTCCGCTTTTTCCTTCTTTAAGACATTCACATAATCAATGATTTCCCGCGTAATTCTCTCACCGGGACAAATAATCGGTATACCCGGCGGGTAAGCCATAATTAATTCGGCACTGATCTCCCCTTCTGCCTCATCTAAACTGATGGGTCTGGTTTCCCCATAAAACGCTTCACGGGGTGAGACAACAACTTCCGGCAGTTTGGGTAAAGGCAGAGAGTATTTGATCACATTTTTCACGTTTCGGCCATCCGCGATTTTTTGCAAAGCATTGATTAGTTTACCGAGGCTATGCCGGTCATCAGCAAAACTGACTAAAGCCAAAACATTGGATAAATCGGAAAGCTCAACCTGAATGTGGTAGACCTTGCGGAGGATTTTTTCCACTTCATATCCGGAAAGACCCAGGCCTCTTACATTAACCACAATTTTGGTCGGATCCTGCGCAAAACAGCCTGGTTCGCCCCAATACTCATCGTCCATTAAATAAAGACCGTCAATCTTTTTTATTTCCGAACGTGCCCAGAGGGTTAAATCATACATTCTGGAGACCAGTTCTTCCCCATGTTTTGCTAATTGCTGACGGGCTATATCCAAGGATGCCATCAGGATATATGAGGGGCTGGTAGTTTGCGTCAGGTTAAGGATGGATTTCACCTTTTTGGGGTTGATCAGATTTCCCTGATGCAACAAAAGAGAACTCTGGGTTAAAGAGCCGCCTAATTTGTGCATACTGCAGGCGGACATATCTGCCCCCGCCTCCATTGCCGAAAGGGGCAAACGGGAATCAAACTGTAAATGAGCGCCATGTGCTTCATCAACAATCACCGGCTTGCCAAAGGCATGGGCAATATTAACGATCGACTGCAGTTCTGAAGCCATCCCGTAGTATGTTGGATTAATCACGAAGACGGCCTTGGCTTGCGGGTTGTTTCGCAAAGCCTGTGCAACTTTTTCCGGCGTAATCCCCATCGCAATTCCCATGAAATCGTCTATTTCCGGCTCAATATAAACAGGTTCGGCCCCGCTTAAAATAATTCCCCCAATTGCTGATTTATGCGCATTGCGCGGGATGATAATCTTATCGCCCGGTTCGCAGACACTCATGATCATCGCCTGGATGCCATTGGTTGTACCATTTACTAAGAAAAAGGCATTATCCGCATGAAATAATTGGGCGGCCAGTTGTTCCGCTTTTTTAATAACACCAACCGGATTGCAGATATTGTCCAGATCTTCCATACAGGTCATGTCCAGTTTTAGGCAAGCCGACCCCAGGTGTTTTGCTAATGCCGCCGTTCCTTTTCCTTGTTTATGTCCGGGGACATGAAAGGGAATAGTTCCTTCTTTAGTGTAATTTACTAATGCTGTGTAAAGTGGCGTGTCCCATTGTTGCTCTGAGATAATTTTTATTTTAGTAGCACCGCCTTTCTGAAAATTATTTCTGGATTTGTTATATCACATTTTTAACATATGATAATAACGAAACTATTTAAACACATTTTTATCTGAGATGCAATATTTTTTTCGAATAAATTTTATGGACGAAAAGAGGCAAGACAATGGTTAGGAAGCATTTGCACAGTACCAGAGAGATCGGGATTGATCTTGGCACTTCCAATACGCTTATCTATGTGAAAGGAAAGGGAATCATCAGTAACGAACCATCTGTAGTCTCATTTGAGCCGGTCACCGGAGAGATCTTTGCCGTGGGCGAAAAAGCGGAGAAAATGATTGGGCGCACTCACCAGAAGATTATCGCCGTGCGGCCCATCAAAAATGGCATCATCGACGATTTCGAGGCAACCAAGGAGATGTTAAAACACTTTCTCCACCGTGTCCTGAAAGGGCAGCCCTTAGTAAAACCAAATGTCTTAGTCAGTTCGCCTCTGGGCATTACCCAAATCGAAAAGCGCGCCATTCTTGAAGTCTGCAAACAAGCAGGCGCGCAGGATGTGGCCTTGATTATGGAACCGGTAGCGGCTGCCCTCGGCGCAAATTTACCGGTGGAAGAACCGCATGGTAATATGGTAGTAAACATCGGCGGCGGCACTTCAGAGGTGGCGATCATCTCTTTAGGCGGGATTGTGGTCGGGAGAACACTGCGGGCCGGTGGCAATACTTTAAACCAGGCGATTATCCGAGGGATCCGGAAAGCATACAACATGGAGATCGGCGAACAAACTGCCGAAGAACTGAAAAAAGAAGCCGGATACGCGATCGCGCCTCCGGCGGAGAAAAAATATGCGCTGAAAGGGAAAAATATCGCGACCGGTTTACCGATGATTCTCGAAATCGAATTGCAAGTGCTGACGGAATTTCTTTTGGAGCCACTGCGGGCTCTGGTCGACACGATTGCCAATACTTTGGAAAAAACCCCACCGGAGTTAGCCTCGGATATTTTGCAAATGGGCATAACCCTTGCCGGTGGTGGTGCTCTGCTCAAGAATCTTGATCAGCTCATCTCCACAAAAAGTAAAGTACCTATTCGTCTGGCCGCAGATCCGCTTAATGCTGTGGCCTTAGGAATAGGTAGGGTCATCGAGGATAAAAATCTATATCAAAAACTCATTATCGCTCAATTGTAAGCATTATTCTCCGCAAAGCAGCCATAAATTCTTCCATCAGTGCCGCCGGGCCAATGGTAAGGCGAAACCTGTCCGGCAGTCCGAAAGAAGCGGTATGACGTACTAAAAAGCCCTCTTGGAGCAGAAGTTCCACAATTAATTCCGCCTTCTGGTGCTGAACCAGGATAAAATTTGCTTGTGAGGGTAAGACAGTTAAGCCGAGCTCACCCAGTTGCGCCATGACCTTTTCGCGCTCGCGGGCTGTTTCCTGAATTACTTTGTGCACGTACCCCTCGTCTTGCCACGCGATCGCCGCAGCAAATTGGGCCAATGTATTAATATTATATGGCTGTCTGACTTTTTCCAGTTCTTTAATCAGTTTCGGGTCGGCTACGGCATAACCAATCCGTAAGGAAGCGAGGCCATATACTTTGGAAAATGTCCGCAGGACAAGCAAATTGGAATACCGTTCAATTAAACCCTTAGCGGAAGGAAAGTCTTCGCTGGTGGCATATTGACAATATGCTTCATCCAAAATAACCAGTGTCTGAGCAGGGATTCTATCTAGAAACAGTTCAAGGTCTTCTTGCGTAAAATAAGTACCCGTTGGATTGTTAGGATTACAGAGAAAAACCATCTTTGTATGAGGGTGGACGGCTTGGACAATTTCGTTGAGCAGAAAAGTTAATGCTGGTTGAGGAATAAACCTGGCCACACCACCGACAATCTGGGTGGCCGCAGCATAAGAGCTGAATGTTGGTACGGGGATCACTATCTCGTCCCCCGGGTTTAAAAAGGTGTTTGCTAACAAGAAGATCAGTTCATCGGCACCGTTT
>ENA-UOYA01004660-UOYA01004660.1-activated-sludge-metagenome-genome-assembly--contig:-NODE-4660-length-11329-cov-7.652209_pt1 | contig 11329 bp, 8 predicted proteins | sample MGYA00238163_ERZ764804 | MGnify/ENA primary metagenome ERZ764804 (study PRJEB28919, sample SAMN05720223) | activated sludge metagenome | isolation source: Anaerobic digester | place: Hong Kong...
TATTATTCCCACTCAATAGTAGCCGGAGGTTTAGTTGTTATGTCATAAACAACCCTATTGATTGATTTAACTTCATTGACAATTCGGCTTGATATTTTTTCAAGAACTTCATATGGTATTTTTGCAAAATCTGCTGTCATAAAGTCGGTTGTTGTAACTCCGCGGAGCGCAAGAGTGTAGTCATAAGTTCTTCCGTCACCCATTACACCAACAGAACGCATATTTGTAAGAGCTGCAAAATACTGATGAATTGAACGATCAAGACCTGCTTTAGCAATTTCTTCACGATAAATCCAGTCCGCATCCTGTAATATTGTAAGCTTTTCATCGGTTATTTCTCCGATAATTCTTATAGCAAGTCCGGGACCGGGGAAAGGCTGTCTATAAACAAGAACCTCAGAAAGACCAAGCGCTATTCCAAGCTGTCTTACTTCATCCTTGAACAGCAAACGAAGAGGTTCAATAATTTCCTTAAAATCAACATAATCAGGAAGGCCACCAACATTATGATGTGACTTTATTACAGCAGCATCTCCTGTTCCGCTTTCAATAATATCTGGATAAATTGTCCCTTGAACAAGATAATCCACCTTGCCAATTTTTTTGGCTTCCTGTTCAAAAACTCTGATAAATTCTTCACCGATGATTTTTCGCTTTGTTTCAGGATCAGATACTCCGTTAAGCTTTGACATAAACTGTGCTTTGGCATTTACTCTGATAAAGTTAATGTTCCAACCCTTAAATGCTGTTTCAACCTCATCACCCTCGTTTTTTCTCATAAAGCCATGATCAACGAATATGCATGTAAGCTTATTTCCGACAGCCTTTGAAAGAAGAGCTGCTGCAACGGAGCTGTCAACTCCTCCTGACAGGGCAAGAAGAACCTTACCGTCGCCGACCTTCTCACGAATATCTTTTATAGCTGTTTGAGCATAATCGCCCATTGTCCAGTCGCCGATACAGCCACAAACCTTATAAAGAAAATTATGCAGCATTTTTGTTCCGTTGACTGTATGGTTAACCTCAGGATGAAACTGAACTCCAAAAAGCTTTTTCTGTGCATTTTCAAAGGCACCAAAAGGGCAGCCTTCACTGTAAGCAACAGCCTTGAAGCCATCCGGAAGCTTTGAAATATAATCGCCATGGCTCATCCAAGAAATATCCTTATCATTCAACCCACTGAATAAAGCAGAACTTGTATCATAGTTTGTTTCTGTTTTGCCATATTCCGGAGATGAAGCCCCTTCAACTTTTCCTCCCAAGGTATAAGCCATAAGCTGTGCACCATAGCAGATACCAAGAACAGGAATACCTAGTTCAAAAATTTCTTTATCTACATGAGGAGAGCTTTCCAAATAAACGCTGTTTGGCCCGCCTGTAAAAACCAATCCGACAGGCGACATTTTTTTTATTTCTTCAATAGGAGTTTTATATGATTTAACCTCACAATATACTCCACATTCTCTTATACGTCTTGCTATAAGCTGATTGTACTGACCGCCAAAATCAATAACGACAACCATCTGGTGAGCCATATATTAACCTCATTTCATTATTTTATAACTTTTAAATCAACATAAAAGCAGCCTTAAAATACTGCTAAATTGGTTTTAAATCGTGCAAATCATATGGTGTTTCCTGATATACACAATAATTCAGCCAGTTTGAAAACATAAGATTTGCATGACATCTCCAATTAAAATGCGGAGGCTGACTGGGATCATCATATGGGAAATAGTTGTAAGGTATCTGAATATTCATACCTTTATCAAGATCCCTGAAATACTCATTTGCCAATGTAAATCTATCATACTCAGAATGTCCGGTAATAAAAAACTGCCGTCCGGATTTATCAGCAATAATATGAACACCTGAAATATGTGATGATGTAAGAATCTCCAGCTCCGGAACTTTTTCAATGTCAATTCTTTTTACTTCGGTATGGCGAGAGTGGGGAACAAAAAACTGCTCGTCAAAGCCTCTTAGCAGAGGATGATTAGACACTTCAAGCTTATGTGGAAAAATTCCAAACATTTTACGTTCAAGCTCATATTTTGGAATGCCATAATGGTAATAAAGACCTGCCTGCGCACCCCAGCATATATGCATTGTTGAATATACATTTGATTTTGACCATTCCATTATTCTGCATATTTCCTCCCAGTAGTCAACCTCTTCAAAAGGAAGCTGTTCAACCGGAGCACCTGTTATTATCAGACCATCAAAGCGGTCATCTTTAACCTCGTCAAAAAACTTATAAAACTTTGTAAGATGTTCCTGAGGAGTGTTTTTTGACACATGTGATATTGTCTGTATAAGTTCAATGTCAACCTGTAAGGGAGTATTCGAGAGAAGTCTTAATATCTGCGTTTCCGTTTCAATTTTTTTAGGCATAAGGTTAAGTATTGCAATTCTAAGAGGCCTTATATCCTGCTGAGCAGCCGCAATATCTGTTTTAACAAAGATATTTTCATTGTTTAGTACAGTAAATGCAGGCAAATTGTTCGGTATATTAATAGGCATATTATTACGCCCCCCTTGTCTGTTACTAACAAAGCATACCAAAACAGCATGAGATAATTAACCTCACGCTGTCGGTAATACAATAAATTATTCTTCTTCGCTTTCGGTTTCTGAAAATTTCTTTATATCATATCTGTCATATGCTTTCTGATTAATTATAACATTTTGATTTTTGGTCCATGATGATACAAGAGTATTAAATTCTTCGTCCTTTATTTCATGAAGAACAGAAATCTTATTATCTTCATAATAATTTTCCTTTGAAAAAAGGTCCATATATTTCAGAACGTAATAAACTTCATCTTCTTCAATAAGAACAATATCGCCATCTTTTAGATTGCCGCTGAATACTTTTTCATTTACTGCTTTAGATGGAGTAGTTCCATCCTTCTTAATAACCTGTGAGTTATCCTGAACAGTATCTTCTTCCGCTGCTTCATCCGATGCTGCTTCTGTAACTGCCGCAGTTGTTTCAGCAGAAGAAGCTTCTGTCGTTACAGATGTTTCATTGCTTTCATCCTGTGCAGGTTCATCCTGTGCCGGACTTGTTTCAACAGTAAGGCTGTCAGTTGAACTTGTTTCGGCAGCCTTAGCCTGAGCCTCAGCCTGAAGATTAGAGTAATATTCATCATATTCAGCTGCTATTTTATTAAAGTCTTCACCATTTTTAGCTCTTTCTATATAATCCTCAGCCATCTTCTTAATCTTTGCTTTTCCATCAGATTTAAGCAGATTGCCCTCGCCGTCCTTGAGCTGCATAGCAATATAGTTAACATAAGCATAGTTATCAGTCATATACTGTCTGATAGTATCTTCAGCAACCTCTTCTGTTCCGCCCTCACCATAGTAATAGTTAAAAATAGCCTCTTTTTTAAGTGCATTTATACGAATATCAACGTTTGACTGCTTGCTTATGCCATGTTCCTCATAATATGAACCATAATACTGCCACATCTGGTCAATCATATTTTCAGCAGACTTAATTTGATCATCGGAAAGTGTTAATCCAAGCTCATCAAACTTTTCTTCAACAGCCACATATTCCTGCATATTTTCAGTAGCCTTATCCTGCATCCACTGAACAGCAGGCTTATCCTCGATATTTATTGCAAAAACATCTGTCTGACCTTCTTTAAGGAATTCCTGTGCATCATAATACGCATTCATTGAATAATAAATGTATATACCTGCTTTAAGCTCTTTACCGTTTATTTTTGCGCCCCATCTGGTAGATTCTCCGCAAGCGGACAACGATGCCAGAATTGCCGCAGACATAAGTATAGCTGTAATCTTTTTAAATAATGACATAGTCACATTGACCTCCATAATAATTAAATACATTATATTATATCATGGATTTACATACTTGTCCAGTGTTTTTATACATAAATATTAATTATTGCAAACCGCCGGTTCAAGTATAGAAAAAGTTTTTTCAGTGCAGTTTATTTCTGCCTTTGCACCATATGGGACAGTGAATTTAGGTTCGTTATGTCCAAAGCTTGCGTTGTACATAACAGGCATATTGGGTTTCCCATATTCAGCAAGAATTTTTTTAATTGTAGCTTTGTATTCTTCATAAAAAACTTCATTACACGGCTTGCCAAATATAATTCCATTTATTCTGTTGTATATTCCCATAGCGCCATAGTTTCTCAGTATATCCTCAAAAAGCCATTCAGGAGTGTTAACCTCAGCAGTTTCAAAAAACAGAATTGCTTCATTAAAATCAACTAAATCTGGGAATAATAATGTTCCTTTTGCAATTTCTAGCACCTCAATACAGCCGCCGATAAGCCTGCCATATGAAATGCCTTCGCCTTGAATAATCTCATAACCGTGATTAGACTGAAATTCTCTTGATATGTCTTTGTTGCAGATATCCCACTCAAGGAATTGTCCTGTCCAGTTGTCCGATACAGGAATACTGCCAATTATATCATCATTAAACCAGATTTTGTTTATCCAATCAATGGTATATTTGCTCATTTCTTTATTTTCTGCAAAATCATTTAGGATAGATGGTCCATAAAAGCTAGATAACCCCGCTTTCAGACACATTAAATGTGTAATTGTACTGTCAGAATATCCCGAAAATATTTTTGGATTGTTTTTTATTATATCAAAATCAATATAAGGAAGCATTCTTATGCTGTCATTTCCGCCTGTACAAGCAATTATGGCTTTTATTGAAGTATCGGAAAAGGCGTTCATTAGATCCTCTGCACGCTTTTCAGGGTGGTTATATACAAATTCGCTGCCCTTTAAGGTATTAGGCATTTCCACGACTTCAAGTCCGAAAATCTCATGTAATCTTTGTTTACCCTGTTTATACCTCCAAATAATATCTTTATCACCTGCACCTCCCCAAGATAAACTTACAGCAGCAATCGTATCACCTCTGTTAAGCTTAGGCGGTTTAATTAAATTAAGCATTAAAAATCCTCCGTTAATTTTTTTGTAAATATAATTATAACTTGACATCTATAAATTAAAATGTCAAGTTATAATTTATACTGACTATTAACTTGTTTTAAAACAGCTTGTGACCGCATTCTGCACAGAACTTTGCAGTTTCGCTGGTAATTTTTGCACCACACTGCTCACAGAATTTTATTTTACGGCGTTCTTCCGCAGGCGCTTCAGTTTGTAATTCAGTAGCTTCTTCTTTTACTTCTTCGTCAATAGTAGAACCTACTGGCTCTTTTTCAGTTAAATCCGCATCGTCAAGTTCTTCCTCGGTTTTTACCAGATTATCTTCAGTTTCTTCTTCCTCATCAGAAATAACCTCATCACTTTCAAGAGTCCACATTTCTGCAGCGCAAGCAGCAACAGGAACTTTTTCCTCTTCCTCAGCTGTCTTATTGCTGACAACATCAACTTTTACAGCAGATGGCATTTTAATGTTGTCAAAGCTTATGCTTTCATTAGGCTTTGACTCAATAATTTCCTGCATAGATGCTGTTGCTCTTTCATCGTGGATATACGAGATAAGCGAAGAAAGTAATTTTGATGCGCTGTCTATTATAGACTTATTTATAGATGTAGGAAGTTCGGTTGTTGTACCATTTTTCTCAATAACCTGGAGTGTTGCCGAAACAAGGGTTTTCTTAGCCTGAAAAGTTGAAATGTCTTCAATCTTAATACGGTTGAAAGCTCCCTGCTTGTTTTTATAATAAAGGTATTCAGTTGTTATAGTAAAGCCCTCATCGTTGTTGCCCACTGTACTTTCGTGAATAAGAAGAGGAAGCTCATATCTGCCAGAAGAAACATATGTCTTGCAAACCGAATCATACTTGCTGTTAAACACCTTTGATATTGTTGGAACATGGAAATGAACAGAGGTTATGTTATATTCAGCCATTTTTTTAATAATATGGCTAAGATACAAATTGCACTCATTGTTCTTTAGCTTAAATATGTGTGAGTCAATAAGATCAATATATTCTTCCTTTTTCTGTTCCTCAATTGACATTGTATTAATTTTTCTGATAAGATCAAATGACTGTTTAACAGTAAGAGCGTCAATATTTCCGCATACGGATTTAAGCTCGGCATCAGCAACAGCTTTTATTTGTTTGGTTACCTTATCAGAATATACAGCTTTAATTTCATCCGGACAATTGCTGTCAAACTGTTCAATCTGATCTTTAATAGCCAGCAAAGCTTCCTTGCTTTTTTTCTCGATATTATCAGTAATTCTTTCAAGCTGCTCAGTATAAAGCTCATGAATTCTTTTGTTCAGGTTTTCGATGTACTCATATGAATTGGTTGATTTATAATGTCTTTCGAAGATAATAGCTTCAACAGAATTTACTTTTTGCATATCGAAGGCTTCCCAGCCGCAGCATAGTTCTTCAAGCTCTTCAATTTCAATGCCATCAATTCGTCTGCCTATAGCCTCTACACATCGTGTATAAAGTTTCTCTCCAAGCTCCTCATGATTTTCATTAATTTTATTAATGAAAGCATCAAGCTGCTGACGGGTATAGGTTTCAATATCCGAAACCATTTTATCTTCTTCAACTTTTTTAAGTTCATCTATTCTCAAATCAATTTTGTCAATATATGGCTTGCATAAGCAATCGTAATCCTGATTATCGTAAATTTCTTCTTTCAATGAAACAAGCTGTTCCATGCTCATATCAGAAATATCAGCACATTTTGCATCAAGCTCAGCTAAAATGAGTATATTTTCCCTCTCGGAAATTTTATCAAAATATGGAGCGGTAAGAACATCGTTATACTTCGTACTGAAAAGAATATCCTTAAGTGAATCAAGTTCACTTCGGCTCATTGAAGCTATATTCTTGCAAAGGTTATCAATTTCAGCCTTAGTCAGCTCATATTCACGTATACGGACAGCTTCATTGCATTTTTCAATCAAATCATTCTCATACACTCCGTTTGATACAGTTTTCTTTAATGTTTCAAGTTCTTCTCTGTTCATAGATGAGATGTTGCTGCAAAGAACTTCAAATTCTTCCTGAAGCAGGATTTTTTCACGTGCAGCAATTTTTGAAACATAAGGAGCAAGAAGCATACTGTTGTATTTTCCGCTTTGAGCAATTTTCTTCATGGAATCAAGCGAAGCTTTGTCTGCACTTTCAATTCCAGCAAACAGCTCAGCAACTTCGTTTTTATCAAATTCAGACAACAATATATCAATTTTTCTAAGATATCTGTTCTTAACCTGAGGTCTGTAGTCTTTACCAGAAATAACTGATTTAAGGCTCATAAGACCATTTCTGTCAAGCGTTGAGCTGTCGGCGCACAATTTATCAAGTTCATTTCTTGCAATACTATCATCAGCCTGCTGTATTTTACCGGAATAATACCTAACAAACATAGACGAGTACCTTCCGGATTTAAGGGTGCTTTCAAGTTTAACAAGTTCTTCCTTGGTTTTGGTTAATACATCCTTAAAAAGCAAAGATAATTCTTCTCTTTGAGCAGCAAGAATCCGGTCATTAATATCTATCATATATGGCTTTACGACAACCTCATCAAAATTAAGCAAGATAACCTTTTCTTTAAGTGCCAAAGCATCATCAAGCGACATAAACAACAGATCTGTACACATTAATTTAAGCTGATTATGTTCGCATTCATTAAGAGCAAGCTTAACCTTTACAAGATATTTAGCCTTATTTATTCTGTCTGCATTAAGCTCCATAATATATTTTTTCAACGCAAGCAATTCTTTTTTGTCAAGTGCAGACAAATCACTGCAAAGATCCCGCAGCTTAATTTCGTTCTCCATTGCTTTTTTCATATCATCAACATTATCAAACAATGTTCCGTTATAAGTACGTTGCTTTTTATCCATCTCGTCAATATAATTATTCAGCATTTTCAAGCAGTCAGTATCTTTACAGCGATATTTTTTGGTGACAATATCAAGCTGAGCTTTAGTTATACGGGCAAGCTCAAGTTCAACAGCAAACTCACCGTTTTCATCGAGCATATTTTTCTTAATTATGTATTCATTAAAAATATAGTCACGCAGTTCATAATCGCTAAAATCTGAAATGTTCCAGAACGAAGCGATTGCTTCAACATTATCAACCTCATTTGGATAGCTAGCAAGAATAAGGTTAAATACAGCAGGAGAAAGAGGTTTGTTTCTAAGAAGTTCGCAAAGCATGAACTGAACATCGTAATCGTCCTGTTCAGATGTTTCAATAGAATGAAGGCTCTGCATATACTCATCATAGTTTTGTGCGGTATATTTAAAATTAAATTCGGACTCTTTTTCAATAGCTTCAATGAAAGCAATTTTGATGCAATCAATATCGGGCCTATTGCTTCTTGAAGAAAGCCTTTCAAGGGTTTCTTCAATATCATCGTTAATCAAGGGCAAGTAATATTCCTTGACAAATCTGTCCTTAGTAATTCCTATTCCAACATTCTGCAGATATGTAACAAGCATCCCGCAAATAAAGTCGACAATGTTAAAATTATAGGCAACAGCTGTGAATACCTCAGCGTTTTTCTTCATTTCGTCACAAATATTGTCAACACGTTCAAAAATCTTTTCAATATAATTCTGACGTACAATTTGCTCATCAATTTCAATTTCTTGATTAAACAGCTTGAAAACAGCTTTGCTACAATTTTTAATATTAGAAAAGCTGCGTATATTTTCAGCACTATACTTTTCAAGTTCTTCAACGATAACAGCCTTGTTCAAGACATACAATGCCTGATCGGGTGCTTGTTTCCAGAAAAAATCGTTATATATTTTTTTTAAAGGAAGAACCCTATTGGTAAGAGGTGTAACAGGAGCATATCTCTTGCCTTTTTCACGCATATACTCTTCACTTACAACAATAGTATCGTTACGACCGTTAATCATCCAGTCCTCTGACTGAAAAGCACTTTCGTAACATAAATCTGTAATAAAAACATATCCGTTTTGATCAGCAATTTTTCTTGCCTCAGCAATAACAAATGTCTGCCAGCTTGAAACATCCTCTGACATTAGGAGCATATCTGCCATGCGGCAAATGTTTATAGCATTACTCTTTGCCTCTTCGGCAGAGCATGGTATAATAATAAGATTTTCAACGGTAGGATGGCAAATAATCTGGTTGTTCTGCATATACTGATTTCTGATTTTTTCCTCAAATCCAGTGCATTTTTCTTTAAAAGTATCATAATTTTTAATTATCTCCACAAGCTATGCCCCCATACAATCATATTATTACTATAATTATAGTAATTTCCAGTTTATATATCAATAATTTTTTATGAATAATTAATAATATATTTTTAGCATTAATTTCATAGATATGTGCAAAACAATAATTTGTACAAGGTTATGTGCAAATTATCAAAAAAGACTGACTCATTTAATGAGCCAGCCTTATTTTTTTATATAAAACTTATGTTATACAGCCGAGCCTTCCTCGGGAATTATTATAGCAGCAATAATATAAGCAAGCACTCCAGTCCCTGTACAAGCAATCAAAGCCCATACGAGTCTTATCAATGTTGGATCAATACCAAAATAATCACCGATACCGCCGCATACACCGCAAATTATTCTTCCTTCCTTTTTCCTATATAATTTTTTCATACAAACACCTCCAAAGTATGTCAAAAGTGTAAAATCGTTTATTTTTTATTTTCAAATCCTTTTGCATTTGCAAATATGCTTGCAGCCTCCTGCTGCGCCTTGCTCTCCTTATATCTTAAGAACTCTTCACTTTTAGAGTATGCGGACTGCTCACCAATAATATTCTTGGCAAGATTAAACGGCTTCCCAAGTTCAGCCATTACAATTTGTTCGTTTTCTTCACCAGCATCCATAAAGTACTCGTCATAAAATCTTATCGCCATATCACGTTCTTCTTTAGGAAGACTTATAAGATGGGATGCAAGCTCGTTAAGATATTCATTTTTAGTCATAAACTTATTCTCCCCTCTGATGGATGACAGCCTTCGCCAAGCAATTTATTAATTTTGGATTTATATGATACCCATTCTTCCATATACAATTCAAGCTGGTCAATGCCTTTGTCTGTCACCTTATAATAGCGTCTGTTTCTTCCCATATATTCCTTATCATATGATTCGAGACACTCATTTTTAAGTAATCTTCTCAAAACAGGATAGAGGGTAGATTCTGACATTTCCATTGCTTCTCGAATTTCCTGAGTAATCTTATATCCATACGTGTCTTCTTTTGATACAATTGCCAATACAAGTGCATCAAGCAAAGTAGCACTTACCGGAAATACCATTCATAATCCTCCTTTGCATCTTAACTGATTTATATTATATACCATATAATATAAAAAGTCAATACGCAACAACAAATTAATTTAAAAAATTATGACAGCTCTTCCGAAAGCATTATCCATTCATCCGAATATTCATTTGAAAGCTTTTTAAGTTCCTCAAACCTGCTGCATTTTTCGTTCATCAACTGATAATCGGCGCATATTTCCGGAGCAGTCATTTCCTCCTGAATAGCCGACATTTCCTTTTCAATTCTTTCAATTTCCGTTTCAAGCTCTTTTATTCTTGCTCTTTTTTTTGCATCAGCAGCACGCTGTTCTTTCGAACGGTAAGCCCTGACATTTTTTTCATCTGCTTCACGTTTTGCTTTTTCAAGCCTCATAGCAGCAGTTTCCGCTTCGTTTTCTGCTGAAAGCTTGCGTTTTATGTCAAGATAGCTATCAAAGCCGCAGTTGTAATCTTCAGTGCTGTTTTCAGTTATCTCAATAATACGGGTTGCCAGCTTATTAAGCAGGTAACGGTCATGAGATACAAAAATAATTGTTCCGTCAAATTCACAAAGAGCTTTCTCAAGAACCTCTTTTGTTGCAAGGTCAAGATGATTTGTAGGTTCGTCAAGAACAAGAACGTTTCCCCTCTCAAGCATCATTATAGCAAAACAAAGCTTTGCTCTTTCGCCGCCGCTGATAACGCCAACCTGCTTAAATACATTTTCTCCTGTTATTCTGACGCTTCCGAGCAGACTTCTGATAGACTGTTCAGTCATGCCCGTATATCTTTTATGTATTTCCTCAATAACAGTGTTGTTCATGTCAAGCTGAGAATTTTCCTGATCAAAATAAGATATTTTAACATTTTTTGTCCACTCGATTATGCCATGTGAATGAGGTAGCTTTCTTAGAAGTATTTTCAACAGCGTTGACTTGCCTATACCGTTTGAGCCTATTACGGCAAGCTTTTCACCGCGCTTTACGTCAAACGAAAGAGAATCGACAAGAGTAGTCTTATCGCTGCCCTTACCAACAGTTATATCAATATTTCTGACAGTAAGCAGGTCAAT
>ENA-UOYA01004663-UOYA01004663.1-activated-sludge-metagenome-genome-assembly--contig:-NODE-4663-length-11324-cov-9.255657_pt1 | contig 11324 bp, 19 predicted proteins | sample MGYA00238163_ERZ764804 | MGnify/ENA primary metagenome ERZ764804 (study PRJEB28919, sample SAMN05720223) | activated sludge metagenome | isolation source: Anaerobic digester | place: Hong Kong...
TTTATATAATCTTCACAAAACATTCCTTGTAAAAAATCAGAATCTCTTAGAATTTGTTGTAATAAGGTTTTCGGATCAGTCATATATGGGTATCTTGTAGCTTTTATTAGATCAATTACTTTGTTAGATTCATCTTCTGTTAGGAATGATTTGAATTTTTTAATATCTTGATTATTAAATTCGATAAAGGCATTAATAGCATTTTCTATATTTATATCATCATTTTTTCCACTACCAGTGTGATTATAATCATGAAATAAGGCTGATATGGCTAATAATTTTTTATCATTGTCAGATAATTGATAATAATCTGCTCCTAATAAAGCAAATTTACACACTTGATCTAAGTGAAAGTTATTATGATATGGTAGATCTGATGATGGATTGGTTTCCATAACATAATTATAAATTTGAGATATTCCTAATTCATTTATTTTATCAGTTAAGTTCATAAATGTATATATTATCTTACAAGAACGGTTTCGGATATATTTCCATTAATAGTAATGCTAATTGTAATTGGCTTTGTAGCACCTTCTTGTTTTAGTGTATTATCTTTTTTACATCCAGCAAGTGATATGAGTGATATAATTGCGATTAAGATTATTTTTTTCATATTATTTCTTTTTAATTGTGTATTTACCAGTTCTATTATTTACAGATATTATCCATATATCTCCATATATTAATTTATCCCAAAAAAGTATTTGATAATATTTAGTTGTTCCATCCGGCATATTAAAATTTAATGTTATTTTATTATCCTCATCTGTTGATGATACTTGAAAAGTGACTTCGGTATTGTCTCCTATATTTTTTGCCTCAATTTTTCCAAATATTATTGGGGTTAGTGTGCATTGATTTGTTCCAGATGGATCCCAATTCGAGAGCCCATCACTCCAGGTAACTTTAACATATACCTTGGTTGTTCTTATTGGTTGATCTACCCAATATGTAATTTGATTTCCAGATACCGCCATTGTAAATGACTGAATTAAATTAGTGTAGTTACTATTTGAATAGACTTTTACTTGAGCTGATCCGGACGGGACAGAAGTTGCTTTGAAGGAATATTGTCCATTATTCCAACATAATTTTTCTACTGAATGTGCTTTGGATACAAAAGCAGAGATAAATAGCAATAATGCTAAGATTGTTGTTTTCATTTTTCTTGTGTATTTAGGTTTCGATTTAATTATATACACAAATATATAAAAGTTTTTTGAAAAAACAAATTGTTACTACCTACTTTCAAAGTATGGGAATGCGGATTTGAAATATTCATTAAAATTGGGAATACTATATGATCCATCTTCTTGATCTCCCTCATTTAAAAATTCTTTGTATGCCATCCCCGATTCGAAGCATTCTTTCATTTTATTTTTGAATTCCATTTTACTCATTACAACTTGGTCAGTAACGTTTTCGAATTGTTTTATATGTTTCATATTTTTATATATTATTTTTAAAATCCAAATAGTTTTAATAATTTTTTAAAGCTAATGGAGTAAATAATTATAAAATTCCATAGAAAGCTTAATATCATAAATATTATCTCTGATATCGATTGCATCTTGATCATTAAGAATAAAATGCTTATCAACATTAATATAGATATGATAATTGATGCCATAGCTATTCTGAAATCATTTTTAATAGTTAGTATTCCTACACAGAATATAGAAATAGTGTAAAATAAAAAAAATATACCAGCTGATATATTGTGTAGTAATCTATTATAATCCATGTTAATAAAAGCAATTCCAATTAGTCCAATTATTGATATATTAAATAGCCAGGATATTACCTTTTTATATTTTATATCTAGGTCTTTAATAATATTATCAGAATTTATAAATATGACGATTGATGTGAATATCAAAGAGAATATCCAAAATGGGTTTGTTTCTTCATAAAGTCCAAATTTTGATAAAGGATTAGCAGTTATGGATAAATTTGTTTTTATAACACCATAAATAATCATAGAGCAGAAGATTATAAAGGAAGCTATTGTATGATATTTTTTTATTCGCTTAATCTTCTGAATATCCATATATTATATATAAATATAATTTTATTTATTTGATGTTTTTTAAATTATTAAAAAAATTTAAAAATTACTTATTAATTATACGTTATATTTAATAATATATAATTGATGAAGCATATTAAATATTTTGAGATGAATATAGGTAGAAAGCCAATAAAGGATAATGGACATAAAGATAAAATGGAAATTTATACCGAAAAGTTGGTATCTATTGGAGATTGTTTGCAAGAAATATTTGATAAATATCATATTGTTCAGATAGAACCTATTGAACCTTGGAAACCAGATATTAGGCCATCTTTATTAGAAACTCCAGGTGTTTGGTATAGAGATAGATATTTAATCAAGATTTATTTTAAATCACATAATATTTTTAATGTCTTTTCTGAAGAATTAAAAAAATATCATCAACAATAGAGAGTAGGATTTTTGATTCAATAGTTATAAATCATGGAATTACTTGGATATCTATTAAACCTATATATTAAATAAATTGAAATTATGAAACATATAAAGTATTTTGAATCAAATGGTGAAATTTTGAATAAGGGATGGAAAGGAGTTAATATTGGAAAAGTAGAAAACGAAGATATCATTTATCAATACGTTCAACAATTACATCGAGATAATAATGATTTTATAGACGGTGATCTCGGAGAAAGGATAGAAAAATACAGAAGATATCAACTAAGGGAAGTAAATCTTTCAGAGGTAGATTTGGATGAATGGGATGTTGATATGGATATAGTTGATGACTATATTGAAATGTTCCAAATAGATCAGGATTATCCTCCAATTGTTTTAGATAATGGATATCCACTAGATTATTCTATTATAGATGGAATACATAGAGCAAATGCTTTGAGTAAAATGGGGATAAAGAAGATAAAAGCTTGGATTGGAATTAGATAATATAAGTTTTATTCTAAATTTTTATTGATATTATCATATCTGTTTTCTTTATGAATAATTTTTTACCAATTCTTTTTTCTATAAGAGATAAATTTGATATAATACTTTGGTATATTTTTGATATTATACCTGGTGGAATACTTATTTTGGATACAATAAAAATACTTTGATCACTCATGTCCCAAAAGACATCTGTTAGTGGTATGGATCCTTTTATTTTTTGAGATATGTTATACTCATCAAATATTTCTTGTAAATACTCGGATAATCTTTCTAGATCAGATGTGTAATTCTCTTTTACTACCGCATTTTTGGAATTCCACCTTCTTAGATATTTCATAGAATATATATTAACTCGTCAAAATATATATTTTAATATATAATATTAATGAATTTCAGATATGATCCAAAAGAGGAAAGATTAATAATAAGCGATGCTACGAGAGTAGAGTATCATCAAACAAAAATTTGGTTAGAAAGGCACGTAAAGGGTTTCCGCTTTATGATGCCGTTCAAATTAGGAGTTTGGGATGGAAAAAAATCTTATTTCGATGATGGTAAAGTTAATTTAGGATTATGGAAGGAATGCTATAAAGCTTGTAAAGAAATTGGCGTCACGTTTAATATAGAAAATCGAGATGAATTTCCTATTAATCGTGATGTTACATTGGATTCAGTTCAAAATTTTTGTAAAGAATTTTTTAAAAATCACCAAGTCAAAGATAAAAATGGACAATGGATTCCATTTATGCCATATGATTATCAAATTGAGACAGCCTATAAAATTTTAAAAAATAGATATGCTATGGCAGAGGTCGCAACCTCAGGTGGTAAATCTTTAATTATTTCAATAGTCTATTTTTATACTTTGAAGAAAATAAATGCTGATGCTAAACTATTAATCGTAGTTCCTAGTATAAACTTGGTCTCTCAGTTCTACGAAAATCTTATGGAATACAATTATGGGCAAAATTTTATTGAAAAGTATTCTGACAAATTAGAATTTAGAACACATTCTATAGAAGAAATTTTAAAAGATTGTCCGGATTATTCTCCTTGTCATATTAAGATGGAAGAGATAATGTCAGATAAACCAAGAAAATTTCTTGGACCAACCCCGCCTAATGTTTATATAGGATGCTATCAATCACTCGCTACTTGGGATAAAAAATTTTTTGAGCAATTTCATACCGTAGTTGTAGATGAGGCACATTCTTGTAAAGCAGCCACTTTAACATCTATATTGAAAAAAACATTTACTCATGCTTACAATAGATTTGGTGTGTCTGGAACATTTCCAGAAGATGATTCTTTAGAAATATTAAGTATCCAAGCAGTATTAGGTCCAAAAGTTTCTCAAATAGAAGCTGATTCTCTAGTTAAAGAGGGTACCATAACCCCAATGAATATTAAAGCAGTTATATTAAATCATAATGAAAAGGAAATTAATGACAGAATAGTATATGCTAAAAAGCATGGAGCAGGAAAAGAAGCATTTCAATTTGAAAAAGAATTTATTCAGCAGTCAGAAAAAAGATTGGAATTTATTAAAAAGATTGTGGATAAATGTAATAATAATACCTTAGTATTATTTCATACTATTGAATATGGGCAAAAGATATTAAATAAATTAAAATCAGAAATGCCTGATAAGGAATTTTATTATATTGATGGTTCCGTTTCTAATAAAGAGAGAAATTTTATTAAAGCTGAGATGGAAAAATCAGGTGGAAAGATTAAGATTTTAATTGCTAGTTATGGGACAATGAGTACAGGCGTGTCAATTAAAAATTTACACTATTTAGTTATGGCGGATTCTTTTAAATCTAAACAAATTGTAATACAATCTATAGGTAGGATACTTAGGTTATTTGAGGGCAAATTAACAGCTACAATTTTCGATTTAATTGATGTGTTTTCTAGCGATATGAATAATATTCTATATAACCATTGGCTTGAAAGGGAGAGGTTATATAAAAAGGGAAAATATCCTTATAAAATCATAAAGGTAAATTTATAAATATTGTTCCAAGGGAAGCAACATAATTTAATACATAGATTATGTTAATAGATAAAATTCTTATAGGAAATAAGTTTGGTAATAGAATAAAGGAAATATGCATAAAAAAATACCATTATGATGATTGGGTTAATATTAATAACTTTTCTACTAAATATGGATTTGAAAATTTAAAATGGGTCAATAGGGTTTTTAATTACATGTTTAATATAACTGAAATTCCTAAATGTATTTGTGGAAATAGTTTAAATTTCAGAGGTAGAATAGATAATATTTATACTAAATATTGTAGTAATAAATGTTCTTCCAATTCAAATGTTGATGATAGAATTAAAACATTAAAGTCCAATAATCTAAAAAAATATGGAGTCGAAAATGTGTTTCAACTAGATCTAGTAAAGCAAAAATCTAAAGATACTTGCTTATTAAAATATGGGGTGGATAATCCTAATAAATCAAAATCAATTAGAGAAAAAATATATGCTACCAATTTAGAAAGATATGGTGAAAAATCTTATTCCCAGACCCTTGAATGTAAGGAGAAGACAAAAAATACTAATTTAGAAAGATATGGAGTAGACAGCCCGATGAAATTGGACTACTTTAAAAATAAACTCAGAGAATCGTTTATTGAAAAATATGGGGTGGATAATCCTAATAAATCAAAATCAATTAGAGAAAAAATATATGCTACCAATTTAGAAAGATATGGTGAAATCAACCCATCATATTCTCAATCCATTAAGGATAAAATATCTATTTCTATTAAGAATTCTAGAGTTCTCAACACAGATAAAAATAATGAATTTGCTGATAGATGGGGGTTGAGAGAGTTAATTTATAGACTGGATGGTAAATATGAATTTACATGTGAGTCTTGTAAAGAAAAGCAAATAATGGATTATCATTTGATATATAATAGGATTAAGTTACAATCTGTTATATGCTTAAAATGCAATCCTTTATATTCAACTTTTTCACAAAACGAGCTATCGGATTATATTTCTACCTTAACAACTAATATAGAAATTGATAGGAGATTCGGTAAGGGGATTTATACAAAAAAGGATTATGAAATAGACATTTACTTACCAGATTTTAAATTAGGATTTGAATATAACGGAATATATTGGCATTCTGAATTCTATAAGAGTAAAAATTATCATTTAGAAAAAAAGGAATATTTCAATAGTTTAGGAATTAATATAATTCAAATATGGGAAGATGATTGGAAATATAAAAGAGATATTATTAAATCAATTATTCTTAATAAAATTGGAAAAAATTTCCATAAAATTTACGCTAGAAATTGTGATATTAGAATTGTCAGTAATGTTGATTGTAAATTATTTCTTGAATTGAATCACCTACAAGGATATACAAGAAGCTCAATAAATATTGGTTTATATAATAATGATATGCTTGTTAGCCTAATGACTTTCGGAAAGAGAAAAATAAATAATAAAGATCAGTTTGAATTGATAAGATTTTGTAATAAATTAAATACTACTGTTGTTGGATCAGCATCAAAGTTATTTAAATATTTTTTAAAAAATTATAATTTTAATCAAGTAGTTTCATATTCTAATAACGATATCTCGAATGGTGATTTGTATAAGAAATTAGGATTTACTAATACCACTGATCCAACAATAAATTATTATTGGTGTGATAATAAAAAAAGATACCATAGATATAATTTCAATAAGAGGAAGTTAATCAAGGATGGATATGATGATAGTAAGACAGAAGTTGAAATAATGCATGAAAATGGATACTATAGAATATTTGGCTCCGGTAATTTAAAATGGATATTTAATAATATCTAGTTACTACCATAAAGTTAATTTATAAATGTAAGATATACAAATTATGATAAAAGTATTTCAACAACGAATAGAAAAAGGAAAAGGCGATTGCATGCAGGCAGCTATTGCATCACTATTTGAATGTACAATGGAAGAAACACCAAAATTTATTGAATATTCAGAAGGATATTTTCCACCGCTATATGAATTTATTAAAGTAAGAGGATATGATCTGGAAGGATATCTATACCCAAATACACCAATTAAAGAATTATCCTTTGATGAATTAAAAAATTGTCAAGGTGTGAATGGATTCTTTTATGCGTCCGTTTATTCTCCAAAATTTAATCCTGATGGTCATAATAGTGGGACAACTCACGCTGTCATAGTTGATAAAGAAGGTAAAGTTGTTCATGATCCAAATCCTAATTATCAAGATTTCAAATATCCCGTTACAGAAAAAACCAATTCCCAAGGAATTATACATATTATGTTACTAGAACCAATAAAAAGTGATGAATAATGTTATAATTGAAAAGCCAACATAATATTTTGTATCCTTATAAAATTATTAAAGCTGATCTATAATTTATTATTTATAAATCTTATATTTGATGAAATAATGGATAAATACAATAGATATTATGAAAAATATTTAAATCCCTGTCCAATTTGTGGAGGAAGTATAATTGACAAATCCTATGATAGAAGGATTGTATTTAGATGCTCTGTATGTAACTATGATAAATGCTACCCGGGAGTAGTACAAACAAAGGTTAGCCCTGTTCCAATACCTTACAAAGGGGGTAACTTTGACGATAGATATCAGGAATACTACCATCAAAATGCATATTTGTTTGCAATAGAGGAATTTAATAAATGGGTGAGTTCAGAAATAAGAAATAAGAAAATTAAATCTATTCTAAATGAAAACTTGGGATAATGTAAGGATATCATCAACAAGAACAGTTCTTTATAGAGAGTTTGATACTGGAGTTTCTTAGATTATCTACTTGAAAAATTTGATAATCGAATAGATCTTATAGATAATTATTTGAATGGCCTATATGTAAAAAATATTATTGACATAAGGAATAGTAAAGTTGATTTAATTATCAATGAATAATTTGATTTTTCTATCCCTAATATATGACTCAAATGTCTCAAAGTTATCATTATCATTAATATCACAAGATATTATGACTCGTGTCCAAGGATCATCCATATTCATATCTATGAAATCATAGTAATGATTATTTCCAACATATTTTTTTATAGCTGCTTCCAATATAGACACTGGCTCTGAATAGTGGCTTTTTAAAACGGCAACTTTTCCAAATTGTTCTCCTTTTGAATTTATTAATGCGTGTTCGGATATTTTTACCCATTTTTTTAGCTCATCATCTGTGAATTTTCTCATATACAAAATATTAACGACAAATATAAAAAAAATTATATAAGTATAGATGAAATTTTAAAATAAAAAATATGGATCCGATTACAAAAGAAATACCAACTGCAAAAGAAATATTGGATAAAATAGAAAAATATCTACTCTCTGCATTAAGAGATGAAAAAATAAATACTTTACTATCATGAATTGGTCAAAATTATCTGAATTCATAGAAGTATATAATAAGTTAGGATATACTAATAAAGCTGTATTACAATTAAGGGAAGATATATTGAGGGAATCATATAAACAAAATAAGAGAGACATTGTGATATCCAAAACTGGGGAAGGCGAATTATTGATCTATAGAGTTGTTAATGATGAATATCGGAATATTATTATTGACGAAGATGCCGACATTGAATATATGAATATTCCTGCTAATAGAGAAGATACAATTAATGAATATTTTCCTTTTAAAAATTTAAAGGATGATTCTATAGTAAAATTGGTGGAGAAAATTTGATAAGATTATGATACATTTTCCGTATATTTGCTCTAAATATAGAGCAATGAAAATATCTTATTTAAAGAATCCAATAAAAGTTTGTGATATTGTTTTAAATACCCTTGAAGGAAAGCCGTTGTGGAATATTATTTGGAATAATGAAATTCCTAATAATATTTTAAGTCAGAATAATGGTAGATGTTATTATATAGTTGTTAATGGCGATATATTTAAAATAGGATATTCCGATTGTAATGGTGGTATAAAATCAACAATAAGATCTTATAGAAGCTCTGGCAATGGGGGAAGACCATCTGATAGAACTCATGGAATTCATGTTTTAATTGCTGAACAATTATTAATTGGTAATAAGGTAGAATTTTACTTTCATTACGTTCCATTGATGAAAAATAATTTGGAATTAATGGATGGTAGTATTGTGTCTATCGATAGATCATTATCCGGTAAGATATTGGAAGAATATAATATGGAAATTTATAAAAAAATACATAATGATCTCCCAATTTGGAATTTGCAAGAAGCTGGAAAGCCTTGGCCTCTCTATATTCAAGAGAGTAGAAATAATTTATTAAGAGGTAATTCAATAACATTACAAGATATAAGAGAAAGATTGATCAAGACCTCTTAACTATTAAAATCTCATGAGATTTTTTAACTATTTCATTATTGTTTAAGTCCTTTCTATTTTTACCAATTCTTTTTTCACCATTACTCATCGAGTAGCTCCATTCTGGATAGAAGAGCTCAAAATCTTTATAATATTCTCTTATTGTCTCACAATTGTTATAAGAAAGAACAAAGTCTCCTTTGTGGTTTAATAATAAATCTCTTAATAATTCATGATTGAACCCGGAGTGATGAACGTCAATATTTTTCATAGGATACATGCCTTTATGCATTTTATTATCAATATCTTTTTCTAAATAGTATGGCGGATCTAGATATAGAAAATCACTATTGTGGTTTTTAATTGAGTTTTCAAAAGATGATTGACTAACAGATAGATTATCACATTTAAATTCCTTTATTTTATCCACCATTTGTTTCCATTTTTTATCATTCAAATATACGCTTGAACCCCATCCTAGGTATCCAGGGCCATAAGAGCAGTTATGATTAAAATAATAATAAGCTGCTAGCTTTACTTCATCTAATTTTAATATATTTTCTCTTTTATAATAATTTGTATTCCAATTTTTTAACATTTCTTGTGTTTTATCAGAGCACATTAGTATTTCTTTTATTCGATCATATTCATCATTTGTTGGTTTTATTTTTAATAACTCTTCATATAATTTATTAGGATTTTTTAAAATTATATTCCAAAAATTAATTAAAACATCAAATATATCATATCCTATTACTTCTTTTTTTAAATTGGATGCCCAATGAACTTCTAAGGAACCACCACCTATAAAAGGTGATATTATTTTGTCATAATTTTTGATAAATGGAGTTATTTGTTTTATTGCTCTACTTTTACCACCTGCATATCTTAATATTGTTTTCATAAATTTTTTTTCTTTATATATTAAATTTTAATTCTACTTTTTCTACTTTTTCTACTAAACAATCTTTTATTTTAATATATACTTTATATGAAGAATAGGCGAAAAGTTAAAGTATTTTTTACGATTGATCCTGATTTGTATAAGGAGTTTGAAAAAATAATTGAAGATAAAATTTTAGATAGATCTAAATTAATAGAATCTTTAATAAAAAAATATATGGAAGAAATAAATAAATGAATATCGAGTATACCTTTTCAAATGATTTTGACAAATTTTTATACCTTAAATTAGATAAGGGTGTTGATAATTTTAGAGCAATGGATATATGTGAAGGAAAATTTATGTATTTTGAGTTTGATAAGGTTGGAGAATGGAAGTCAAAATATGGATATAATATTATAATTTATTCAAATGATCATCTTATAGATGGTAAAAAACATTTTCATTTTTTCCATAGAGGCAATGATGTAGAATTTAAAGTAGATTTTTATGGAAACATTCTAGAAAGAGTTGGTAAAAATGATATACCAAAGAATATTCAAAAAGAGATGATTGAATTTTGTAAATTGCACTTTAATACTATGAATAATATTTGGGATAAAAGAGAAAATTAAAAATGATAAAAATAATAAGTAAAGAAACATCATATTATAATGATTTAATTGATTTATGCGATCTTCCTCTATCGATGAGTATGGAGAAAAATAGTGATTTACATTATTTTAGTAGAGGTAGGGAATTTCTTGATAATGTTTTTAAAATATCAAACACTATTATTCTTTATATGGAGAATGATCCATCTATTTATAGAGATAAATTTATGGAAATAAAAATTGATAGTAAAAAAAAAATAAAAATTGAAGAATTGTTAGAAAAATATTTATCTAATGATAGAGGATATTGTTTATCAATCATATTTAAATTAAGAAATTTCGATTTTCTTCAATTAGATAATTACTCCCTTGTTGAGAATTTACAAAAAGGAATAAAAAAATACATAAATTCTGATGAATCAAGTTTTGAAATTTATACTACACTAAGCCCTAGAAGCATTCCCCTTATTAATAACCCCAATCCTTCCTAATCTGTATAAAATATGAT
>ENA-UOYA01004666-UOYA01004666.1-activated-sludge-metagenome-genome-assembly--contig:-NODE-4666-length-11316-cov-3.541693_pt1 | contig 11316 bp, 11 predicted proteins | sample MGYA00238163_ERZ764804 | MGnify/ENA primary metagenome ERZ764804 (study PRJEB28919, sample SAMN05720223) | activated sludge metagenome | isolation source: Anaerobic digester | place: Hong Kong...
AATATTCCATGACCACAGCCTGGACAGTAATGTGTTGCTGTTGGGGAGCTTCCACCTTTTCTTGGAAATTCATCATATAATGATTTAGGTTTTCCAATTATTTTTTCATCCATATTATTTTCCTCCCCTTACTTCTCTAATCTTGGTCATTACATCATTTAATTCGATAATATTTCCACCCATACGATTTACAAGTTCTACATCCCTGCATTCTACTGCCATCTTTATATCTTCACACATCTGGCCGTTGCTCATCTCCACAGATATAAATTTGGGATTTAACTCATCAGCAATCTTTTTTAATTCTTTTTCAGGGAATGGAAATAGAGTTTTGGGCCTGAATAGCCCTGCTTTAATTCCTTCACTTCTTGCAAGATCCACTGCAGATCTTGCTATTCTGCTGCTTATTCCATAGGATACAAGGACTATTTCAGCATCATCTATTTGATATTCCTCATAATCAACTTCAGATTCTTTTATTTTTTCATATTTCTCCTGAACTTTGAAGTTAAACTCTTCTAACTGGTCAAAATCCAGGAATATAGATGTAACAAGGTTCCCCATTGTTTCTTTATTTCCGCAGACTGCCCATGAAGTGTCGATTTCAGGTTCAACCGCTTTTTCAGGGAAGTGAAGTGGTTCTATCATTTGCCCTAAAACAGCATCTGCAATGATTATAACCGGATTCCTCCATTTTTCTGCAAGTTCAAATGCTTTAATGGTGAAATCGCACATTTCCTGAACAGAATTCGGGGCTAAAACAATATTTCTGTAGTTACCATGACCTCCACCTTTAACAAGCTGATTATAATCGCCCTGTTCTGGTCCAATATTCCCCAGACCCGGTCCTGCCCTCATAACATCTACTATAACGCAGGGTAATTCTGCGCCTGCTAAAAATGATATTCCTTCCTGTTTTAAACTTATTCCGGGGCCGGATGAGGCTGTCATTACTCTGTGTCCTGCTGCAGCACCACCGTAAACCATGTTTATGGCCGCTTCTTCTGACTCTGCTTGTACAAATTTTCTTCCTACCATTGGGAAATATTTAGAGGCTTCATGAAGGATTTCACTTGCAGGGGTAATTGGATATCCGAAATAACAGTCACATCCTGCATACATGGCCCCTATTATAACTGCTGTGTTTCCTCTTATTAGCTGAGTTGCCATGTTTAATCCTCCTCTTTTTTAGCTTTTTTTGGAATATGAACTTCGATTGCCAAGGGTTCTGGACAGGTATAATAACAATCACCACATCCTGAGCACCCTTCTCCTTCGTAAACTACGTAATGGTACCCTCTTTCATTAATGTCATCGCTCATCTTTAAAACGTCTTTTTTGCATGCAATAATGCATCTTTCACAAGCTTTACATTCCAAGATATTAATTACAGGGTACGGTTCTCTTTTCTCTGATGATTTCATAATATATCCTTCTAAGTTTAATTCATTGAAATTTAAAAACAAAATAGGGTTAAATCCCCTACAAAATTTAATTAATCTCTATTCCTGGTCCTGGCTCCGTATCTCTACTCTCCTTATTTTTCCGCTTATTGTTTTTGGGAGCTCGTCCACAAATTCAATTACACGGGGGTATTTATAAGGTGCTGTTACCTTTTTAACATGATTTTGAATCTCTTTTTTCAATTCTTCTGAAGGTTGATAGTCATTGGTAAGCACAATTGTTGCCTTAACAACCTGCCCTCTTACAGGGTCTGGAAACCCTGTTATAGCACATTCTAAAACAGCAGGATGAGATATAACAGCACTTTCCACTTCGAAGGGGCCAATTCTGTAACCTGAACTTTTAATCATGTCGTCTGTCCTTCCAACAAACCATATGTATCCATCTTCATCCATCCAGGCAGTATCACCAGTATGATAATATCCATCGTACCATACTTCTTTAGTTTTTTCTGGAGTTAAATAATAACCTCCAAATACACCTATTGGGTTTTCACCCTCAGTTTTAATGACAATTTCGCCTTCTTCTCCAATATCTGACGGTTTATTTTCTTTATCTACAATTATAATGTTGTAGATTGGTGCAGGTTTACCCATTGATCCAGGTCTTGGTTCTATCCATGGGAAATTAGCAACAGATACTACAGTTTCTGTCTGACCGAATCCTTCTCTAAGTTTTAAACCGGTAAATTCATAAAATTTGTTGTAAACTTCAGGATTTAATGGTTCTCCAGCAGTTACAGCATATTCTAAAGTTGAGAAATCATATTTTGATAAATCCTCTTTTATTAAGAATCTGTAGATTGTTGGAGGAGCACAGTAAGTTGTAACTCCATATTTTGAGGCTTTTTCAAGCATTTTTGCAGCATCAAATCTTTCGTAATCGTATACAAAAACCGCGCTGCCAGATATCCACTGTCCATATATTTGGCCCCAGACTGACTTTGCCCAGCCGGTATCAGCAACTGTATAATGAAGTCCATCATCAACCACATTCTGCCAGTATTTTGCAGTGATTATATGGGCTAAAGGGTAAGTGTAATCATGTTGGATCATTTTGGGGAGTCCAGTAGTTCCTGAGGAGAAATATACTAATGAAACATCATGGTTTGTAGTATTTGCATCTCCAGATGGGCGTTCAAATTCAAGTGGAGCTTCTTCAATCTCTTTCCTGAAATTAAGCCATCCTTCTTTATCTTTATCACCAACAATGGCTTTTATAAGTTCAAAGTCTTTTAATTCTTCATCTGCTTCGTCAAAATACTCTGGAACGCCGTCCTCAGCGATGCAGACTACCATTTTAATTTTTGCCTGCTCTACTCTGTATACGATGTCTTCAGATCTAAGCATGTGAGTGGCTGGAATTGCTATTGCACCTATTTTATGAAGTCCTAAAATACAGAACCAGAATTCATAACGTGCTTTAAGTGTAAGCATTACTGTATCGCCTTTTTTAATTCCACATTTTATGAAGAAGTTGGCTGCTTTATCGCTGTAATATTTCATATCTGCAAAGGTAAATACACGGTCATTATCATGATCATCGCACCAGACCATGGCTATTTTATCTGGAATTTTTTCTGCATACTCATCAACAACATCATAGGCAAAATTGAAATTATCCGGAACATTTATCCTGAAATTTTCTTTAAAATCTTCGTATGATTCAAACTCAACCCTTGAAACGAATTTATTTAATAGTGAAGACATTTTATAACTCCTTTTTGTGATTACATGACTATTGCAAGGAATCTAGCTGGTTTATCGTTTAATGCTTCCATTGCATGCTCGTATGAGGAATCATAGAATATTGAATCCCCTTCATTTAAAATAATCTCATTATTATGTATGTAAATCTTTAAAGTCCCCTCAAGGACATAATCAAACTCCTATCCTGGATGTGAATTTTTAGAAGGTGTTTCATCCTTTGGTTCAACAGTAACAATAGATGGCTCCGCTTTTTTATGAATGAATTTTTCAGCAAGGTTCTCATATTTGTACTGCTTGCGCCTTTCTACTGCAGCTCCTTTACCTTTCCTTGTTATTGTGAAGATATGCATCCTGGTCTCTTCACCAGTAAGTAACAGACCCATATCAACGTCAAATTTATGCGCAATTTCATATAGAATGCTTGCCGGAATATCAGAAACTCCATCTTCATATTCTTTGTATGTTTCAGCATCAATATTCAGATATTCTGCCATTTCTTCAACACTTATTTCCGATAAATCCCTTAATTCGAAGATACGTGACCCTATTTCTTTCATTTTCTCTTTCATTCTACCACTCTTTAAAATTGAACCTTAAATCTTTTAATTATTATGATTTTAAATTATTATAATTTTCAGTTAAGATCTAAAATGAAATACCTAGATTTAATATATAATGATTATTAATGAACTCACACAAAAATGTGTAAAAACACTCCCTTTTTAACGAACAAACCTACGAACAAATCTTATTTTTACAATTTAATATAATGAACATGATTATTAATGACAATTTAATTTTTCTGGTATTTATAAATTGCCGTTAAAAATTTTTAAAATGAAAATTGATTTTTAAAAATAAAAAAAAGAAATAAAAAATATGCCTTTGCCTAAAACGGCAGTGAAGCATATATTCCTTTTAATGTGTATGTTGCTGTATTCCAGTTGTTTATAACACCAAATGTGTTTCTACTGCTTGTTGCATCTGCCGAATACCATTTACCATTAACCCAAACATTTGCATAGACATGTCCATAGGTATTGCCGCTTGTAAATGTAGCTGTAACATGGACGTATTTTGCAGGAATTCCTACAGCTCTTGTAAGAGCAATCAATAGATGAGTTGTATCTACACAGTTTCCAGTTTTTGCATCCAGAGTACCCAATGCTCCATATTTGGTATTGTAGTAAAATGAATAACCAATGTTGTCTCTTACCCAGTTGAATATTGCTACTGCTTTATCATAACTTGAACTAAGTCCGCTTGTTATTGATGCTGCCAGTGCCTTAATTCTTGAATCTGTCACCTGACAGTTTGTAGTTGACTGAAGGTATTGATTTAAGTCTGATGGTATATTTGTATTAGTGATTGATGTATCTACTGTAACATAATTTGGTAGTCTGCTGTTTGTTCTATAGAAGTCCAGTATTTTAGAATACATGTAGACAAGATCTGAATATTGAATGTTTCCCAAAGAGCTTGAGCTGTAATTAGGAGCAATTTCATTCAAGTCTATATAACTTTTAATAATTTCAGCCATGCTTAAATACTCTGAAAGGGCTATATTTCCATATATTTGGCTTCCAGTTGGATTTGCAGGAGCGCTTATATCATCGGGAGTCATAGGTGTAGATTTTCCACTCTGAATTTGTAGTAATCCGTTTACAAGTAATTGTAAAAACTGTGGTGCTGTTATCTGGCCTGTACCTACTGTCACATAGTTTGGTAGTTTGTGATATGTTTCGATGTAGGATTTTACACTTGATGCAGCAGTTTGAAGTTGAGATAATGTAAACTGAGAATCACCGCTACTTTCTGGAAGACTTTCCTTAACAGGCATGTATGAACTGTCAATTAAGCCGTATCTAAACAATGCATATCCTGAAGATCCACTGGTAACAGCTGTATTAATGTCATTTTGCAATTCCGCCGCTGGTATTGGTGTTGTATTAGTATCTGATTCATATGTTTGAAGTCCGGCGACAACCGGCTTCCCATTTGAATTATCAACGATTTATTTAACAGTCTGACAAATCCAACCTGTATCCTGGTTATAATTTCCTTTATAAATCATTGGAACAAGGAAATCAAGATACTGAGAAAGTTGAGTGTAGTCCTGTCCGTAGTATTTTGCATTCTCCGATCCTTCGGGCATTAAAGCGGCTGAGATGACCATTTTTGCATTTATTGCCTTTACTGTATTGGTTACATTAGCTACGAATGATGTTATTGCTTCTGTTCCGCCTGAATGTAAATAGGCTGCATTAGTGCCTGATCCCGAATACCGAATGTAATCAAGGTGGATTCCATTTATGTTGTAGTTTTTAGTGATATCTGAGATGAAATTGATTAAAGTGTCTTTATGTGCGCTGCTGTATCCATATCTTGTTTCGGTTTTGTATTTTGTTACATAACTGGTTTTGTATAGCCATTTATAAGTCCATACTTTTTTCCATTTGTATATCCATTTGTACTTCCACTTGCCTCTATATTTGTACTTTTTTTTATACGCTTTCTTGGTCCACTTTTTATACCAGTATTTTTTGTAAGCTACTTTGACTGCTGCTGTATAAGCAACTTTAACCTGATAGCTATATTTTCCCTGTGGATCGATCCAGTTACCGCTTGCATCCTTAAAGCAGGTTATCCATGCATGGATTCTTAAAGATGTACCGTTAACCTTGGTTAAAATTGCATTCAGCACACTCTGATATGTAGGGTCAGAAATTCGATTGGTTTTAACAAATATATCGGTTATATTGGCTTTTAGTAATGCATCTACATCTAGATTCTTTACATCAGATGAACTTAGCCAGATACCGTGTACGTTGGAGTAATCATCTCCTCCTGCGGCTTCGGTTGTATTATGAATGATCACTGTACTGGTATTTGTACTTCCTGAATTGTTACTTGAATTAGTTGGTTGAGGATCTGTGTCATTATAAGAATTATTTATGTTTTCGACTGTTTCATGGGTTATGTTGAGTTCTGTTTCGTTTAAATCGTTTGTAGTGGCAGATATATTACCTAAACTTAGCAACGACACATTAATAACGATTATCATTGCTAAAAGCATTCTCTTCGAAATTGTACCGCCTCCGTGTCCAGAAACCACATGTTAGAATTTCATATATTATGAATATTAATTCACAATAATCAGAAACTCTATATTATTTCTGGACAAAATAATGTTCATTTTCACAGAATATATAAATCTTTTGGTCTAAAATTGTGAAAATCACCTTTTTTAAACTTCTTTTTGGATTTAAAACTCATTTATATCTTATTAAAATACAATGGAATGGTTAATATTTCTTAATTGGTATTTTAACGAAATAAACCTATATTATACTTATTTTTAGAAAATAAAAATTTACCAGCGATTTATTGTTTTAATATTATTATTTAAAAATAAATTTACCTGTATTTAATCTGTAAATAAAGAAAATTGAAGCTTAAGAGGAAATTTAGAGCGTAATATTCAAATATAGGGACTTTTCAGCGACAATAAATTCTTCAAATCATGTCTTTGAATTACTTAAAATTCATTATAATGATTTAGTACATAATAAAAGGTTAAATTAACATATTATTAGTTCCAAATATAATTATTATAATGTTGAATATGGAGATCCAATATTTAAATGGATGTAGCTAAATTTTTTCGAGGCAGGTTTCAATAATATAAGCATAGGGGATATATATGGATATAAAAATGGATATTAAAAAAATAGAAGCTCCAGAAGATTGTAATTTAATTTTGGGCCAAAGTCATTTTATTAAAACTGTGGAAGATCTTTATGAAGCGATTGTTAACACAGTACCTGGAGCTGAATTTGGACTTGCATTCTGTGAAGCTTCAGGTCCGTGTCTTGTTCGGAAGGCAGGTAATGATGAAATATTGGTTAAACTGGCAGGGGATAAGATGTTTGAAATTGGATGTGGTCATTCCTTTTTAATATTTCTTAAAAATGCATATCCAATTAACGTTTTGCAGAGGATAATGAACGTTCCTGAAGTTGTAAATATTTATTGTGCTACTGCAAATCCTGTCCAGGTAATAATTGCGAGTACAGAGCAGGGAAATGGAATAATGGGTGTAATTGATGGCTCTAAACCAAAGGGAATTGAAAACGGTGAAGATGAGGAAGAAAGGAAGGAATTTTTAAGAAAATTTGGCTATAAGTTCTGATTAGGATATACCCACAGAAAATAATTTAAACTATTAAGAATATTTCATTGAATTGAAACCATAAATCATCCCTAGAAGTACTGTGTTCCTTTTTTTATTGTATAAATATCTTCTAAATGAATTAACTGGATTATTTATAGTAGAAAATAATTTATACTTTCAGGCCCAAAATTATTATATAGATTTATTAATCAAATTGGGGTTATTTTATGGATGAATCACATGTTGTATTTATAAGGGATACTGGACAGGAAAATGTAGCAACCGGGAAAGACATGACTAAAATAAAAGAAGATTTTGTTAAATTTATAAATAGAACTGGTGGAGTGGTGGAAATTAATTTTAGAGCTCCAAGAGAGGAATTGTCAGATGTTTACGCGTTTTTTTCAGGCGTAAACGATATGGAAGGGATTGGAATAGACATTGCAGAATCTGGGGCAAGATGGAACCATTATTTTAGAGGAATATCACCCCTTACAGAGGATGAAGAGGGACCAGGTTATAAATTTAAAGTTACTCTACAAATTAGGGATGCTCCTCCACGGTAATTTATTTTTTAGCTTTCGAGTGTTTCTTAAAGACATCTCTTATTTCTTCAGGGGTGCTTAAAATATTTATATCCATTTTAGTAAGCCGTTTAACGTGTTCTACATCTTCTTTTCTTATTGTTAGCTCAAGGTCGCGCCCGTCCGGGAGTTTTGTTATTACCTTCCCTTCCTCCAAATCAGAAGGCATAATATAGGTGGGTAATCCTACTTTTTGACCCATAACTACTGCATTTGGAATTAATGAATCAGCTATTCTAAGAGAAATCTTGGCAACTGTGTTTGATGTTGCTGGGGCAATTATCATGAATTCAAATTGACCTAACTGTATCTGGCCAGCTAAAAATGGTGCATTTGCATTTACTTCAACCCATGTTCTGTCAAATTCTACTTCTAATTCTTTAAACAATCCATAATACTTTAAAACCTGATCTCCAGCTTTAGAAACGTAAATTCTTATGTCGAATTCATCTTCGTATTCTTTTCTAATTTCTTCCATGATCTTTACAGTTTCTATTATTCTATCCCCGCTTCCAGTAATTCCCCATACTACTTTCTTTTTTTTGGGTGTCATGTTTCTTATTATGTTGTTAAAATATAATTATTTTTTGCATTAGAATTAATAAATAAAATTTAAGTTAAGTTGGAGCATAATATCCTAATGAACTAATGAAAATATTCGAAAAATCATGATTTTAAACTAATTTACTAATTCAAGGTCATTAAAATGAAAAATATTAAAAAAGAAAAAATTGAAGAGAATAAAAAGGATTTTGAATCAGAAAAGGAAGTAAAAGAAAAAATTGAAGTCTGTTTCATCTGCCATAAGAAATTCAACATCAATGCAGATGATGAGAGCTATTACAGACAAGGCAAATTCCCTTTATGTGCGTATTGTGCCGAGTTCTACGGTTTCTACAGATAAACATTAAAAAGTAATATATTTTTTATCCCGAATAATAAATTATTTATAGGATAATGATCATAGTAAAAGCCGGGAGAATATCCTTATACAAATATCCAAAAAATCAAACCTTAAGATAATTCTGGATTAAACCAGAAGAATCAAAAAAGGGAAAGATTAAAAGGATTTTGTAGGATATTCTTCCACCCATGCTTATTTTAAATATTTTATCTTAAAAATCAATTTTTTATTGATTCAGATATTTTGAAACAAGGGAAATTCCCCATTCAGCCATTTTTTTAGCTTCTTTTAGGGTTTTGGCCTCTGCAAAACATCTGAATATGGGTTCTGTTCCAGAAGGCCTTATTATGACCCACCCATCCTCTTTAATTATTTTAACACCATCTGTGGTGTCAACTTCAAATTCATGGGTTTCTTCTGCTATTTTTTGCATTATTTCTTGTTTAAGCTCGTCAGGGCATTCTATTTTCATTTTTTCAGAATAATACACAGGTAATTCTTCTATAAGTATGGAGAGTGGTTTTCCAGTTTTTGCAATTATTTCAATGATTTTGGCAGTGGAAAGTGCAGCATCTCTTCCATAAACAAAATCAGGGAATATTAATCCTCCGTTTTCTTCGCCACCAAATAAACCATTTTTATCTTTTAATTCCCGTGCAACAATTAAATCACCAACTTTTGTTGCTATAACTTCCCCATTATATTCACTGGCTATATCATAAATTGCAGAGGAAGTTGCAACGGTTGTAACAATTAATCCACCATTGTTTTCTTTTAACATATATTTTTCAACAAGTGCAAATGATTTATCGCCAAAAACAAAGTTTCCTTCTTCATCAATACAGATAGTACGGTCTGCATCACCGTCATGGGCAACGCCAAGATCCGCACCTGTTGCTTTAACAACTTCAATAAGTTCTTTAAGATTTGGTTCAGTTGGTTCAGGGTTTCTTCCTGGGAAAAAGCCGTCAGGTTGGCAGTTCATGGTAATAACTTCACATCCTAATTTTCTAAGCAGAAATGGGGTTGTAAAGCATGCTGCTCCACTTCCGCAGTCCACTATCACTTTTAGTTTAGCATTTCTTATTGCATCACCATCAACACGGTTAATAACATTTTCAATGTACTCTTCTAACAGCCCTGAATTGGTCTCTACCTCTCCAATTTCATTCCAGGATACTCTATCAGGATTATCGTTAAAGAACATCTTTTCTATTTCTATTTCCATATCATCAGGAGTTCCAATTCCATCAGAATCAACAAACTTGATTCCATTATATTTTGGAGGATTATGTGACGCGGTTATTATCACTCCTCCATCGTAATAATTTCTAACAGCATACTGTACTGCAGGAGTGGGTAAAAATCCAAGATCCACAACATCACAACCTGAAGATAACAATCCAGAAATTACAGCATGTTTTATCATTTCTGTGGTGGTTCTGGTGTCGCCCCCCACTGCAACTTTGCCTTTGACAATGCTACCATAGGATGCAGCTAATTTTGATGCAAATTCTGGCGTTAATTCTGTATTAGCAACTCTTCTAACTCCAAATGTTCCAAATAATTTTTTCATAATTATCACCGATTTATTAGTAATATGTATATATTAATATTTGATTTTCAACCACAAATACTTTTTAGTGTTTATTTTAATAAACAAACTTTGAAAAAGGAGAATTATTTATTTTAAATCTGATTGTACAGATATCTAAAGTGATAATTAACCAGGATTCATGTTCTACATGTTTTAAGTATAATATCTCAATTTAAATCGAATTTTCATGTTTTTAAGTCTTTAAACATCACATAATTCTTCAAACAGAATAGTTTATGATATAAAGACAAATGGAGTAATTGAACATAATTTATGCAAATTATATAAAGATATATGCAACGTTAGACTACTATGGAATATAAGGAGTTAAAATGAAGATTATAACTATTATCCCTGCTTATAATGAGGAAAGGGCTATCAAAAATGTTGTTAAGGGAGCATTAAAGTATTCTGATGTTCTGGTTATAGATGATGGTTCAGATGACCATACATCGGAAAAAGCTATTAAGGCAGGGGCCAGAGTTATCAAGCACGATAAAAACAGGGGAAAAGGGGCAGCAATAAAATCAGGGCTTAGGAATATTTTAAAATCAGGATACAATATTATCATATTAATTGATGGGGACGGACAACATAATCCTGACCATATACCCTTATTAGCATCATATATTAATGGATTTGAAATGGTATTGGGTTCCAGATTTAAAAAGGGAAATCCTGAAAATATGCCAATCCAAAGAAGAGCATCAAATAAAATTACAACGAGACTTATAAGATATGTAACAGGATATGAACTTACAGATAGCCAGAGCGGATTTAGGGCCCTATCTAAAGATACTTTAACTCTCTTTTTAGATATAAAATATGATGATTATGTATATGAATCTGAAATGCTTTATATCGCATCTAAAAACAATATAAAA
>ENA-UOYA01004668-UOYA01004668.1-activated-sludge-metagenome-genome-assembly--contig:-NODE-4668-length-11311-cov-34.032249_pt1 | contig 11311 bp, 11 predicted proteins | sample MGYA00238163_ERZ764804 | MGnify/ENA primary metagenome ERZ764804 (study PRJEB28919, sample SAMN05720223) | activated sludge metagenome | isolation source: Anaerobic digester | place: Hong Kong...
TTGACGGGTTTGACAATGCGCACAGCACGGCTGACATCAAACCGATTGGCACGGCGGGTGTTCGGAAACCCCAATGACTCGCGATCGTCCTCGTCCACTTTTGCCTCCAACACTTTTTGCAATCAAACTCTCTTCGTTATGATAGCATATTTTGGCGGCGCAGTTTCTTCAGGTTTGGTTTCAAATTTTGAAAGCCTGGGTTTGCACATTCCAAAAAAATGGGGCTGTTCAGCATTCGTTGAACAGCCCCGTGGGGTTGATGAGGGTTTCTTACTCGCCGAGGAGTGCCAAAGCTGCCTGTGTGCGCTGATAGCGACCATTTTCTTCTTGCAACAGGTTGGCTTCAATCAGCTCGCGCACACTGGCGCGGATGCGGAAGAGCGGCAGACCTGTCCGTTGGGCAAGCTCAGCGGGGGTTTGCAAAACATCGGCAGCGCGCAACAAGGTGCGGGCTGAGGGCGAGAGGGTGCCATCGGGGTTAACGCAGGCCATGGCGTACTATTCCAAAGACTTCTTGCACAGATACCAATCCACGCATTCGTAGCCTTCTTTGAGGCGTTCTTCGACCATCTCGATGCTCTTGGGAGGTGGAACGATGACCTTGTCGCCGGGCTTCCAGTTGGCGGGCATGGCAACGCCATATTTGTCGCTGGTTTGCATGGCGTCAATGATGCGCAAGATCTCTTGCATGTTGCGGCCAATGGTCATTGGGTAGTAGAGCATGAGGCGCAAAATGCCTTTCGGGTCAATGATGAATACGGCGCGCACGGCCTCGGTTTTGCTGGCACCGGGCTGCACCATGCCATACAGGCTGGCGACTTCTTTGTTCAGGTCGGCGATGATGGGGAAGGGGATTTTGACGCCGGTTTTTTGCTCAATGTTGAGCGTCCAGGCAATGTGCGAATAGAGGCTGTCAATGCTCAGGCCGAGCAATTCCACGCCGCGCGCTTGCAGCTCGGGGTAGATTTCGGCAAAGGCGATAAATTCGGTTGTGCAGACGGGGGTGAAGTCAGCCGGGTGTGAGAAGAGGATCAGCCATGAATCGCGGTAGTCGGAGAGACGAACGACACCATGGGTGGTGACGGCCTCAAATTCGGGGGCGGGTTCGTTCAGCCGCGGGAACGTTACGGGTTTGGGTTGCAATACTTCTTCGGTCATTTCTTTTTTATCCTTTCCTGGAATTTTGTGAAATGCGTACCTTTATTATATAAGATTTGATGCGAAAGGTGTGCAAAAGTTACAGGGAAAAACAACGCTGCCCCACTTGCTTTGAGTGGGGCAGCGCAATTGGTTTGGGGGTGGGGTTAGCCGGCAAGGTCGAGGGCGGCTTCGGGTTGCTCTTCTGCCTGCGGGCGATGCAGGACGATTTGACCATCTTCGTTCACGTCAATCAAAATCGTGTCGCCATCGCCGAAGGTGCCATCCAAGAAGGCGTCGGAGAGGCGGTCTTCAATGCGGTATTGGATGACGCGGCGTAGCGGGCGGGCGCCCATTTCGGGGTCATAGCCTTCGGTAGCCAGGGCTTCAAGTGCAGCTTCGCTGGGGCGCAGGGTGATGCGATGTTGTGCCAGGCGTTGCGAGACTTTGGCCAGCTCCAGTTCGACAATCTGTCGAATTTCGGCGCGGCTGAGCGAACGGAAGACGAACACGCCATCGAGGCGGTTGATGAATTCGGGGCGGAAGACGCGCTTGAGCGATTCGAGTAATTTTTTGCGCATCTCTTCGTAGGCAATGCGTTCTTCTACCTCTTCATCTTGTTTGAGGACAAAGCCCAAGCTGTTTTCGCGTTTGATCATCTCGGCGCCGATGTTGGTCGTCATGACGATGATGGCGTTGCGGAAATCTACTTTGTGGCCGCGCGCATCGGAAAGATGGCCCTCTTCCATGATTTGCAGCAACATGTTGTGCGCTTCGGGGTGGGCTTTTTCAATTTCGTCGAAGACGACGATGGAGTAGGGGCGACGGCGGATGGCCTCTGTCAGCTGACCGGCCTCTTCGTAGCCGACGTAGCCGGGCGGGGCGCCAACCAAACGGCTGACATTGTGCCGTTCCATGAATTCGGACATGTCAATTTGGATGAGGGCTTCTTCGCTGCCGAACAGGAAGCGTGCCAGGGCTTTGGAAAGCTCGGTTTTGCCGACACCAGTGGGGCCCATGAAGACGAACGAGCCAATTGGGCGGCGCGGGTCTTTGAGGCCGGCGCGGGCGCGCCGCACGGCTTTGGAGATGGCGACAATCGCTTCATCCTGTCCGACGATGGTGCGGTGCAATTCCTCTTCCATGTGCAGCAGGCGGGCGGTTTCGTTTTCAGAAAGCTGCGTGACGGGCACGCCGGTCCACATGGAGACCATTTCGGCGATGTCTTCGGCGCTGACGGTTGGGCTGCTGGCCCGATCCCAGCCATTGCGCAGCCGTTCAATTTGGGCCTCGATGCTGCGTTGTTCTTCTGCCAGGTCGTGGGCAACTTCGGGGCGACCTTCTTCAATCGCCTGGTTTTGGCGGGCGCGCAGGTCTTTGAGCTGCGCCATCAATTCTTTGACGGTTTGAGCACTAGGGCTTTTGTACATGCGCACGCGCGAAGCGGCTTCATCAATCAGGTCAATGGCCTTGTCGGGCAAGAAGCGCTCGGTGACGTAGCGCGCCGAAAGGTGCGCAGCGGCTTCGATGGCTTCATCGGAGATGGTCAGGCGGTGATGTTCTTCATAAGCCCGGCGGATGCCGCGCAGGATTTGGATGGTCTCTTCGATGGTGGGCTCATTGACCAGGATGGGTTGAAAACGCCGTTCCAGGGCGGCATCGCTTTCGATGTGTTTGCGATATTCATCCAGCGTGGTGGCGCCAATGACTTGCAGCTCGCCGCGCGAGAGGGCGGGTTTGAGGATGTTGGCAGCATCTACCGATGAACCGGCTGCGCCAGCCCCAACCAACATATGCAATTCGTCAATGAACAAAATCGAACCGGCAGATTTGAGTTCGTCAATCACGCGCTTGAGGCGCTCTTCAAACTGACCGCGATACATGGTGCCAGCAACCAACGAGCCTACATCAAGTTGCAGGACGCGCTTGCCGAGCAGCGGGGCGGGCACATCGCCTTCGATGATGCGCTGTGCCAGGCCTTCAACGATGGCGGTTTTGCCAACGCCAGGTTCGCCGATCAGCGCCGGGTTGTTTTTGTTGCGGCGGGCCAAAATTTGGATGACGCGCTCAATTTCCATTTGCCGACCGATGACCGGGTCGAGCTTGCCTTCTTCGGCCTTTTGGGTCAGGTCGGTTGCCAGCTGATCTACCAGCGGCGTTTTGGAGCGTCCGGCCTCAGGGCGAGGGGCGGGAGAAGCTGCGCTTTGCGGGGCGGGGCCAGCTGTGCTCGCAGCTGTTGTTGGGCCGGTGTTCTCTTTCAGCACGCGGTGTGTTTGGCGACGCACCTGTTCGGCGGTGACGCCCAGTTTGCGCAGCACTTCCATAGCCAGGCCCTCTTCCGAGCGCACCAGGCCAAGCAGCAAATGTTCCGTGCCGATGTAGTGATGCGTCAGGCGGCGGGCTTCTTCGATGGAAAATTCCAACACCTGTTGCACGCCCGGCGAAAGGTCAGGCCGGCCAACGCGTTCTGTGCCAAAGCCACTCAGGCGTTCCACCATTTCGATCAGGCGATCTTCCTCCAAACCCAAATCGCGCAGCACACGCCCGGCAATGCCGCCTTCTTCTTTCATTAATCCCAACAATAAATGCTCGGTGTTAATTTGTGGCTGACGCATTCGTTCTGCTTCTTGATGCGCCAGACTCAATACACGGCGAGCTCGCTGTGTAAAGCGTTCCATTCCAGCCATGGGAACCTCCTAATTTCAATCGCAGACGCAGAACCAAGCCCGAAAAATTTGTCAGTTTTGTTGCCGCACACTGCGTCTGTCCGTAAATGCCTGCGAGCGCAGGCCACTTGTGGGGAGGGGCCGGTTTGAGCGACCTCCCATATTCTTAATCTTCTAGCTTGATTCTACCAAACTTTGAGAAAAATTCCAGACAGACTTTTGCAGGGTTATACACCGCGCCGTTTAGGGCACCCAGGCCCACCAGTAAAAGGCGGCCAGGAGCAAAATCTGTGCGCCCAAGGCGCTTGCAATGTAGAGAATGCGCGCCAAACGGTTCTTGAGGGCAAAGGCCAACACGAAGAAGATGGGGAAGATGATCAGGGCATAGCGGGCGGTGGCGCCTAATAGCCCCTCGTTTTGGACTTTGACCAGGACGGAAAGCAGCAATGCCCACCCAAAGAGCGAGTAGGAGCATGGCAGGCGGCGCGCACCAAGGAGGAGCAGCACCAGGCAGAGCAGGGCCAGACTCAGGTTGAAGAACAAGGCACCGCCGCCAACAGGTGCACCGGATAGCAGGGCACGCAGGTTGCCGAGGATGCCTTCCCAGGGCCAGCCCAGGTGTTGATTCCAGCCGCTGCTGACGGTTTTCCAGGGCCAATCGGCTTGGGTGAACAGGCGAATGTACAGACCATAGCTGAGCATGGCCAGTGGTGGTAGCGACAAGCCGACCAACCAGGGCCAGGCGGCGCGCAGGCGTTGCCTGAGTGGCAAAGATTGCAAAGATCGCAAAAATTGCAGGCCTTCCCAGAGCAGGGGCAGGGCGAGGAAGATGCCTTGGTGACGGGTGAGGACGGCGGCAGCTGCGCTGAGGCCGGCCAGCAACCAACGGCGCTGACGGGCAGCGCGGATGCTGAGCAGGGCGCACAGCAAAAATGTTGCCTCGCTGTAGCCCGCCATTAGGAAGAACGCCGTGGGAAAGAACACCAATGCCAATACCGTCCGGGTGGCGTGTTCTTCACCCCATTCTTCTTCGGCCAGGCGATACAGCAGCAGCACGGCGCCCAGTGTGCTCAGCGTGGAGACAAGCAAGGCCGAGACCAGGGGCGGCAGGCCGGTGAACATGCCGATGCGAATCAGCAGTGGGTAGAGCGGTGGCCAAATGGTGTTGTTGGGGTCGGCATAGCCCTGTTGGGCAATATCCAGGTAGTGGATCGTATCCCAGCGATACCAGGGCGCCAGGAAGAGCCGCAGTAAGACCGGGCCTTGCTCAAGCGAGGCCAACAAGTGTGGGTCGTGTGGCGCCCCGGGGGTGATCCAAACCGGCACAAGCCAGGCAATCAGCGCGGCCATCAGGCTGTTGAACAGGCGCAGGCTCAGGGTGGCAAGCAGCGCAGTTCGCAGGGCGCGGCCGATCGGCGGCAGGGTCATGGGCGGGTTATTCGTCGGCGCAGTTGATAGATCAGCCAACCTGCCGTCGCCAGGGATAGCACAAGCCCAACAATCAACAACGCCAGGTAGGGCGCATCGGCGTGATTGGCAACATGCAAGACCTGTGGCGCACCGGTGGGGGGGAAGAGCGTGTCGAGGTGGGTCACTTTCCACAACTCACGGTGTTGTTCCAGGTCGTTGATCAGCAGCAGGAGCAAGATGGGAGCGAGTGGACGGATCCAACGCGGCAGCGTGCCAGAGTCGAGCCAGCGTTGTGCAGCCAGGGCGGCCAGGGCCATGCCAAACACGAGCGGCACAATCAGCAGACGAGCTGAGACGCGCTCGCCGGTGAACAATGGAATCCGCAGGACGAAGAACAGGTTGTAGAGCCGACCGATGCTGAGCAGAGCAAGCGCCGCCAGCGGAGCCAACAAGCTGACATAGCGCCCCGGCAGAGCGGCACGCCAGCGCCACACGCCCCAAGCGCCCAAGCCAAAGACGAACAACGTTCCCAACAGGCCAAGGTAGTGATCAAATTCCCACCAGGCGACGAGTTGGGTCAGCAAGGTGCGGGTTTGCAGCGCTTGTGCCGGTTCAACCAATACCAACAAGCCTTTGAAGACATCCAACAGGGTGGGGAAGCCTGACAGAAAGCCGATCTTCAAATCGGTGGCAACCAAAGCCGCCGGCAAAATGCGGAACAGGCACAAGCCCACGCTGACTGCCCCGGCCAGCAGTGCGGCCTTGAGTCGGCGCGGTTGGAACAGACCGGCCAGCCCCAACAGCAGCAGGCACCAAACGAACAGATGGTAGGAGCCCTGCAAGAAGACGATTAGCATCCAGCCGCTCACCTGTGCAACCCAGCGCCAGCCAACCGGCTTTTCGTACCACTCAAACATCCAGAGCAGGAAGTAGGGCAGCAGAAAATAGCCAGCCCAGGTCAGGTGACCGACCGAGAGGTGAGCGGTGATGTGACCATTGAAGTTGAACAACCAGAACAGCGGTATGAAAACGGCCAGTGATAGCCGCCATTTGCGCTGCAAGAGCAACAGCCCAACATAACCGGCGCTGTAGAGCAGCAACACATGGATTAAGCTAAAGGTGCCTACGCTGAACCAGTTTAACAGCAGCACCTGCGGGGAGAGGATCAGGTCGGGGATGGCGAGAAAGCGGTCGGTGGCACCTTTCATGCCGGTGGGCGAATCGACGTGCAACGGCAGCTTGCCGGTTTGCATGGCTTCTTGCTGAAAGCCAAGGCGCGGGCCGGTGATGTCATACCAGTCGCCCAATGCAAAGGGCGGTTTTCCCCAGTTGAGAAAGTCGCCCCATTGAAAGAAACCGATCAGGAATAAGCCGACCAGGGCCAGGCGGTAGAGGGTGCGGCTAAACCAGGAGAAGCCGGGGCGGAAGAAGATGTCGCCAAGCTCGCGCAGTCGTTCTTGCAGGGTGGGGGTCCAGGTCGTGTTCAATTTAACAAATATGCCATAATCCAGCGGGTGGTGGCCAGCAGTGCCTCAAGGTGTGTGCGTTCATAGTTGTGGGAGGCATCTACGCCTGGGCCGATCAGTGCAACGGCAACATCGCCGCCGGCGCGCCAGAAAGCTTCGCCATCGGAACCGTAATAGGGGTAAATATCCACCTTGTAGGGAATGTCATATTGTTCGGCCAGTTGACGCAGGCGATTGCTGAGCCCGTGATGATAGGGGCCGCCTGAATCTTTGACGCACAGGGTGGTGTGAAATTCATCCGAGGTTTGCCCATCACCGACAGCAGCCATATCCACTGCAACAAGCTCAGTCACTTCGGCAGGGATTCCGGCGGACGCGCCGTGGCCAACTTCTTCGTAGTTGCTGATGTGCAGGTAAGTGGTTTGTTTGGGGCGCAGGCCGGCGGCGTGCAGGCTTTGTGCGGCGGCAACGATGCAGGCAACACAAGCTTTGTCATCCAGGTGTCGCGAGCGGATGAAGCCATTGGTGACCTCCACGCGCGGGTCAAAGACGACGAAATCGCCGACGTTAATGCCGAGGGCACTGGTTTCTTCGGCGCTGTTGGTGCGTGCATCCAGGCGGACTTCCATGTTCTCGTCGTCGCGCTTGTCGTCGTTGGCATGGCTGCCATAGACGTGTACCGAAGCGGCGCGCAGCAAAATGCTGCCGCGCACGCGCCGCCCATCGTGGGTGAAGACCCAACAACCTTCGCCTTCGACAAAGTTCCAGGGGTAGCCGCCGATTTTGGTCAGCTTGAGCCGCCCGTTCTTCTTGATTTCCTTGACCATGGCACCGAGGGTGTCGGTGTGGGCGGTGAGGGCGCGCGGGGCATCGTTGTGTGTGCCGGGCCAGGTTGCAACCAGGGCGCCTTTGCGGGTGCGGGCGCAATGAAGGGTTGGCAGGTTGGCCAGGGCGGTTTCGGTAAAGGCGATGCCGGGGGCGGCAAAGCCGGTTGGGCTGGGGGTGTTGAGCAGTCCAACCAAAAAGTCTAGCAACGCGTCGGTTTGAATTTCAGGCAACATTGTATCCTCCATGGAGAAAAACATCAGCTGCGGGGGGCAATGCCCTCAAAAGCAGCAATTTTGGCACGCCAGTCCTCGGGAATGGTGCGGCTGGATTGGGCAAGATAGTCATAGGAGACCATCACCGTCTCGGCGCGGGCAAAGATGGGGCTGCCCTGTGCGCCTTCAATTTGATACTCGAAGCGCATGCTTTTGTTGCCCAGGTGTGCCACACGAATGCCGACGCGCAACTCCTGGCCTAGTGCAATTGGCAGCAGGTAGGCAATGTGAATATCGGCGACAATCAGACCAATTTGAAAGAAGTCGCGCCCATCCCACAGCTCAAGATGTTGCAGATAGGTCACGCGGCTTTGTTCCAAAAAGGTTAAGAACTTGGCGTTGTTGACATGCCATTGGGGGTCTAGATCCCCATAACGAACCAGAATGGGAACATATAGATGAAAGTTTTCCATAAAGCGAATTATAATATAAGTTATGCCGCGAATTGTGCTCCCCGATGGGTATGGATTGAATTACATCACTGCCGGTGATGTTCATCAGCCGGCATTGCTGTTTGTGCACGGCTATCTTTCGCATCATGGGGTGTGGAAGCGCACTATTGCGGCATTGAAAGACCATTTTTTTTGCGTGGCGCCGGATTTGTTGGGCTTTGGGGATAGCGAGAAGCCCAAGGCGCCGGTATATGGCATTGCTCAGCAGGCGCAGCGCCTGGTGCAGCTGGCGGATGCGTTGGGGCTGGAGCATTTTGGGTTGGTTGGGCATTCGATGGGCGGGCAGGTGGCGTTGTGTGCGGCGGCCATGCTTGTGCCCGAGCGCGTGACGCAGGTCGTCAGTGTGGCCGGGGTGGTTAGCGGGCGTTTGCAACCCCAAACTGCCCGGATTGGTACACAGATGCGTTTGGCTGCTTCTTTGCCTTTTGTGTACGCGTTGACGCGTCGGTTTTGTCATGTGCCGGCGCTGGCGTATGCTCAGTTTGGCAGCTGGTTTTATGATGCTCGCAGCTTGCCGTTTTACGCGTGGGGGGAAGATCGCTGGCGGGCGATGCAGCCGGGCTGCGCCTACCCGAATTGGGCGGCCTGGCAGGCGATTGCGCAGTTGAACCTTGCGCCATACCTTGGCGATTTGACCATGCCGGTGTTGGCCATGTTTGGTCAGCAAGATGCCGTTGTGCCCTTATCGGATGGGGAGATGCTGGCACGGCGTGCCCGGCGGGGGCGGCTGGTGACGTTTGAACGCTGTGGGCATTTCCCGATGTATGAGGCTTGGGAGGTGTATTGGGCGACGTTGTGTGCGTTTTTGACGCCCAAAGGTTGTAGCTAATTTGTCATGCGTTCGCATGATGTCTGTCACTTGTTGGATGGAGTTTGTTCTCTTAAACTAGTTAAACTGAATTGACGATAATTTTTACCTAATTATACTTGAGGCCCCCTATGCAAATTACACGACAGGCAGATTATGCTCTCCGCGCCATGCTTTACCTGGCGCGGTTGCAGGAAAATCAACGGGCTGCGACCAGCCAGATTGCTGAAATGCAAAACATTCCGCCATCTTTTTTGGCGAAGATCATCTCGCAGCTTTCCATCGCTGGGTTAATCCATACGTCACGGGGGGCGCATGGGGGCGTTTCGCTGGCCCGCCCGGCAGAGCAAATTACCCTTCTTGAGGTGGTGGAGGCGATTGATGGGCCGCTGATGCTCAATCAATGCACTTCCTCGACAGATGCCTGCGTGTTTGGGCCAGAATGTCCCCTGCGGGCCATTTGGTGCGAGACGCAAACGCAACTGATCACGCGGCTACGCACGACGACCTTTGCCAACCTGATCGAAGCAGCGCTTGCCAAGGCGTAGGTATTAGAGGACGAATGCCGGCAGGAACGCCTTTTGGCAGACAGTGGGTGCTGGCTTTGCGGGATGGTCGCGTTGTGTTGGATTGGGGCAACGGGCTCTATCAGGATACGCACAGCGGCGAATTCCTTGCCCTGAGCGAGTCGCAAGTCAGTCACTGCCTGAATGATGAAGAATTGGAGTGGCTGAAGACGACCGGGCGGGTGAGCGCTTATGATGGGCAAACGGTTTATTTGGTTGGCTTGCCCGACCGTCCGCTGCGCTCAATCGATTAGCTTTTCAGGCTGCGTTCCAGCGTGCGCAGGTCGCAGCGCGAGGTCATGTCCAGGCTGAGGGGGGTGACGGAGACAAGCCCGCTGAGCAGTGTTTGAATGTCGCTGCCGGGTTCGGCTTCTTCTTGGGTGATGTTGATGCGTGCGCCAATTTTACCGGGCGAGTGCCAGCCATCCTCGCGCACGGCGAAGGATTCGTAATAGCGATGGCGCGATTGGCGGGTGATGTGCCAGGGCGTTTGGGGGGTGGCGCAAACAGGAACTTCAACCTTGAGAATGTCTACATCGTGCGGCAGCGGCTTGTGCAGCATTTGTCGGGCAATTGTTTGGGTGAAGAATGCGGCGGTTGAGAAGTCTACTTTTTCTGAATAGGATAGAAAATCATCAATCACTTCCAGTTGCAGCGAGACGGCCAGAGCCGGGATGCCAAAGGTGGCAGCTTCCATTGCTGCACCAATCGTGCCAGAGACGGTGACGCCGGTGCCGACGTTTTCGCCGTAATTGATGCCGGAAACGACCAAATCGGGTTTGGTGGGTAAAATCTCAATCAGGGCGTGTTGCACAGCCTGAGCAGGCGAACCGCCGATGGCGTAGACCTTCCAATCCTGTCCGTTGACGTTGACCTGACGCTCTTCAATAATGCCATCGGAGTTGTTGGGCAAGCTGCGTCCGGCGCTGGAATATTGTTGACGCGGTGCCGCAACCCACACGTAGCCAAGCTCGGCCAGGGCGCGTGCAGCTGCCCAAAGGCCGGGGGAAAGAATGCCATCATCGTTGGTGAGTAAAATTTGTTTGGCGGGTGTTTTCATGCCGCCGATTATACTGGATATAATGAAGTTGTGGCGGATAAAATCATTTAATCCTTGACGATTCGATGTTCTTCTGATAGACTCTGGCGGCGCAGCGAAAAATTCGCTTCTGAAGCCTTGCCTTCTGTAAGACCCTCTGGTATAATCTTGTTCGCTGTGCTTGTGCATTAACAATTCAGCTTGCCGACGTAGCTCAAACGGCAGAGCAACCGCCTTGTAAGTGGTAGGTTACGGGTTCGATTCCCGTCGTCGGCTCAGTTGCAGGCTGGCAAGCAAGATCGAAAAAGAAAAACGACCTTGCTCGCGAGCCGGTGACTGCTCGAAAAAATGGACGGTTACCCAAGTGGCCAACGGGGACTGACTGTAAATCAGTTGGGCGACGCCCTTCGGAGGTTCGAATCCTTCACCGTCCACAGGTCGTTTGACCGCCGGGTTTGGAGAGGCTGCCAGGCCCTGGAAAACGGCAGGCCCTCATAGCTCAGATGGTAGAGCACGCCCTTGGTAAGGGCGGGGTCATGGGTTCAATTCCCATTGAGGGCTCTTTTTGCCGAAAGCATTTTGTACTTTAGGACGAGTTCGAGGAGAGGTATCATGGCGAAGCAAAAGTTTGATCGCAGCAAGCCGCATTTGAACGTTGGCACGATGG
>ENA-UOYA01004670-UOYA01004670.1-activated-sludge-metagenome-genome-assembly--contig:-NODE-4670-length-11304-cov-7.582274_pt1 | contig 11304 bp, 10 predicted proteins | sample MGYA00238163_ERZ764804 | MGnify/ENA primary metagenome ERZ764804 (study PRJEB28919, sample SAMN05720223) | activated sludge metagenome | isolation source: Anaerobic digester | place: Hong Kong...
CATCATCAATATCCTGCGCTTCGATGGCCGGAATTTCAAACATCATGGGGCGATCGCCGATTCGATGACGTTTGCGCATCAATATTTCACGGGTAAACAAATACATACAGGAATTCTCTTCATAGATCGGTGGTAAGTCTTGGGTTCGCAGTAAGATCGATGCGTTATGATTAATCGGCCTCGCTAACTGATCCCAAAATCTTTTTTGAATACGCGTGACGGAAAACAAGGAATCATACAGATAAGTTTTTTCCAAAAAGGATCGAATCCCTTTTGAAATTGTTTCGGACTTTAAAAGCGGATTTGTGCTGTGAGTCTGAAGATAATAATCCGCTTGAACTTGGCTTGTATCATAGATTAAAATTTCGTTCATCGGGACATCATCCGCTCGTAACGCTTCCGGACGCAGCAATGATTTGACTGTCGGGAAATCCTTGGTAAGCCCTTCCATGACAACCGGACTGTCGGTGTCGACCACCACTTCATTGATTTCGGGAACCGCTAGCAGCGCTTCCATAATATAGTGATAAAGCGGTTTCCCGGCTAACATTCTGTAATTCTTTCCTTCGACCCTGACCGAATTATGTCGCATCGGAACAAAAGCAACAATTTTCATAAATTTTCTCCTTTATTTATCGTTCTTCATCTGAACGGATGATTTGTTAATCTGCGGGTCTTTTTCAAACGAATGAGGGTAGACGAACGGTTTTCCTCGCATAATTCCATCTTGAATAACCCACATCGTCTCGTTATTTTCCGGTAACAGCGATTCCGGCTTGAAATCTTTTAATTTCACATACCCGTTCCATACAGGGTCAGGGGATAAAAATTCGGAAAAATCCAATGCGGTATGAAAGAATTGATAATACATAAATTTGCGTGCGTTTTGTTGAAATTCGCTCGGAACAACCCATTCGTCCGCGTCCAGCATTTCCTGCGCTTTTTGAATGAAAGCTTCTTTCGATTGCGGAAAATAGGTAATCGGTACCTGCGTATATCGCGATTTTCCGCCGCTCAAAACCGCCGCTCCCATTGCCGCCGCTTCTAAACCGATGGTGGAATTGTAAACCATGACAAATTTGGCAATCCGAATTAAATCATATGAGCTGAAATATTGATCCGGAGCGATATAGAGGACATTCGTCAAATGGGTCAGGTGGTTTCCGACAATCCAATCGGTAACCGTTTCCAAGGATTCCTTTCCCGGACGAAGTTCATCCGGATGCGCTCGAATTACAAAAAGGGTGTCCGCATTCTTTTCAATCAGTGACTTGACCGAATCCAGCCACTCAAACATATTATCGAAAACAACATTGGCATGCTTTTGACTGGTATCAAAGACCACGTTGGTAAACACCGGTACAACCTGACGAAACATCCGCACCATTTTCCAGAATTCGGGTGTCAATCCCTCCATCTCCGGCCAAAAGCGAACGCCTGCCGTTTGAAAAGAACCCTTCATCCGACTTTCTAGATAATCATCCAGTTTTTGATTTCTTTCCGGTGTCATTTCCAGATCAGCCGGCAAGTCGATCGGACAAGCCGTAGCTTCGCCTTCCGTAAAAAACGCTGTTTCCGGCATTAATCCGATTTCATGAGTGAATGTCGGAATTCCGTTTTGTTTTCCGATCCATTTCACGGTTGCTTCCGGATACTGTAACCCATTAAAAACCACAATCGCCCGCGGATGGTTGTTTGATATCCATTCTTTCGCCAGGAGATAAGTACTCCATGCCGATCGTATATAAAGTCGTTGGAGTGGCAAGGCATTGGGAACATCTTCCAAGTGATGGCGTCTCATAATCCAACGCAGAGACGGCAATGTCAACTCACCCAGAGGGACCCCTTCATGAACGTAGGATTCCAACTCATGATAGGTTAACCCTTCGACTTCATTAAAGAGGATCGGATCCTCGCGAAATTCCAACGGTACAGTTTGTAACCCGTTATACATGTTTTTACTCAGGCGAATACAACTTTGACAGGGAAGTTCTTTTTTCGGATTTTCACGATCGGTTGCCAACAGACACGGATTCAGTCCGCGCATACAGGTCATAAATACAATCGGCACACCCGTAGATTGCAGACTGTTCGCAGCCAACCAGGCGAAAGCGGCATTTAAACTGGTACGCGTCAATCGCGTCGAAGCATTGAAGAAAAGAACCGGTTGTTCATCCTTCCGGACTCTTTGCGAGGAATAACGGTTAATTTCATGAAATTTACGAGAATTTGCGCCATCCGTATCGTGAATGCGCCGACGATCGCGAATTCGCATGAAAACAGATCGCTTACTTGAATCGACTGCCATGGAAGACAATTTATTGGACTCGGCGCAATTTTTTCAGGCTGGGCAATTCGTCATCATACACTTTCTTGATTCCGTCGCCCAAAGAAGCTTCCGTAACCCGAATATACTTCACCAGCTTTTCCATCCCCTGAGGTTCTACGGAAGCAGCTTGATCCGTTCCCCACATTGCCCGATCCAAAGTAAAATGGCGTTCAACCAGACAAGCCCCCAATGCCACTGAAACAACGGAAGGAATCAATCCCACTTCGTGCCCCGAATATCCGATCGGGCAGTCAAATTCTTCGATTAGTTTTGGGATCATCCGCAGGTTCAGTTCTTCCGGTTTGCAGGGATAAGCACTGGTCGCATGAGTTATAATCAGATTATCCAAATTCCCGAACAGACTCACCGATTGTCGGATTTGATCCATCGTAGACATGCCGGTCGACAGAATAATCGGCTTTCGGGTTGACAGCAGTTTATCCAATAATTCATGATCAGTCAGACTTGCAGAAGGGACTTTGTAGGCAATGGGATCAAATTTCATCAAAAAATCAATTGATTCCACATCCCATACCGAAGCGAACCAATCGATTCCCAACTCATGGCACAGTTCATCAATTTCATGATATTCATCTTCCCAAAATTCGACATGTTCCCGATACTCAAGATAGGACATGTAACCCCAAGGAGTCTCACGCATTTTGCTTTGTTCAGAAAGAGGAACGCAAACGGCGGGAGTCCGTTTCTGAAATTTAACCGCATCCACTCCGGCCGCATAAGCCGAGCGAATCATGCGTTTCGCAATGCCGATATCTCCGTTATGATTGATTCCGATTTCCGCAATGACATAGACCGGTTGGCCTTCGCCGACCAATCGATTTCCTAATTTAACTGTCTTTCCCATAACTTTCCTTGTTTCGCCGGACAATCAATTCGCATAATTCACGAACGACACCTTGTCCACCGTTTCGTTTGAGAATTATATCTGCTTTTGATTTTACAAGATCATGAGCATCTGCGGGAGCAGCCGCACAGCCTACCAACGGAAAACATTGTAAATCGTTAATATCATTCCCGATATAAACAGTATTTTCCGCCGGAATTTTATTCTCCGCCAAATATTTCTTCAACACAGTCGCTTTATCCAACGTCCCTTGATAAGATTGTATTCCCAATTTTTCGCAGCGTTTCCGCACCACCGGATTGGTCTCGCTTGAAATCACAATCGCGGTTATTCCGGCTTCCCGCAACAGCCAAAAACCGATCCCGTCCCCGCGATTACAGATCACACTTTCAAGTCCATCTTGGTTCACGATGACCTCATCATTGGTCAGAACACCGTCAAAGTCCATGACCAACAAACACGTTTTTTGCGGCAGTGATCTTCTCTTGTGTTCGGGATAAACCATATCCAAACCGCCGTAATAGACCAGTTGTTCATAACGGTCCCAGTCCGCCAAAGTATCAATATCCACTTTAAACGCGGGATCCAACAAAAGAGGCAAAATCACTTTTCCGCTCATACTGTCGCCCGCCATAAAAGTCCGCCGGGGACGTATTGCATCGATATGTCCGGTTTGCCAATATGTTGCGGGTAATACCTGCCTCGGTGCATTATAGGGTTCCGGAATGCCATCTAATTTGATCAATCCGCTCATCGTTCCGGTTTCAGAATCGATCAACCACATTTTGAAAGGATTCTCAGAGGAAGGCACCACTCCGCGAACAGAATCAGCCTCCGGATGATCTGTGAGCAGCCTGACGGCATCATCCACCAAATTCACCGGCCGAACCGGCGAAGTAGGCCTCAGTTGAACGACGATATCCGGTTCATATCCCTCATTTTCTTTTAACCATTCCAACGCATGCCGGAAAACCGGCAAATCCAATGATTGATCCGTTGCAAATTCCGCCGGTCGTAAAAAAGGCGTTTCCGCTCCCCATTCGCGCGCAACTCGTGCGATTTCCTCATCGTCCGTAGAGACAATTGTCCGTGTAACCGATGCGGATTGTTTTGCGGCTGCGATAGACCAGGCAATCAAAGGATATCCGGCAAATTTTTTAATGTTTTTATGCGGAATTCCTTTCGATCCGCCCCTGGCCGGAATGATCGCCAAAACTTCTGCGTGCTTAGCTACCATGCCGTCCATCCGCCATCCACCACCAAATTCGATCCGGTCATATAAGAAGAAGCATCGGATGCCAAAAATAACAAAGCTCCGCTGAGTTCGTCGATATTTGCCATTCGCCCCATAACGGTTCGGGCTGAATATTGCTTTACAAAAAATTCGTCGTGTCCGTTGTAGACACCGCCCGGTGTCAGGCAGTTTGCCCGAATTCCCGTGCCGGCATAATAAGTAGCCAAGTATTTGGTCAATCCGAGCACTCCAGCTTTAGTGACCGAATAATAAACGGGTTTATACTGCCTCAATGATGGATCCCCGTCCGGCCTTTCATAGATCCGCTGGTCGGGTCCGACCAATCCGTAAGTCGAACAAATATTGATGATGACTCCATGATTTTGGACGATCATCGGTTTTACCGCCGCTTGAGCGCAAAGAAACAGCCCGGTCAGGTTGACATCCAAAGCATCCTGCCATTGTTTCAAAGGATATTCTTCAAATGTATTCGAATGTTTCCCTTGCGTTCCGTCAAATTTCGGATCCAAAGCCGCGCTACAAACCAGCACATCCAACCGTCCAGTCTCGTTGACAGCTGTATCTACCATCGCTTTCACCGATTCGGGATCGGTAACATCCACAGCGCAGGCTATTCCATGCCCTCCGAATTCTTGAATCAGCTCGACTGTTTGTCGGGCTAAATTCAGATTCAGATCCGCCGCAACTACGGATGCACCGGCTTGCGCAAGCGTCTTGCAAAATTCTTTGCCGAGCAATCCTCCGCCACCCGTTATAACCGCGGTTTGATTTTTCATCGAAAATTTTTCAAAAATTTCGTTCATACCTTCCTTATCCGGTTCTGTATTCAGAGAACTTTTTCCTTTTTGCCTATTTTATCAGCCCTTTTCACAAAACCGAAAATACCCGTAAGGGACAATGTACATAAAAGCATAAAACCGGGATTTAATTTAATTTTCCTTTTCGCTGATTTGTTGAAGCCATTCGCGACTATCAAATAATTTCCTGTAATTCGATTCAATCTCTTTTTCATAATTGATAAAAGCGATCACTTCCTGCTCCAACGCCGGGGAGCTCAAACCAATGATTTTCAGAATCGCTTCTTGGTTACGGATCGCATCACAAGTATTTCCCAATAAAGTTTGCAGTTTCTTCACATCCTGATGACGTTTTCGATGTTCCGGATCCAGTATGCCATAGAAGTTTTCGCTGACATAACGATATTTTTTACATTTCAGACGGATCGGATGAATATAGGAAAAGTTGAATTCGTTATAATTAATCATCCGTTTCAAGATATATTGATACCATTTGTCAAGCCGGGCATCAATCACTTTTTGAGTCGGGACATCCTTTTCGCTGCTTTTTCGAATGGTCTTTATAAGATCGTTAGAACTTTTTGTCAGGCGATCGATATATTTATTCTTGGATACAATTTTTATCACACGATCTTTTTCGATATTTCGTTTTCGATTCAACTCTTGAATCAAAACGGATTGAGACGGATCGAGTTTCTGATCGAGTAAGTGTTCGTTCCAAGTATTGATGATTACATCAATTTCACGAAGGGTGCTTATTTCAGCAGCCGACTGCCGAAATTGATCTTGATAATCCTGATATTTTTCCGGTTTTAAATATTTTTTTCCGAGAGATATCAAGGAACGAAAACTGCGGATAGATACTCTCAGTTGATGTGCCGATTCGACATCATCCGGTTCGGATAGAAAACGATTCCGATTTTCTGCGATCTGATTGAAGTTTTGCTCCATTTTTATCATCAGATCCTGTCGAAAAGAATTTCCTTCCACTTCCGGCCCCGTCATTCGAGCCAGCTGTTTCAAACCTTTCAACGGAAAATGCCATAGTACTTTGCCTTTTTGGTCACTGTCCGGATAATACTCTATTTCCGCCGCCGCTCCTTTTTGAAAAAGGATCTCAGAATCACAAAGTTCATCCACCCATTCGGACAGATAAGGTTGATGCCCCACAATAACAACCGTTTCAGCTCCGGTTTTCTCCAATTCGGATTTCAGTTGTTCCGTATCACCATCTCCGATAAAATCTTTAAACCGGATATCTTTATTCTCCATACCGGATGTTAAGATCTGAGCGGTTTCAATCGCTCGTATTTTCGGAGAGGACCAGATTTCCACATTATTTCGGCTGCGTAAATAAGCGGCGAGAGCCGGCAGGTTGCTTTCCAGATCTCTTTTACCTCTCTCTGTGAGGAACCGTTGTTCATCATCCACACTGCCTCGTTCGATCGCTTCACCATGTCTCAGAAAAATGATTCTCATCGGATCCTCCTTAATCTTTTCCCTTGAATTTGATAAATTTCAACGATAAATACGGCTTAATTCTAACGGATTTCACAATAATGATTCAAAAAGAGTATAAAATTGAAATGGGAACCGTATCGATTTCCCCCTTTCTTAGAATTCCATTAGAAATTCAATCGCCTAAGGCGAAGCTTTCACTTCAAAGACGTCAATCTGTTATAATTTATCCGTTATTAAAATCGATGATTTTATAATGCGGGTTTATCAACTTTTTCCCCGCTGTCGTTGAATAAAAGATGAAAAAATGACTCAACCGATTCCAATATCGGTGCATTTGAGGAGAATTTAATGATAGGCTTAGAAGTTAAAGACTTAAGCGTCACCGTTCATGATAAAAAGATTATCAATCACCTGTCCATTCAGGTTCCCAAAGGGGAGATTCACGCGATTATGGGACCGAACGGAACCGGAAAATCTACCCTCTCCTATACGATTATGGGACATCCCGCATATCGACCCGACGAAGGTGAAATTCTCTTGAACGATCAATTAATCAATGATTGGCCCCCCGACAAGCGCTCACACGCCGGATTGTTTTTGGCACTCCAATATCCGGTAGCGATTCCCGGGGTGACCGTGGCAAATTTTCTGCGGACCGCATTAAATATTCACCGAAAAAGCAAGAATCCGGATGATCATGGGATTCCGATTCCCGAATTTCGAAAACTCCTAAAGGAAAAGATGAAGATGCTGAAAATGGATCCGGATTTTGCCGGTCGATATCTGAACGACGGATTTTCGGGTGGAGAAAAGAAACGGACCGAAGTTCTTCAGATGGCTATTCTTGAACCGGAAATCGCCATTTTGGATGAAATCGATTCGGGGTTGGATATTGATGCATTACGAATCGTTTCCGAAGGAATTAATATCTTGGTCGATCAGACCCATATGGGTGTCTTGATTATCACCCATTATCAGCGATTGCTGGATTACATAAAACCTCAGGCGGTTCATGTGATGATGGACGGTCAGATCGTTCGTACCGGAGATGCTAATCTGGCGCTTGAGTTGGAAGAAAAGGGCTACGACTGGATTCGTCAAGAACAAACCACCGCATAAAGATCGATTTCCGGAGAACAGAATGGATAATCCACAAAAATATCAATTACAGGGAATCGACGATGCCGATTACGAATACGGATTTCAGGATCCGGATATTTCCGTCTTTCGAACGGAAGCCGGATTAAATGAAAAAGTTGTCCGCCAGATTTCCGCGATGAAGGAAGAGCCGGAGTGGATGTTGGAATTTCGGCTTAAAAGTTTGAAACATTTTTTGGAGCGGCCGATGCCGACTTGGGGTCCGGATTTGTCCGAATTGGATTTGGATCATCTTGTCTATTATGTCCGTCCGACCGAAAAACCGCAAAATAATTGGGATGAAGTTCCTTCCACCATCAAAAATACTTTTAATAAATTGGGAATTCCGGAAGCCGAACAGAAATTTCTGGCTGGAGTCGGTGCACAATATGAATCGGAAATGGTCTATCATAATCTTCAGGAACATCTTTCCAAACAAGGTGTTATATTCCTGAGTATCGAAGACGGTTTGAAACAATATCCCGATTTGTTCAGAAAATATTTCGGGACCGTTGTCCCTTATAACGATAATAAATTCGCCGCTTTAAACAGCGCTGTTTGGTCGGGCGGATCATTTGTTTATATACCGAAAGGTGTCCATGTCGACCTGCCTCTTCAAGCTTATTTTCGATTGAACTCAGCGAATATCGGTCAGTTCGAACGTTCCTTAATAATTGCCGATGAGGGTTCGCAAGTTCACTATGTCGAAGGGTGTACGGCTCCGCAATATTCCACAAATTCCTTTCACAGCGGTGTGATTGAGATTATTGTCGGCAGAAATGCCCGTGTCCGTTATTCCACCATCCAAAATTGGTCGACAAATGTTTATAACTTAGTCACTCAACGGGCAAAAGTTTTCGCACACGGGACAATGGAGTGGGTGGATTCCAATCTGGGATCGAAAGTGACCATGAAATATCCCGCCTGTTATCTAATGGAAGACGGTGCGCACGGTGAAATTCTTTCCATGGCATTTGCCGGCAAAGGACAAATCCAGGATGCGGGATCGAGAATGATCCATTTGGCACCCAATACCACCAGCAAGGTCACTTCGAAATCAATCAGCAAAAACGGCGGACGCTCATCCTATCGCGGTTATATGAAAATCAACAAGAATGCTGAAAATGCCAAATCAAATGTGGTTTGCGATGCTTTAATCTTGGATGATCGCTCTCAATCCGATACCTATCCGACCATGGATATCGATCAGCAGAAAGTATCCGTAGGACATGAGGCTTCAGTTTCAAAAGTCGGGGAAGAACAGCTGTTTTATCTCATGAGTCGCGGATTAAGCGAAGAAGATGCCACCACGATGGTTGTTTCCGGTTTTATCGAACCGCTTGTCAAGGAACTTCCCATGGAATATGCGGTTGAAATGAATCGTCTGATACAACTTCAAATGGTAGATTCGATCGGGTGAGGCAAAAATGATATCAAACAATCAACAAAATCTATCAGTCCAATCAAATTATGAGTATTTGTTCAAACTGATTCAATCGGCAGATGACTCCAACCTCGATCGGATCAAAACACAAACTGCGGAAATGCTGGCTGAAAATGAATATACAACGGCCGAAGGAAGCCCTCAAACTCTGACGGATGCCAATGAAAAAGTTCTTGCCGGACGCTTTCTTTGGGAAGACGGCGTTCGCAGCACAGGCTTGGACAGTAATACCCGAAAACAGGGCGTTTTACTGGACACCTTAGAGAATATCCGAGCGAACCAGCCGGAAATATTCCTGAAAATTAAATACTGGCAGGAATCGCTTCAGCAGAATCCACTTGAAGCGTTGATCGGCAGTATCGCCAAAGAGACCATTGTCTTGTATGTCCCGAAATTTGCGGTTGTATCCAAAGAGTTGCTGTTGGACGTCGTTCTCTCGCAACCCGGTCGAAACGCACTGATGCGTTTTTGGGTTTTCCTGGAAGACGGAGCACAAGCGGTATTTACCATCAATCTGCGTTCGCGTAAAGCGGAGGGTGAAAATTTTTATACCAGCTGCTTACAGGTCAGGGTCGGTGACGGAGCCCATTTAATTCTGAATGAAGTTCAGGATTTTCATCAGAAGATTTATGTGACAGCCACAAAATCCATTACGACCGGTAAAGTGAGCAATATCCAATGGAATACCTGTGAATTAGGCTCGATCAAACTTCGAAACAACGCCACCATGAATCTGAAAGGAGAAGGATCGAACGGACTTATTTATGGGTTATATTTCGCAACCGATCATCAGGATATCGAAATGCAAACCCGCCAGAATCATTTGGCGCCGAATACTACCAGTTTTCTGCATTTCAAGGGAGCCATCAATGATGACGCTTATGCGAATTGGCAGGGAATGATTTATGTTGATCCCGCCGCTAAAAAAACCGACGGCTATCAAAAGAATGAAAACCTGATGCTCTCTCCCAACGCCCGAGTCTTCACGAAACCCGGTCTGGAGATTGTCACCGACGACGTTAAATGTTCTCACGGGACGACAGTCAGTGAGATCGATGCGGATCAGATTTTTTATTTGATGAGCCGCGGCATGTCCAAAAATGAATCCGAACTATTAATCCTGCAAGGATATTTTGACGCAATTCTCAATAATATAACCTATGATCCGATACGGGAGAAATTAAAAGAGAAAATATATTTGAAAATGATTTAATCGAACGAGGACTATTTTCTTTCCGTTCGATTCCGGAGGTTAAAGTGGGTGCGATACCGACAATGCGGGAGCCGATTCCCGAAGTAAATTATGAAGTGGGCGATTTGGTCGAAGTCTTATGTGACCACGATCGAAAAGGCGTCCGAGTTAACGGCTGGTTGAAGGGCATTGTTGTCCAAGTGGATAATAAAATGATTGCCGTGCAATTCCGGACTAACGTTTATCTGACAGACGGATGGATGGTGCCGGACCATATTCTTTGGTATCCGTTGAATTCGCCGAATATACGACCATATCAGAAAAAAGCCTGAAATTAATAGAAAAGGATTAGGAATGGACGAAAAACAAATTATTCAGGACTTTCCGATTTTTCATCAACCCGATCGAAACGGAAAAACACTTTGCTATCTGGATTCGGCAGCCACGACACAGAAGCCTTTATCCGTTCTCGAAGCAATGGACACTTACTATAAGACGTACAATGCCAATATTCATCGGGGGGTTTACCATCTCTCGGAGTTGGCAACGGAAGCTCATGAAACAACGCGCGAAAAAATTCGGGCTTGGATTCATGCCCGATCGACGACGGAGATTATATTCACTCGGAATACCACCGAATCGATTAATTTGGTAGCCTATAGCTGGGGAAGAAAAAATTTGAATGCCGGCGATCATATGATCCTGACCGAAATGGAGCATCATTCCAACCTGGTTCCCTGGCAGATATTGGCAGAGGAAAAAGGCGTCGAACTGGATTTTATTCCGATAACGGATGCGGGGGAATTGGATCTCGAAGTTTACCG
>ENA-UOYA01004672-UOYA01004672.1-activated-sludge-metagenome-genome-assembly--contig:-NODE-4672-length-11298-cov-5.235702_pt1 | contig 11298 bp, 18 predicted proteins | sample MGYA00238163_ERZ764804 | MGnify/ENA primary metagenome ERZ764804 (study PRJEB28919, sample SAMN05720223) | activated sludge metagenome | isolation source: Anaerobic digester | place: Hong Kong...
CTTCGGCCACCTCTGCTTCCTGGAGCGCGGACACTGCCAACAGGATGGCTGGCTCATCGTAAATGTGCCCGCCTGCACCCTGAAGCAAATCCAGTAAAGCACGAACGGCGGTAGTCAGGCTAGTCAACGCAGCATGTGTCACCTCCTCTCGCACTAACCACGTGGCTGGGTCAGTGAACCTGATTAAGAATGCCTGCGATGTGTCCAGTTGTTGCGCTCCTGCCTGGACAAGCGCATCACTCACCGACCCAGCTTCGACAATCGTTGGAATACCAACAATTGCCTTGACAATTACGGTATACTGCATCCAACCTCCTTATCTTACTGCATTACTATTATGCTTATTATAGCACGTATAGCAATAATAATCAATACTTTCCACGCCACTTTGCGTCTTATTATGTACTTCGGCAACAGGCAGCCACTCGTGGCAACCATCACAATAGTTATAGTCTCCCCTGTACTTCCATGCCCACTCACGCGACACCGCCTTGGTGTTGTGGCAAGTAGGGCAAGGAACGATGTCACTTGGGTCATCACCATAAGCTGCTGTAGTACCCTCGTAGAACACGTAACCATCACCGTTACAAACAGGGCACTTCACCGTTTCCATCTGGTCTCCTTCACTCATCACATAAATACAGCGTGCTGTACCACTGGGGATAGTGCTTCAAGATAAACACGCCGAACTCCGCATTATGCACTGGATTGGTCATATCATAGCTTGTATAACCTAACTTCTGGGCTGCCCACTGAGCCGTCTCAGGGATAATCTGAAACAGCCCTGTATCACCAGCGTCACCAACCAGGCTAGTGTCCCAGTCGCTCTCGTGCCGCACAATACAGGCAGCCAACCCAGGCGGCACATCGTACTGCTCGGCGAAAGCGCTGACTGTCCACTGGTTTCCCAGCAGAAAAGTCAGCAATATAATAATGTCCCTAGTCATTCTAACCTCACATAACATATTTTTGCTCATCGGCCAGTCGCAAAGGTTCCGCGCACCCAGCGTCCCTGGCTCATCAGCGCCCTGGCAATGCGCATCTCGGCTCTCCCCTTGGCAATCTCGATGCCAAGGTTTTTGTCGAAACGGTCATGCCTGCCACACTCTGCTAAGCCAGTGGCGTAGATAATCTGGTTGTTTAATGTGCACTGAATGCGCACCAATGTGTACGGCGCGAGCGAAACCTTGTCGACTACAATGCTGTTATCCCGCACAAACTGCAAAGCCTCAGCCCTCTTCGCAAAGTTGATTGGCATGGCCACCCTCCTGGTATTTGTATGTATCCGGTGCATTACAATCGTACGGCTCTGACGACCAAAACAGCATCACTAAATCCTCCTTTCCAGGGTTAGTAACCCAGTGGGCATAGCCTGCTGGTATACACATCGTACTTGCAGCGCCACAGGAGTAGGTTGTGTAGTACCCATCGTCCGCCTCGGCGTCGCAAAACGTAACAGATGCCTTTCCAGACACAACCATGAACAATTCGACTTTATGCTTATGATAGTGCCCTCCTCGTGTTTCGCCTGACCGTGTTACAGAAACCGAGACCTGCCCAGCATATGCTGATTTTACCACCTCAAACAGGTATCCCCGCTGGTCATGCAGCGCATCGAACGGAATATAACGCTCATCCTTTGCGATGTATGAGAAAAACGTCGTCAGCAGCCTGCGGACAAACGGGTCGCTCAGGTCTGGCATAGTCGCGCGGTGGATAATAGCGTTGAAGCTGTTAATCGTAAGTGCCAGGTCGCCCACCGTTATGGTATGCACTATGTCGGGCGGCACAGGTATCTCGTCGCAGGTCGTCAGTAACGGCTGGTGTGCCTCGGCTGTCTCGATGTACCAATCCAGTTTAGACCACAACAGCTCAACGGCGTCGTCGATGTACACCAGGGGGACGCGCTTATCGGCGTTGTCTATCGGCAGGGGCGCGCGGCGTAGCACAGCATCACAAAATGTGGCCACCACGTTATTATAGTTAGGTCGACAGCCTGGGCCGAAGACATTGGGTAACCTGACATAGGCCCCCATAAACCGACCCCAGCTAAGGTGCCGCATGGTTTCCTCTGCGGACAGTTTGCTGTAGCCATAAGGCGAGTTCTCGTGCACCTTGATGGACGACGTGAACACCATCAGGGGCGTAAACAAGCGGTCAGGATTGCCGTTCAACAACGCCTGGCATACATCGTTGGTCAGCAGTGAGTTAGCCGTGTAGCTCACCGTGTCCACGGCGCGATTAACACCAGCCAGGTGGAAAACCACGTCCACATCATAAAGTAGCTCCGGCAACCTTTCCCACACATCGGCGGTAACACAAACAACCTCGCTCACTCGGTCGTCCTGGCGCAGCCGACGCACCAGGTGCTTTCCAATGAACCCACTGCTACCGGTCACGGCGACTTTAACGCGCACGTTGTGCCTCCTGTATAAACTGCATCGCACTTAGCTTATCCATGATTTGCTCCACACTCAAACGAAAAGCGGTATCCGACGTGAATGCCTCCGCTGCATCATTGTACAAACCACCTGCGATGTCCGGCGGTATCCGATAAAAATCTCCATCATCTATCACACGTTGCATCTCCTCCTTGGTAACCAGCGTCTCATCTCGTTTCTCCCCAGGACGAACGCCGATAATCTCAGGGTTATACGGCGCACCGAACAGGTTACACACAGCCTCTCCGAGCGCGGCAACCGTCGTGGCAGGCGCTTTCAGGACATAGATACAGCCTGGTTCGGCATGGGTTAAAGCGTGAACCACAAGGTTTAAGGCGTCATCCATAGACAGCAGGAAGCGAGTCATTGTTGGGTCAGTGATTTGCAGCGGTTTACCGCGTTTAAGATTGTCGATAAACAACGGTATCACAGAACCACGTGACCCAGCCACGTTGCCATAACGTGTGGCGCAGAATATCGTCCCGTCATAATTCCGGACTCTGCGCCTGGCATAATTGAGCATCAACTTTTCCATCAATGCCTTGCACATCCCCATTGTGTTAATGGGATAACACGCCTTGTCGGTGCTCAACGCCACAACCACCTGGACATGACAGTGCTCGGCAGCACGGAACACGTTGTCGCTGCCCAGCAAATTAGTGCGGATGGCTTCCATGGGGTTAGCTTCGCAACTTGGCACTTGCTTAAGGGCGGCGGCGTGGAACACCGCGTCCACGCCGTCCATTGCCCTGCATACAGCGTCGTAATCACGAATATCCCCAACCACAAAATGCAACCTGTCATTCCCCAGGGAGCGATGCATCTGCTCCTGCTTATCCTCATCACGGCTGAAAACCGTGATGCGTTCGATGTCTGGCTCAGACAGCAAGCGCAGCACCATTGCGTGCCCAAAGCTGCCTGTGCCACCGGTGATAAAATAATGCATTCACCTCTCCTTTCCGGCTATACTGTGTATTATATCACATATGTAGTAGCTAGTCAACACTAACAGCGCAATCACTTTGAACCGCTCAGCAGGAACGTCTTCTCATCGACATCCCAGCGTCCGACTTCGTGCTTGCCGCCCGTAGCAACGCTGAAGTAGTACAGAACATAGGTCACCTTGGTCTTATCTGGGGAGACCTCGGCTTCCAGGCGCATCCCTCCTATCGGCAAGTTTCCACCGTCAAAGTTATAGAAGATGGTGGCTTCGGCGTGGTTGGTTGCCGTTCGCGTGACTGGACTGTGTGAACCCTGAGCCTCGATATATAATCTAGACATGTTATTGCTCCTTTGTGTAATTAGAAATCAACCCCACGTGCAACCTGGCTACAGCAAAGACGCATAGTAGACACGCTCGGATGGCTTCGGAGCGTCGCTTTCGCCCAAGATAAACTCAACATCTACCACATCGCCGCTGCATAGCTCATCCCAATGCTCGGTGATATACTCGTGTGCCGTGCGGAACGTCCTGTCGTTCCAATCATATGGGTCGTATGTGCAGCGCCCACCGCTGCATTCGGTCAGCAAGACCAGCGGCCTGCCGTAGCCTGACCTGCGTAACAGGTAACGCTCCTGGTCGTCCGCAGCACCTATGTCCATCCTGACTGCCAGGACGGGAACACAAGTGGCGGTGTCTAAAACTTCGAATAGCTTTGTTTCTAGCATGGTTTGTCTCCTTATAATTAGATATGGCAGTCGTACAAATATAACATATCGTCGTCTCGCAGAGATTGTATCATCTCATTCCACTCCTTTGCGTATTGCTCCTCGTGCACGTCAGTGACTATGCCCCACCAGCCCACCGTGCCCACCTCGTGCCACACACCATCGGGGGAGATGAACGCCGTGGTCATTTGAAGCTGGCTAAGCAGCACATCGCCAGCCCTGGCAGCGTTAACAAACCTGGGGGCGCTATTGCCTCCGTCGGCACCCTGCTCCTTGCTGGCAGGCATGAGCGGTATGTAGCCGTCCCAGCGGCCACCCAGCACATACCAGTCCCACTTGGATGCTGGGTTATATGTCGTCAACTCGCCGTCCTCATCACGGTAGGGTGCGACATGCAGGTTTTCGCTGTAAGGCTCCAGCAAATAATTGGGGTCATCGTCGTTACGGCAAACAACCAACACAGGAAAGTGACTCATAGTTAGCTCCTTTTTTCGTCTAGTGTGTTATTAACAAGCGGGAGAAGCGCAAGACAATCTTTGGCACGAACTTTGTACCGACCACTGTTTGAGACAACCATAACCCAATCCTCCGTTAACACATCATCTACAAAGCCCAACATTGGTTTAGACCTCCTGTTGCAACGTCCTCTGGCGAACAGCACAATATTGCCTATCTTCAGCTTGGACATGGCGGCCTCCTTGCATCGTTTATTGCTCAGCCGTAAAACTCGGTATCCTCGGTTTTCGGGTAGCTCACTTCGTGCTCTGTGCCGTCGTTTAGATGGACAACACAGCAGTCAGCGAAGTAATCCACCACCTCTATGAACCGACCGTGAAAGACGCCGTTGTTCTCCGTGCCTGGAACCCAGGGTGCCGTCTTGGTGTACAGCATCTCGTTGTTTTCTGCATAGATATAGACCCAATCGTTGTGTGTATCGTCATACTCCACACACAATGGATACGTCTCTGGAAATCCGAACACGTACAGGTTATCCAGGGGGACTTCCTCGGCATCCCCGAATATCCTGCGACCGGCGGCATCATCATCATCGTCCAAGTCCCAGCCGGCGTCAATCGAAGTAGCTGCGGTTCCTGGTTGAGTAAGTCCACTGGTCATCATCAAACCAGCCGTCGTTTGCGCTGTACCTGCCGTGCCAGTTGAAGACAATATTCTCGTCCCATTCATCGGAAAAGGGCGCGGCATCTCCTTAGACCTCACTCCGCTTAAAAGTTCTACATACTGTATCTGCGCAGATGTCTCGATGGCTTCGGTGCAATAGTGCGTCCTAATCCACGCCACGGGGTCTGTCTCAGGTGGCAGAATTTGGGCTGCGACTAGCAGGGCTGCCAGGACAGTTCCCGTCCTGCCGTGCCCACCAGCGCACCGCACCAGCAGCTTGGCTGTATGGTCAGGTTCCTTGCTGGCGATGTCAAACAACTCGTCAAGGAAGTCCTTCCAAAAGCTCAGCGGATAACCAGGGATTGAGCCGTCGCGCACATCCATATGAACAATGCGCACCTGGCTATACCTTGCCAATCGTGGCATTGTCAGACCTTTGATGCGCAGCGGTGCACAATCCCCCTCATCCTCAGGTTGCAACGCCAACAGGATAAAGTCTGGTGTATGCACCGACCCGTGCATTGTGCCTCCACCCCAAACCTCGACCACCAGGTCATCCCTCTGACAATCAAAGACATGCACATTACCTGTGTGGCAGGGCGGTGCCGGCTTTACTGGCTGCACTGGCTGCACTGGCTGTTGCACTGGCTGTTGCGCTGGCTGTTGTGCCGACTGTTGCACTGGCTGCTGACGCACTGGCTGTTGCGCCGGCTGTTGCGCCGGCTGCACTGGCTGCTGATGCGCTGGCTGTGTTGGCTTTTGTTGTTTATTGTTGTTCATTGTATTTCTCCTTCATGTTACTTGTTTGAGAAGATGGCGTTGGCATCGCAGGACAGCAGCGTCCAAACCTCATCCGCATCCTCTGGGTCAGTGTCGACAGCAGTGGCACTAGTGTTATTATCGGTATTGTCGGTGCCGTCGCTGGCATCGCTACCCTCTGTATCCTCAGTCTCTTCCTCGCTTTCCTCGTCCTGCTCGTCGCTTTCATCGTCGTCATCGGCATACTTTTCATTGCACGGGCAATCGCTGCAATCGCCGTTGCACGGCTCCCAATAGTTATGTTCGCAACCACCGTGATTAAAATCGCAGTTGCTGCAATCGCCATCGCAAGGCTCCCAGCCGTTCAATTCACAACCACCGTGATTAAGCGGGCAATTGCTGCAATCTCCGTCGCAAGGCTCCTCTCCGTTTAACCAGCAGCCTCCGCACACATCAGGGGAGTCCACCAGTTCGCCTGGCGTGGAACCATCGGACGGCCACTCTATTCCAAGATAGCCGTCATCAGCCAGGGTTCGTTCAAGGCGAGCACGACGGGACGGGTCGGGATGCACAAACAGAAAACTGTCGCTCTCCTCCTTATTGACATGATATATCTGGCATATCTCACACCACTTCATAGACGGCACGGTTTTGACCAGGTGCATACGTTGAAGCTGCGTAATCAAATCCCGCACACAGCCACCCATCTGGGGCGAACCACGCCACTTGTGCAGTGGCTTGCGGCTGGCTTTATCATCCAGCAGGTTCTGGATATGATGACGCCGCTCGGAGCAGGTCAACAGGAAACCCTTGTCGAACGCCAGCCCACCATTGTGAACCATATCAACACAATGGTCGATTAAGGTGATGTCGTTCCAGGCGTGGGTATACCAGTTATACGCAGCTTGTGCAATCTCTCCCCAACGCTTGCCACCATAGCTATCGTGCCAATCGCCCTCGTTGAACAGCTTAATCAGGAGCGGCAGCGTGGTCTTTGGGTCATACTTACCAGCGCAATAGGAAACGACACATTGCCTGTCAGACGAGCCGTCCCACTCGGAGTTGAAGTCGGAGAACATCGTGGTGCACCTCGTTGGGGCGTGCCGTGCCTCTCCCAGACAAGCCAGGAACAGATAATCGAAGATGATGCGGCTCAGAGAAACCTCCATTACTTCAAGATATGCCTGCGTACGCTCCTGTAAATGCATCATAGTCAGGGGCGGGATGCGGTTCTTACCACGAGACATTACCCTTGAAACCAACCAATCGATGTGGATTAAACTATAAAACGCTGTCAGCTCCACAGATAAATCACGGATTGGCGGAAAGGTATACTTAGACATGTTACTCCCTTCATAGGTATATACAGTATTACTCGCTACGCTACCGGACTGCCAATCACACTGCTCAGCCACGCCTACTGCAAGGTACGCACTGCCGTCCAAGATACTCATCTCCTTCGTATTGACTAAACGGTTTAAGCACAACAAACTCCTCGACAGTCACCACAGTCAATTGCTCAGGCGTGAACAACTTCACTGACCACGAACCATACACACTGCGGAGAAACTCCCTGACCAAAGCAAATATCGGGTGCTTCGTGATGTCACCGTGATAGGCAGGTGGCAGATTAAAACCTAAATCGTACTGCGACACAGCACCCAAATACCCCGCTAAGAAATCGTGCACATACTCGTCCCGCAGGATAAGCGACGGCTCCTCATAGAACGTGCCCATATACGTTCCGAGATGAGAACTAAGATAATCAAGCGTTCGCACCTGGATGGAGAAGTCAACGTCGGACATCTTTTGTCCCAGCGTCGAAGCTAGAACATTTGTGCTATCCGTGCAGTAGGTATAGTACAGCGGCACGTCCACACCAGACTCACGCAGCGCCCTTCCCAGAGTGTACTTGACGTGAGCGAAGAACTCGCAGCTCGTCGTCGAGCCACAACACGTATCCTGGCAGTATGTGCGCATAGCAAAGTTCGCTATGTCTGCCGCAGTTTGAATACGCCGTACATCGCTGGATGGAATTAACGGTGAAGCACCATCTTTGCACAGCCAGAACAAGAAAATGCTCATCTCATTGCTCCTTTCATATACACATTATAGCACACATTGGATAGCATAGTCAAGAGATGCAATAAGTCAGTAATATCTTCGACCTCCTTTCTGTGCGAGGAAGCGCTGGGCAGCGCCCAGCACCTCCTCGACATAATCTTGATATGCACAAGCCAACGAGCACGCCACCTTGTGCACAGAGTTGCTCAGAGCACTGGTGCCACTATGGTTAGCTCGCTGTCTGGCATAGCCCACCAAGCCTGCCGCTGTGTAACAAGCAGAAGCAGCAGCCAACCCAACCTTGCGCTGCTCCTCGCTGGTTAATTTGTCGAACGCCGTGCGCCAATCATCGCACGAGTCGGTCGACAACAGCGACAAGCACAACTCCATTGCTTCCTGACTAGTCATTGTTGTCCTCCTCATCAATCCACAAGATTGCCACCACTTGCATCTCGTGCTCGTCGACAATAGCCCAAGCATACGGGAACCCTTCGCCCTCGCCCTCTCCTTGCCTGAAAATAGACGCATCGCCAACAATGCCGTCCTCATCACGCTCCTGGAACAGCCATTGTTCGACGAGATGGGAAAGAGCCTGAGCATCGTTGCTACGCAACGACAGCAGGTATGTAACAGACTTGGGTGCCTCGCCCAACCAGGTTAAATCATCGGACAGTTTTGCGCTAAGCTTGTACATGTTTCTCCTTGTCTCTTTTTGTTTAATTGTGAACGGTTAGGTTAAGTTAAGTTCAACTGGGTTCAATTAAGTTCAGTGTGGTTCAGTGTGGTTCAGTGAGGTTCAGTCTGGTTCTCATCGGAACTTATTTGGGTGTAGGATGCGGTCAAGGTAATATAGAACAGGACATTATCATCCTCGTCCGTCGCCATCCACTCACGTCCACCTAGCTGTGCCGGCGTAAACAGGCGCTCGTACACAGCAAAGACAGCCGAGTCGTTGTCTTCCACCAGCGAGCGCAGCAAGCGGCGCACCGCAGTGGTAGCTTTACGACGGCTGTCGTACCAACCCACAATCTCGGCGGCTTCTTGCGGGAAGAGCCGCTCATCAGTATCAGGCACAAAAGCATCCACATAATACCGCACAGCCAGCTTAACACCATAGCCCTCAATCACGTCTACCATAGTTTCTCCTTTATACTGTTGTCGCTGTTGTTGTTGTTCACTGCTTACCCCTGCGCCCCACTTCACACCATCACTCCTTTGCACCCACTGCTCCACACCATCACCCCACGCTCCCACGCTCCACGCCCCACCCAGCGCCGCCTCACCACTCCTTTCGAGGCGGCGCATCTGTCCTGCACAATAATGTTTACCGATGCTGCCGATGCTACCAATGCTGCTGATGCAGCAGCGCCCCCAGTTAGTCAGCAGCGCTGGGTTTGCTGCTCGCATCGATAGACGCCAACCTAATCTTGATTGCCAGGTCATCATCTATCACGTAGCCCGTCTCCATTGCGAACATCGCCGCAGTAACGTACTCGTCGGCGTATTCGTCGCTAATCCAGAACCGTGTCGACTTGTAGCTGCGCCCAAGGTAGACCAACAGACTAAGTTTGTACTTGCCTGAGTCGTCCTGGTTAGCGTAGACGACGATGGCACCCTTTGTATAAGGCTTGTCCGTCGACAACGACTTGGTGTTACCAAGCGCCTCAGTGTTGAGCTTCTCGATTAAATCTGCCTCGCTCAAAAGCACGTGATACAGAACGTGAGCAAGCTTGATGTCAAAGCTCATCCCATAAGAGCGATTGTTCAAATAAGGCTTCTCTGTGTTCGTCATCTGAATGTGAATGGTCTCACTCTCAGGACGATAGACCCACCGCATATTCTTGGCTGCCACTGCTGTAATCATGTTTGTGTCTCCTTGTGTTTTCACTGTATTGATAACCGGATATGTTACCTTAGAGCAGCCCTGCTTGTCAGGGCATTCACTACACTTCCCTTGAAACCCACCACTGCAACTCATTGTTTACCTCCTTCCTCAATCTGCTTTTGTACAGCCTCAACCGTCGCATCCACTGCCTCCACTGCCTCCTTTAATGTCCAATAGGGGCGACCCCCTGCGATGTGGTACCAGTGATACCCACCCAAGTCCGTGCTGTAACAGTGCGTGATAAAGCAGCCTCGGTAATAGAAATTACCGTAGGCATCCTCGCACAGCCCTTTCTCCTGCATCACCTTCAAGTCTTCCTTCGACATCGGACGCATCTTGTGTTTCATTGTGCTCCTTATATTGTTGTTGCTGCTACTGTTGTCGCTGTTGTTGCTGCTGTTGTCGCTGTCGTTGCTATTGCTGTTCACTGCTCCGCTCCGCACCATCACTCCTTTGCATCCACTGCTCTGCACCTGTCTCTACGCCTACCCCAGCACGACCGCACCTTTATCAGCAGCGTAGGTAAACGCCGTTTTCCAGCACTGGTACAGCCTCCACCACGACTCCCGCTCGGCGTCGTTGCTGAAAACGGCTCGGCTTCGGCTGTCCTGTTTGTCCTGGCTGAACTCTTTGGCAGCCAGAGCGTGCCAGGCAAAATCGTCGGCTAGCTTTTGAGCAACGACCGACCCAATCACTCCCTCGCAATCGCTAAAGTCCAGCAGCTCCATAAACGGCGCTCGTGCTAAGCTGGGGTCAGTGGTGCGCAACTCCCAGAGTTCAGCACACGTATGCCTGGTAGCAAAGAGCGCCAGAGTATCACGCCACTTGTTGTAGTATAGATACGAGCCCGCCCAGAAGTCCACGAGCTCATACTTGGGCATCTCATCATCCACCCTGTACAACATGTCGCTGCGCAGTGGCTCCGCCCTGCCAGGCCAGTGCTGCTCAGAATGCTCTATCTGTCGGAAATAGACAAGGTGATACATTGGGAACTGCGCCATCTTGTGTTGAGCATCCCGATACCCATCGACTTGCATAAACTCCACCAGTCTGCGGTAAACCTTCACATCCAGTCCCATTGTTTGTGCTCCTTTGGTATAAGATACAGAGTTTCGTTACTGATAATGGCAACTCGTTGTGGCTCGTGGCGTATCTCTCCTTTCCCCTGCGCCACGCCACTGCGCTACCACACCATCATCAGCCTAGCTCTACAACCCCCGTATCGGTAGCCGCCCTGAATGCAGACATCCACTTGTGGTACATTGACAGCCACGCCCACCCGCCGCCGCCGTTCTCAAACGCCGGACTGTACGTGCCAAACACACACGCCAGGTCAATGGCATTCCTAAAATCGCTGTAGAG
>ENA-UOYA01004675-UOYA01004675.1-activated-sludge-metagenome-genome-assembly--contig:-NODE-4675-length-11293-cov-4.330041_pt1 | contig 11293 bp, 24 predicted proteins | sample MGYA00238163_ERZ764804 | MGnify/ENA primary metagenome ERZ764804 (study PRJEB28919, sample SAMN05720223) | activated sludge metagenome | isolation source: Anaerobic digester | place: Hong Kong...
TATGCCTACGTAGATTTCCCGCATTTCTCGTCCCACACTTTAGCTATTGCCCGGACGATTGCTCGTCTAAGGCAGGCCGGCCTGTCTTCGTCAAGCGGCTCCTCAATTGCCATGGAGGCTTTCTGCCCAGATACCAGGGCTCGGCAGCATCCCTCATCCCACTCAATTGAGACTCCGAGATTGATCATCAATTCAACCGCAGCCCAGTTATATTCCCAGGGACTCCAGACGCGGTAGGGGGAATCATCAAGGCTGGCGTATCCGGCCCCCTTTACTGCAGAGTCGACTAAAGCTATGGCTTCTCTGCTGTGCGTCGTACGGTAATAATAATTGGCGTTACGATCCATTTCTTTGATCCCATTTCTTTGCTGCCGCAAAAACAATCACCTTTCGGTAAACGGCATTTGCATCTTTACCGAAGCTTTCGCTTGCTACTACTTCTGATTTTTCAGCCCAAGCCCAGCATCTTACCTCATCTGCCCCCACAAACAGTCGGCACGCTACCATGAGCTTAAAGGCATCCTCGCTATCATGCAAGGGGTCCCACACGGCCCGAGGTATGTTTTTCCATCTGAAATGCTGTCTTTCTTTTGGAACGGGTACTATTTCTTCATTTATCCCAAACATTGAGTCTTCGATTTCGTGGGTAATCCACTGAAGATCCTCAAAATATCCCGCGGCCTTGGCAGCATCCCCTAGCAGTTTTTTGCGAACATCAAATCTCATTTTGCTTGCCCCTAGTCCGAGGAAATGCCTTATCAAGTTCCGCCATTTTTTTGGCGATCTTTTGCCTGACATACTCAAGAGCAACAGATTTCCCGGCCATAGGCCCAGGCCTGTCTATGTCCCCGCTGCCACCACAGTCGTAGCAGAGATCTCCTTCGTGGAAATCTTCACCGGTTCCGTTACAAGAGGTGCATTTCATTTGCTAACTCAAGCCTCTTCAGATCATCTTCTCCCATCAATCGCCTCCAAGCGGAGCATTGGGATTTCCCATTGGAAGCTGAGCGTACGCTCTGTCTTCCCCTGCTCTTTCCAATCTTTCTATCTCCTGTATGGCAAGAGTAAGCAGGCCAGCTGCCTCCAAGAAAAACTTGGTATCTTCGGCCTCTCCCGGAAGCAGAAGAAGTTTCAGGCTGGTTGCAGCCATTTTCTCTTTGAGTTCTTGGTTCATTTTTGATCTATCCTTCCTTCTTTAGCGCTCAGCATGCCCACTAACCAAGTAGAAGAAACGCTGCACCCAGAGGCGTTTCGATGCCCCCCGCCTCCGCCATTACCAAAGCTTGCTGCCAAGCTTCTAGCCAGAACGGTACCGTCATTTTCTCCTTCACTTCTGATAGAGAGAAGAGCTTTTTCTGCAACGATGATAAATGCTATTGCAAACTCAAATTCACCCCTGTTTGCCACCAGCATTTGGTTGCATAAATCAGAGGTCAACTCAGGAATCATATTGGTGAACGCTACCCGGTAGTATTGCCCATCCAGGGTCATTCCCCGAACTTGGTACCTTTTACCTTCAACGTACTTGCGGATGGCTGCCTGCTGAAACGCAAGAGCCCCTTCACCAGTCATTGAAAGCCCAGAAGCGTCTAGCAAATACGGCTCAAGGATTCTCTCGTCGTCTGGCTTCTCAGCTAGACCCATGCATGCCAAGATACCCGCATGTATGGGCTTGGACATCTTTCTCTCGAATTTCCACAGATCACGGTCTTGGACATAGGAGACCAGATCTGGCATTGGCTCACCAGGATGAAAATAATCCCAAGTAAGCCCAGCTCCACTTTTCTCCATGTCAAAGACCGCGTAGGTCTCTCCTGCCAGCTCTTCGGCTGCAGTCTTGTGATGATCCAACACCACAAGCTTCTTCCCTTCATCCACCCATTTGCGAAGAATGCTTTTTGGGTAGCTAAAGTCAAGAATATATATCTCCTCAAAATCTGAGAGATCCGGGGGTTGGTGGTTATAGTTTACCGGGAAATACTCCGCTATTACGCCTTCTTTTTCAAAATGCATGCGGGCTATCATTTTACTGATAAGCCCGTCCACGCAGTTTGAATGATATAAACACGCTACTTTTTTCATGGTTTAAAACAAATCAAGTTGTTCAGTTAGGGGGGCCGGGACTATTGTTATAAAAGTAAGACTCTCATATTTAGCATCCATTGTGCGCCCATCATCCGCACGACACCAGTTCACACATGGAAACATAGAGCCAATATATTCCTTCTCTCTTCCCGCCGCTTCTTTTATCTCAGCAAAAAATTTCTCCATCTTGTCAATTTCTTGTTTTGAAAGGAGTGAGGAAAATTCTTCTCTACTTTTTATTATGTTTTTTTCGGCGTTGCATCTGTTTGTTTTTTTATTGAAGAAACCACAAATAAAACACCCCGCTAACGCAGAGGGCGTTCCATCTGTATGCCGTAGGTCTACTATCCTTACAAGAAGTAGACTCTTTTCCCCCAAGTTCTTTTCCCCTAATTTTCTCGCATTAAACAATGGGGGGATCTTCAACTTTAGGGCAATATTTTCCGGGGATTCTGTTTCATCAATATACATTATTCCTCCGTACCAAACAGGGGAATCTGTTCCTTAATTTCCGGGATTTTTCTTACCTGGAAAAAAATCAACTCGGAAATAGAGTTAAATCTATATGAATTACAAGGAAAGATATACCCCCGACCCACGGCAGTCCCGAGCTTGACGCAAGCTTCCTCTATTTTTTTGTAGAAAGAAAAGTCTAAGGAATATTGCCTTGGAAGCCAAAGAAGACACTTTCCTTCATAAAAGGAACAATGACTACATCTATCCCCCGAAGCAAGGCTCCGTATCGATACTTTCTTCCCCTCCAATTCAAATTCTAAATGTGTTTCTAGACCAGTAACCTTGTTGATATCTGGGGTGGTTGGGGTTAAGTTCACGGAGAATTACTCCTTCGAAAACAACTCAAGCTGCTCGTATTCCAGAGGCCGTATTTGGAAAAAACATCTCATGCGGCTGGGGTCTAGGGGGCTGAAATATTTAGCAGCAGCCGTGCAGGCAAAGAGGTTATGAAAGTCGTCTTCTTCTACAAGCTTCCACCTATCTTCTTCCCCTCCTGCCATTGCTTTTAGGGCTCCCATACTAAACTCTCGATTATCTATTCCCCCCCCTTAAATAGTAGCTTGGTGGAGTCGTGCACGTCATATCATTTAGAAAACTACATGTAAGGCATCTCTCTGCTGTTTCAACACTCCAAAGTTCCACTACGTGGTCTTTGTGGATTACTTTTGCTACGAACTTGGCTTCCGGGCTTTCGTGCCTCGGTAGATTTAATCGAAAGTTCATGGGCTCCTCTCAAAACAAAGGAAGTTGGAGGGGATCCCCTCGTGTTATTTGAAAGAAGATATTCCCGGATACGTAGTCAGGTGTTTTCCCCAATTCGTACCCTCTTAATTTCACTATCTCACAGGGGTAGTTGCTATTATTATTAGCAACGTCCTCTCCAAGAAACTCTTCCAGCATGAGAAGACTCATCTTTCGATCTTCCCCTGCAGAACCAACCCCATACCCGGGACGAGCGGAGCACCCCATTCCCCCAGCATAATTAAAACTACAAGACTTACATCTATCTGCGGGAGCCTCCCATATTTTTATTTTTAGTCTATCAAAAGCTATCTTTCCAACAACCCTTGAACGAGAACTGGGGTGTCTCGGGGGATTAAAATTAAGCGCCATAGAAACCTCGCCTATTCAAATAAAGGAATCCCCTCAAAATAAAGGGAGCTGCTCTCGAAGAGAGGCTTGCTCCGGCCCACCTATTTGAAAAAATATCTTTCCATTTAACATCGATGTAGGAATAGACGAACAGGGAGGAGAGTCATGACGCCACGCATTCCGACTCGCCAGCATTGCTCTTTCGATTTCTTTTCCAAAAGCTTGCTCTGGGCCTGAAAGATTTGCGGAACAAATTGAGCCACGGGTATTGAAGCTGCAATAGCTACATCTCCGGTCCTCTACTTCCATTATCTTTATTTCATACCTTCCTATCTTTATCTCTTTTCGCAGAACCGCTAGGGGGTTTGGGTGAGAAGGTACCTGGAGCCTAATATCCAGCCAAGCAGTTTCATTTTCCATGTCGACCTCAGAATAAGGGGAGCTGTTCTTGGATTACCTGTCTTTTTATCTGAAAGAAGATATTCTCCCCTTTTCGTCGGAAGGAGACGTATGCCGAGCAAGGACGAGATTTAGTATGGGCGCCCAGGCCCATTTTCAGTAAAAGTGCCTGAGAAAATTCACTCTCATTACTTGAAGCCGTCGTGCTGCAGTCGTTTATCTCCTCATTTCTCAATAGAAAGCTACAGTAATTGCATCTTTGCCAGGCTGTCGATAGTACTTGTATTTGGTAGCCTCTAAAAGAAGCTTCTTCTAGGAGCGCTGCTCTTGGGTCGGGGTGAGGGACTACATCTAAATTGAGGCGTAACTCACCCGCTTCGGGACTGGGGGTCTTCATCGAAGAACTCTCCACAAGAAGTACATTTCCATACTACCGCCCCCCCGGACATTGCTTGGGAAGCAGACCGATGCATGCAAGGAATTTTGGAGGAGTGCCTTTTAGTTACCTTTGGCCGATTTCCATTGGGGTTATGCCCCTTACGAACCTTGTAAGGAGATCCGGTGTCCATGTTGAGTCCATTTCATACAGATGAAACAATAGAAGAGCCTGAGGTTATTATTCCAGACCCGCCCTCAACAACAATAACAGGATCCCCCTCTCTGGCCATTTTCTTTCCACCAAGGCCGGTGAGGATCGTGTCATTATTGTCAAACCTAAAAGTATGGCCGCAGCTAGTTATGCCGGTGTCTCCCTGGCATACCGCGGCAATTCCCCCGATAGTAAACCCTCCGGACCCTGTGGTAAAAACCCCAGTCCAGCTAACGGGAGAAGTGTGAGCAGTACAGGTTCCTGCAGCGCTATCCCCTATTCTGACCAATCGCTTCAAGGTCATAATGCTTTCTTATACCACAGAAGTGAGTATTTACAAGTTCTGCATGCTAGCGGCATCTTCAATATCCGACACAAGCATGCAGAAACGTAAAAAAGGGAGCGACATTGCGGGGAGTTCCGGCCGGCTTGAGCGGAAAGTGACTCTACCATCAGCAACGGTTAGAACTGTCACTTTCTCACTCACTCCAGCCGCAAATTCTGCTCCCGGCGTTACCCTTTGTTCAGCAACAGAGAGATCTATCATCCCCCTATTCTAACTGAACTTATCCTGAGACGCTAGCGGGTCTCCGTATTCAGAAGCACCTGCTTTACGATTGCACAGTGGACCACTAGAATGATCGCCATCAACACATGCCCATTCAATGCTGCAAATAGTAAAGTTGTCGGGGAAGCGGCAAGGGCCAACCACTGGTGGGGGTTGGTGCGCATTCTTTTCACGGACTCAATTGCTCGAGCCTGGCTCATCAATAGGCCCGCGATTTTTATTGAGCACAGCCCTACGTAGACCCAGCACAAATAGCTCGCCCAACGGGCAATTTCTGGGTCCCTGGCGCCCATCAATACGGCGGAGGTGTACACCCAGATCAGCAAGAGAGCTTGAGTCATTGCATTTGTCCTTTCGCAAAATCGACTGCAGCGCCAGTAGGATCCTCAGAACGGACGACCCCCTTCACAATGCTTCTGCCTACGAGAGAGAGAAGCTCCGCGTAGTAGGACGCCACCGAGATTAGGGCGACCAAAGCCGGGGTTCCCTCGAAGTCGAAAAGAACCGCGCATGTCAAGGCCCCGGAAAAGCACCAGATGCCGAGACGACCCCTGGTCGCTTCGTGCAGCATCGTTACCAAGCGGTACACCCGGAAAGATCTGCTTAGAAGCAGCAAAACCCCGCCTGGCAGGTAGAAGGCAATCACCCCCACCGGAAACCACGCACCCAGGGCCGGGTAAAGGATGTAGGCAACCGCCGCCAAGGGGGATAGCGCCCAGACCATTGCCGGCAGTACCGAAGCCAGTAGGGGCCACTTCCGGTGCAGCCGCTCCCGGAACAATATCGCGGCAAGAAAGAAGGTGGAGGACATCGTAGCCTTTCTCACAGGTTAAGGGGTGGAAGATTTCTTCCTACCCCTTCTTATACCAAAATTCCAAACAGGCAATGACTAGTAAACCCAGGCCCCGGAAAGGTTTCCTTTTGAGTATTCAACCCCGGTTACTTCGAAGAAATTATTCAGGGTGTTCCCCGTAACCTCATCAATCCATGGGATAGGATTATCCTTGACCCCAAACTGGGCCTTGAAGCCCATCATTTGCATGCGAAAATCGCACACGTATCTGATGTACTGGCGAGCCTCCTCTTCTGTAATAGCACTGGACGAGCCCACTGAAAAGCACAACTGAATGAAAGCGTCCTCCAGGCCAACTACTGTTCTGGCGGTTTCATAAATATCCGCCTTGAAGTAGTTATTAATGATGTCGGGGTGCTGCTCAAGAAATCTCTTGAATAGCGCAGTCAATCCCCTAACGTGCAGAGTCTCATCGGCAATACTCCATTTATTCACTGACACCATGCCGGGAAGTTTTCCTTTTCGGGAAAAGGAGAGTAACATGGCAAAACTGGCAAATAGATTGACGCCCTCCATCAAGACCTGCTTTGCCAAATACCTGGCAATATCCAGAGGGGTGTCCATGCTAGCCTTAGCAATCATGAACTCGTGCTTATCCTTCATAGAGGAATACGCCAAGAACTCTTCCATGAACGCAGGGGTGTCATACCCCAGAGTATCATTGAGTCTTTTGTACCCTATTTGATGGGTGCTTTCTCTGGCCGCAAAGCTAAGAAGCATTTGCCTAACCTCAGTGGATTTGAAGTTAGGCAAAAGCTTATCTACGTATGCTTCTTCGACATCTTTATCGGCTTGAGTGAAAAGGCGCAATATCATCTTGATAAACGCTTTTTCAGACTCTGGAATCGTGCCGTTTTTCCACTGCTCAATATCGATCCGCATATCAGCTTCATCGGGAATCCAATGGGCCCGCTCGTGCTCTTCCCAGAGCTTACTGATCTCCGGATATCTAGCAGTAAAGATCGTATCGTTTGCTTGAATATCCAAAACGTTATTTGTCATTTTTTTCCCTTGTTAAATGCATCCACAGAATAATAAACCAGCAATTAAAGGTTATAAACCCAAGAACCCAATACGGGCAATCTGTCACCCACTGAGTGAGTTCGCCTCCGTATGTTTTATGGTCCAGATAGCCTATCACCAGTAGGCCAATTATTGTATTTAATACGACAATTAGCGACCCAACTAATATGATATCAAGCAGAGGCATTTTCAACTCCCTCGGACTTCTCTTCTAGTTCAAGGACCCTCTGCTTCCACAGGGCAATTTCTTTTTCCAGTCGCTCTACTTCGGCTGCAAGAGAAAACCACCCTGCAAAAAGAGGGTTTGTCGTATTAAGAAGGTCAATGTAGGCTTGCGTTAATTCCAAAACCGCCGGGTCTTTTTGTCCTTTTTTTATGCATGTAGATAGGTTGAGGTAATCAACCATAGGCTGCTTGAAGTTGGGAAGCTCTTGCCTCATTAAAACAACTCCATCTGGCCGTTCTCTGGGTAGGCCAATTCTTCCAACTCTTTGATCTTTTTACTGAGTTTTTTTATTTCCTCTTGATAACCTTCCTCCCTCTCAACTAAATTGTTTGCTTCAATAACGACCTCGAGAGCATATTGGTTGTGTGACCATGCATACGCGGGGATTTCCGAAAATTTAATGAAGCCCTTTAAGATCGCCAAGAGGGTTTTCGTTCTGGTATTTTCTGAAGAATAGGGAATATGGATCTCCTTAAACCAGTCAGCTGCCCATTTCGCCCGCTCGGCCTCATTATTGAAAGACGCTGGAATGTTGGCCGACAGCGATTTCTTGGATGAAGCAATGCTATTAATTAGTTTTTCGTAGGTAAGACCATGAGCCGGGAGGTCTAACATTCGCAGTTCTCTCTCAAACCGCTCCCTATTCACTGGCTGATCCCACCAGGAAGCGGTGGTAGTGCTAGTGGTGAAGGAAGTGTTACTGACAGAACCGGTTACATTGGAGGGGTTAAAAGTAAAAGAGGAAATAGACGGGAGAGGAGGGGAAAAAGACGCCTCCCCCCGGCTTCTGCCAATGTTCATTCCCCGACTGTTGCGCGACTGATCGAGTCGGTCTTGCAAGCTTACAAAATCTCTGCTGTTGTTCGCCATATTATCCTTGACAGGCTACACACACTTCCCCAGACCAATCTGCCAGGGCTTTTCTCTCTATCTCCTTGGCCTTGTCTACCTTGATCTCCCGCTCGGTACGGAAGTAATACAGGGTAACAACGTTCTCGGAGGTTAAGAATTTTAAGTGTACGCTGTTTACATATTCCCGGGATGCCCCGGCTGGGAAATACAAATTTAACGACTGGGCCTGGCAAATATACCCACCCCGCTGGTCTGCAAGTTCGACCAACCAGTGCTGGTCCATTTCTCGGGCCGTTTTAAACACTTGTTTTTCGTGATCGTTAAGCCCTTCCAGGTGCTGAACCGAACCATCATTTTCATTGATGGAAGCCCAGACAGTCTTGGTGTTCATTCCTCTACTCTCTAGCAGTTGCTCCAGATAGGGGTTCTTGATGAGGAACGATCCGGCACGAGAGTCCTTGACAAAGCAGTTCCGATACCAGGGCTCGATGCTCGGAGAGGCATTGGCTAGGTCCGCAGAATTGGCGTTCGGGGCAATTGCCAGCAACCGAGAGTTTCTAAGACCGGTACCCTTCATGTCGGGGGCCTCCCCCCTCTCCTCTGCCAGTCTTTTGCTTTCTGCTACTGCCCGTCCCTTGATCAGGGAGTACACTTCATGATTCAGTTGAACCGCGGAACCAAAGCCGCCGCTCTCAAAAGGAATCATTCTACTTTGCAGTAGAGAGTGCCACCCAAAGGTACCAAGACCAAGGGCTCTTTCCCGCTCTGCGCTGTAGATGGACTTCTTCATGCCTGCGGGGGCATTGATGATGAAGTACTCAAGGACATTATCCAGAAAGCGGATGAGATCCTCTACGATGGAGGTATCTTTCCACTCGTCATACTTAGCCAAATTCAGCGACGATAGGCAGCACACGAAAGTGCGGGCTTCGTCCGTTGGCAGAGTGATCTCTGAGCACAGGTTGGAGCCCTTGATGCTTAGTCCTAGGGCACGTTGGCTCTCTGGCATCTTGCGGTTTGCCAAGTCTATCTTCATCAGATAGGGCTCACCGGTAAGGGCACGAGTCTCGAGGATATCTTCCCAGATTCCCCTGGCAGAAACAGTGTCGTACACCTTGCCGGTGTGCGGGCACTTCAGGTCAATGTTCCCGTTTTCAAACACTGCAGTAATAAACTCATCAGTGAGGTTTACCGCGCTGTGAAATTGAGTACGATTGTCTGATCTGCGCTTGGGATCTCCTCCGGGGACTCGAAAGCGGATGTGCTCCAGGATGTCAGGGTGATCTACATCCATGTAGTAAGCTAGCGCTCCCTTACGTGAAAGATTTTGCTTGAAGTAGCCGATGGCTCCATCAAGGACTTTCATGTAAGGAATCGGACCTGGGGCCTTTTTACTAACCCCACGGACGGTGTTGTGGGCTCCGGTTCCGCCGCCAGCCATCGAAAGCATTGCAAGCTCTTGAATGGTGTCTACCTGCCCCTGGGCAGTGTCTGGAACTTCAAAGGCAAAGCAACTAATAGGCAATCCACGCTTTTTTTCTTCAGCAATAAACTGATGTCGATACCAGTAGTGGGCACCATCCTTTTCGTAATCAGGAATCCAGTGCCCTTTCGGGGCGTTAGACAATACCGGGGACGCATACATGAACCAATTCTTGTATGCGTAGTCATAGATTCTCTGGGCCAGGGCGTAATCCCCAAAGCAAAAAGCCACAGCGGGTCGGGCCAACGCTTGGCTTATGCTCTCCCCTTCCCTCATGTAAAACCCCTCTAGCAGGGTTTTGGAGAAGTCTGTAATGAAGTCTGGGTTTTTTCTCTCAATTTGAATGCCGGAATATGCGACACGGTTGGTTTGTTGCTGTTCTTTGTTTTCCATATTTGTAATTATTGAGGGCCTAAAAAAAGCCAGGAATCGTACCCTGCATAGCTGACGATTCCCGGCGTTTTCTTATACCTCGGAAACTTAGTTTAGTTGAACGAAGTCGCAAGTGTATACTAAAAAAAGAAATTATGCAACCAAACAGGCCACATGCAAGAAGAAACGGGGGAGACCTCCGAGGAGGCCCCCTGGGAAAACCCGAGCATCTTGCACCAGGATTCCCTACCTACAGTCGCTTGCCGGAGCGCTCGCTGATGTGCCCCCCCTGCCCTTTTCTGGTGAAAGACGGTCGTACCACCAAGGCATATACAGGGTGAGAAAGATGATGACAGAAGCGATAACCACCCCGGATCCTACCCCCAGCCCTGAGTATAAACATGATTCCCCGGCCCTCTTATACCGGGTTTTATACCTAATAAACAGGCCGAGAAACACCAAGATGAGGCTGAATACTCCCAGGCCCAAGAGGAGGAGGAGTAGGGGCAGATGGTATTCGAAAAAGGCAGACAAGATCTCTCCTACAAGTATTCCTTGAAAAACCCGTTGAGCAGAACGACCCCCAGGCCTAGGCCCAAGATCAGTACGACCCCGATCCTGACCAGGTTCTCCCCGATATCGTCCCACTTGTCCGAGACGCTACACACAAGGATCGCCGCCCCCACAACGAAGCAGAGGAAGAGGATGATTATGTAAATCGCGCCGACGATTTTGAAGATGATCATTGCATGCTCCCAGAGGCCGAGGATTTGGCCCGCAACCCAAACTGTTTTTCCACGGCATTCAGCCGCCGGTCAAGGCCATCGATTGCCCCTTGAAGCTCGGCGATTGCCTCCTCTGTGGTTTTTTGCTTAGGCGGCCAAGCAGAGAGCATCTCGTTAAGGGACACCATGGCAACCCCCGCGAAGGCGAAGACCACCACCAGCTTCACCATCTGCTCAGGCGGGGAAGCAGTCCTGAAGTTTCCGACCCAAGACCCCAACATCCGTCCGGCAAGGCCGACCAGCCCCAGGACCACTAACGCCATAAGTATGCGAAGGAAATCCATGTTCACCTCACTAGGTTTGCAAACCAGACGACTGCTTCTGCGGCCCATTGAAGGACCCCAGCCATCTGAGCGGCGTAATACGTCACGAACAGCCCGAGGATTCCCAGCAAAAGGTAGATTATTCCACCGTATGTCAGGTACTCGTCTAGCTCGCTTGGTAGGGAGA